>Ga0182024_10006822_pt1 | contig 24887 bp, 15 predicted proteins | sample P32metaG_FD_120480 | JGI IMG/M metagenome (GOLD analysis project Ga0182024, IMG submission 120480) | Permafrost microbial communities from Stordalen Mire, Sweden - P3-2 metaG (Illumina Assembly) | ecosystem: Environmental > Terrestrial > Soil > Wetlands > Permafrost | place: Sweden: Stordalen...
ACAAATTGCAAAGCCGCTGCGATTTGCAGAGCCCACTCGGCAACTTTTCTTTCCGATTGCGGTCCGTTTTGCTTTACATATTGCCGCAGATCCTGGCCGTTGACATATTCAAGCAACAGATAGTTGCGATCGTCCTCCACGAAATAGTCAATCACATGCGCAATGTTTGGGTGATAAAGGCAAAACAGCATTTCGGATTCCCGCTTCAAATGCTGCTCAGCGCGTGTTCTCTGGTCTGCATCTGCATCCAAAGGAACAACCGCTTCTTTCAAAACAAACATGTCCAACTCTTCTCGCTGAACAAGATAAATAGCCGACAATCCTCCAAATGCAAGTTGTCGAATCACTTTCAGCTTGCCCCGTTGCAGAGCATGCCCGGGTTCAAGCGGAAGAAAAGCTGTGGCGTTGAATCTGCGGCCGAGTTCCTCCTCCCACATCTGCGTGTAGCCGATTCGATCGAGTCCCCTGTTTTCATTTTGAATTCGATTTTGATACTCAATCAGTTGCGCAGCGCGTTCGCAATTAGAGCCCCACAATTCAATGGCCAAAAGCAACTCCTCAAGGTCGGCTGACTTGAAATCTCGCAGCTTCAAAGCAATCGAGTTAGCTCCGCTGAACCCGAGAACGAGCGCGCTTTTCGATTCTTCTTCTTCAGGAAGAACAAGTTCGGCGCTCTGCAATTCATTCCAAAATCTGTTACGCCGAAAGCCGAGTTTGGGTGTGAGAAATAGAGGAAAGGCGATTCCATTCTTCGATACATGTACTTTGTCATCTTCTGCCAGAGCGGTGAAAACCAGTCCTGACAAAATTATTGGGATCAGAGTGCCACATACCACCAGCGTAAGTAAGGGACTACTGGCAATAGTGTTGGTAAATAGTGCATTGAGAAAAAGTCCCAATAAAACTGGGGCCACAAAAGACCATATAGGAAACAGCACATACATCGTCGCCAAGGCGAGACGCATTGAATTCGGTTTGTATGGGATCGCCAGTTGCAGCTCTGCCATCGCTTGCCTTGTACACGCTCACGCTCAGTGCCATTGTTATACCCATCGTGGCTCCAAGCAAGGCAGGCAATCATCCCTTGTGGAAACCGATCTGGGACATTTTCTGGGCGAGAAGAGCAGTTTTACAAGTTGAGATAAAAGATGGAGGAAGCCGCAGGTTACGGTAGACTGGCGAAGTGAATTTTCGATGGCGGCAACGTCATGCAGGATCCACGAAATCGGTGTAGGACAATCGCGTTTCTTCTGGAGGAGTTCGAAAGAATCATGAGGAACAGATTTGGCAAAATTGGACGAGCTCTGGTGACATCGCAACTGACACTCATGCTGCTCGCCAGTTCGTGTGGCGCCACATGTGGTGGTGGTGGCGGCGGTGGTGCCGGTGGACTGGACTCAGGCAAAGTCTATATGGTTCCCTGGCGGATGACGACCACAGAGGCTGATTTGCCCAAGGAGGGGTTAGTCTTGAGTTGGATTCCTGCAAACATTTACGAATTCAGCGGGTCCCCGTTGCGGTTCTCCAAAACACTCTCCTTGTTCGGAGCGCGCTGCGTAAATATGGCAGTTGTCGACGCCAAATCGCAAACGGCGGGGAAGCTCCTTCACGGAGAGAAATTGCCGGTTGTGGTTCTCACTGCAGTTGATGGCACGACAGTAGGTAAAGTGGAATCGCATGATGGAGTGCTTAACGTAGCTGACGTAGAGCAACTGCTTCAACAAGAAATTTCGAAACGGGATCTGGCGCTTAAAGAGAAACTGGATGATGCCAGGAACAAGTGCAAATCAGGGCAAACGACAGATGCCATCCAGGAGTTTCAGGATGTACTTGGACAGAGGTGTTTATTCCCCAAACGCGCAAGGGAAGCGCAAAGAGAGTTGACGAAGCTCGGCATCTCTCAAGCTGCCACCATATACGATGATCCGCATTTTGATGATTCAGTATCGCTCAAAGTGCAAAAGCTTATGGATGAAGGACTGAAGGCAGAACTAAAAGCCGACTATCCGGCGGCGCAAAGATGTTATTCATCGGCTCATGAACTTGATCCATCCGACCCAGCGCCCCTTCGCTTTCTGGGCGAAGTATACAGGCACCATATTGGCGATTGGGTAAAAGCAAGAGAAACGTTCGAGGCTATATTAAGTATGCCGGCCGATCCGATATCGCGGGCGGTGGCATTGCACGGTTTGGGTAAAATGACAATTCACGAGGGAGAGTTTAAGAAGGGTCTGGCATTAATGGAAAAATCAGTGGAAATCTTTCCCTTAGCCATGGCTTATAGAAATCTAGCAGTGTATTGGAACAGTGAGGGAGACCCGGATAAGGCGAACTATTATACGCAGCAAGCCGTAAAGTTGTCTCCCAAAGACCCTTACAATCTTGTCTTTGCCACAGTCTTCACTGCCGCCAATGGGCATCCGGAAGAAGCGCTGAAAATCGCCACTGCCAACGAAGGGTTGATGCCGGCCAGTTACAATCTTGCCGCTATTTATGCCCAACTCGGGCGCAAAGATAAGGCTTTGCAATTATTGAAGCGGCACTTCTTTGAATACGAGCGATATAAAGCTGTGCGGGAAAAAGAGATGATGGAAGCGCGAGTAGATTTTGTATTCAAATCGCTCGTTAAAGATCCTGACTTTCTGGCTCTGACAAATCTGGCAGACGGCAAGCTGCCAATGCGCATGTCTGATCACGATCCGAAATAAGCGATGCGCATGTCTGATGAAGAAGCAGGCGGGACGCCTGCGCTCCCGGGGCAACTAGAGGAGTTTGTCGATGGTGATCGGTAGGTCGCGGATGCGTTTTCCGGTGGCATGATAAATGGCGTTGGCGATAGCGGCCGCGACTCCTGTAATGCCAAGTTCTCCGACGCCCTTGGCACCGAGAATATTTGCCTGTTCGTCTTTCGTATCCAGGAAGAAAGGGTCTATGGCGCCGATATCAGCATGTACAGGAATATGATACTCGGCAAAATCGCTGTTGATGATGCGCCCGAAATTATGATCGATAATCGTATGCTCAGTCAGCGCCATGCCGATACCAAATGTAATACCGCCCAACATTTGACTTCTCGCTGTTTTTGCATTTAGGATTCGGCCAGCATCATAGGCGCCAACAAACCTGGCCACGGCAATGATGCCCAAATCTGCATCTACTCTCACTTCGGCGAATTGGGCACCGAACGTATTTATCGAATAGTTCTTCTCGTTTTCGCCGACATCCGTATTCGCCTCTACCTTCAAGGATTTACTGCGAGTGCGAGAGACGATTGAGGCATAAGATTCTGTTTTACTCGGCTGGGACGACAGAAACAACATGCCGTCCTTTGCTTCAATCTTGCTAGCGTCCGCATTGAAAAAGACTGACTTCTTGTCGCCCACCGCGAGCTGCTTGAGCTTTGTAATGGCGTCCATCGAGGCTTGCGCCACGGCAGGTCCGACGCTCACTGCTGTCGTAGAGCCGCCAGACATGGGCGCTTTTGGCATGTTACTGTCACCGAGTCGAAATGAAACCTTTTCCACTGGAAGCGATAATTTGTCGGCCGCGATCTGGGTCATAATCGTGTATGTGCCAGTGCCGATGTCCTGTGATCCGCTTTGTACTATGGCGGTGCCGTCGGCCAGAAGTTGCACGCTTGCCGAAGCCGGGTTGCGCCAGTAGCTGTGCAACGCAGTTGCCACGCCCATGCCAATCAGTTGGTTGCCGTCACGCATCGAGCACGGTTGCGGATTCCTTTTCTCCCATGCGAAGCGCTGAGCGCCCTGCTTGTAACATTCCCGCAAAGAGTTGCTGGACCATGGCAGTCCGGAATCGGGATCCTTGTCTGCGTAATTCTTTATTCGCAGTTCGATCGGGTCCATCTTTAGTTTATAGGCAAGCTCGTCCATAGCAGACTCAATGGCAAAACTTCCAGTAGCGTGGCCAGGCGCGCGCATCCATGTCGGCTTGCCTATGTCCAGATGGGCCAGATGATGTTGCGTATCGACGTTTGCACAGGCATACGTCGACTTAGTGCAGATGGTAACCTCTTCCATGAAATCTGCAAAACTGCTAGTTTCTTGCACAGCATGGTGCCCCATGGCCGTCAGCGTTCCATCGCCCTTGGCACCGAGAGTAATGGCTTGTATGGTGGCAGGTCTGAACCCAACCGGTCCAAACATCTGATGGCGACTGAGCACCACTTTAACAGGTCGATCCAACTTGCGAGCGGCCATAGCCGCCACCACAAGCGGTGCCCATACGCTCAGCTTGCAGCCAAAGCCGCCGCCAGTGTAGCTTGATACCACGCGCACCTTGTCGGCCGCAAGACCGAGAATAGTGGCCACATTTTGCCTGACAGAGAAAACTGCTTGCGTAGAATCATGTAATGTCAGTGAATCGCCTTCCCATGAGGCGATCGTGGAAAACGGCTCCATCGGGTTGTGCGTCTCGGTTGGAGTGCGATAAGTCTCTTCGATAAGTGCTACGGCCGCTGCTTTTCCAGAGGCAAAATCACCCCTTTTATAGTGCGAATCCTTCACTTCGATGAGATTTTTTTGCTTCTCATTAGCGCATTTTTCAACATCTGTATTGGCGTGTTCAGGTTTGTATGAAATTTCCAGCAGTGATGCTGCATGTTCAGCTTGTTCGAACGACTCTGCCACAACCAGACCGATTATTTGTCCGTCGTAGCGGATCTGGTCATCCTGCAGAAGGAAGAGATTCTTTCCTTCTTTGGTCTCTGTGAGAGTCATCGGTCGGTTTTCATGGGTGAATACCGCCAGCACACCGGCGCTGCCTTCTGCCGCTCGCCGGTCAATTTTCTCTATGTGACCCAGGGCAATCGTGCTTTGAATGACAACCCCGACAGCCACATTTTCAGTGGCAATCTCGGCTGCATACTTCGCTTTTCCAGTGACCTTGAGCCGCCCTTCAACACGATCGATGGGTTTGCCAATAACGCTTGATTGCTTGTCTACCACGCCGACCTTCCTGCTCTTCTAAACTGAGATGCCATTCCCGCCATTGCCAGCGACGATAATACCATGAGTGATTTCGCCACTTCACAACAATGGCTCGATCGTCTGCAACCAGACTCGGCGGATCTCGCTGGCGCCGCGGTAACTGGGTTCAATCGGGCTGCTGCGCAAATACCAGAATTGGTCCGCTGATCCGCATTCAGCGCCATGACCGCGAAAGTGTAGGTGCACGTCGGCGACCAACAGGTTATACGTCTGTGCGGTCTGTCGTAAAGACTCATTGAATTGGCTCAGGTATTCGACGGGCATTTTTCCGCGATAACCAGCACTTGTCGGCATCACTCCAGTACCATCTGTGGGGTCATATACGGTCGTTACCACAATCTTACTTTTCGACAGCTTTGCTTTCAACGATCGAATTGCTTCGTCAAAACGGCTTTGCAGTTTTTTCATTTCTCGAAATATTCCCGACCGATCGCCGCCTGCTCGATAGGCGGCCAACAGATCGTTGCTACCAAGTGTAATCGTGACCAGCACATTGTCTTTGGTGAAGCGATCGAGTTCTTTGGCCGCGATCCTCTTTAGCAAGTCCTCGGTGGTGCCACCATTTTCACAGAGATTGACATGGTTGCTGACCTGAATCATTGTGATCAGATCGCGTCCGACGAACTCAGGATGCAGCGAATCATCGTTGCGATGAAGCAGCGAAGCCGCGCCGATCTCTTGTTTGCAAACCAAACTTAGCTTTTGCGCATCTTGATAAGGGTGCATATCAAGGCTCACTGAATCGCCCAAGGCCAGGTATGTATCAAATTTCATGGATCATCTGATTATATACGTGGCGCACCACATTCAATATCATGCGTCTTCCTCACTGGATTCTTTAGCCTGAGTCGAGATCTTGGCCATTCGTGCTAGGGCTTCTGCCTGCGATATTTCGTCCGAAACTTCGTCGAACCAACCGCTGCAGGCCTCCATAAAAAGTGTTAGTTTAGCCGGACCTCGCCAGCTGCCGTCAGGTTGATAAACCTCGACATCGGCCGCAGATTGCTCGGTCAACGACTTGCCGTTGTCGGGCCATCGGTATACGTTTTCCGGCCCGAGACTACTGTATTTGAAATAGCGCCATTTCATACGTCGTCACTCTGTAAGTTCTATTCAGGCTGAGACTTTTTCCTCCTGCGTCTCAATCACTTCGTCGTTATTGACTTCGCTAATCGGCACCAGCTGCCAGAACTGTGGCAGACAGTGTTCCCAATTCGCTAATATGTGGGCAGCCTTCTTGCTGCCGGTGCGAGCATGGTGCTCACCGATCAACTTATGGAGCGACTCTTCCCCCGGAGCTGAAGGTCGTTGCAGATAACGTCCGTCATCAAGATTGCAGTTCGATTGAAACGTACCGTCCTCGTCGAATATATAGGCCAGCCCGCCTGTCATGCCTGCTGCGAAATTTCTTCCCGTTGCTCCCAGCACTACCACTTTCCCACCAGTCATGTACTCGCAACCGTGATCTCCAACACCTTCCACCACTGCCTGCGCACGTGAGTTACGTACGGCGAATCGCTCTCCCGCTTCGCCGGCGACAAACAATTTTCCGCCGGTGGCTCCATATAGACAAGTGTTCCCGACCAGCACGTTGCGGCAGCCTGCGCCAGATGATGAATTTTGCTGGAATATCGCTATTTCGCCGCCGTTCATGCCTTTGCCAACATAATCATTGGCTTCGCCGTCCAGAAAGAGGTTGACATGTTGCACGTTGAAAGCACCAAAACTCTGACCGGCAAAACCGCTAAATTCCAGGTCAATTCTTCCCTTGAAACCTCGCTCACCGTGCCGCCTGGAAATCTCTCCGCTAAGCTTGGCGCCAATGGATCTGTCAGTGTTGTTGATCGTGTACTGCCTGCGGATGACTTCATGATGTTCCAGGCAATGAGCGACCTCAGGATCCGATAATACTATGTCATCAAATGTAATACCATTTGTATGCGTGGCACTTGCTGCCGGAACCGCTTCAGATTCCCAATCTTGCCCTGTTTCAGTCAGCCAGCGCAAATCGATTGGCACACCTTTGCTTAACTCCAGACCTTCTTTTTGCTTCAACATTTTCTGCCTGCCAATGATTTCCTTCAGCGATCGGTAACCCATTTCCGCGAGAGCATGTCTTACTTCTTCGGCTACGAGATTGAAGAATTCGATCACCGGTTCCGGCGTGCCCGGAAAACGTTTGCGTAGCGCTTCTTTATGGCTTGTAATGCCGACCGGGCAGTTATTGGTGTGACAGATGCGAGCCATGATGCAGCCCTCTGAAACCAGAGCGATGGTGCCAAAACCATATTCTTGTGCACCCATCAGGGCAGCCATGATTACATCCCAACCTGAGCGAATGCCACCATCGACTCTCAAGATTACGCGATCCCGCAGTTTATTGGCCAGAAGAGCAAGATGTGTCTCGACCAAACCAAGCTCCCAGGGAGCGCCTGTGTGCCTGATCGAGGTTATGGGCGAGGCACCGGTGCCACCATCATGCCCTGAGATTTGCACGACATCTGCGTTGGCCTTGGCTACACCACAAGCGATAGTGCCTATGCCTATTTCCGCCACCAGCTTAACCGAAACCTTGGCCTGTGGATTTATTTGCTTGAGATCGAAAATCAATTGGGCCAGATCCTCGATTGAATAAATGTCGTGATGCGGTGGTGGCGAAATCAAAGGTGCTCCAGGCTTAGCCAATCGCAGAGAGGCGATATAATCTGAGACCTTATGTCCGGGCAGTTGCCCGCCTTCACCGGGTTTGGCTCCCTGAGCCACTTTGATCTCCAATTGCTGAGCCAGAGCGAGGTAATCGGGTGTGACACCAAAACGAGCGGAAGCAACTTGCCTGACCGCTGAAGATGCTCTGTCACCCGGTTTGAGATCTCGCAGTCCGGGAAAATCAGGGCTGGTGCCATCCGCTGAGATGTTTTGAATGGGATGGTACCGTTTTGGATCTTCTCCACCTTCGCCCGAATTCGACTTGGCACCAATTCGGTTCATGGCGATCGCCAAGACCTCATGAGCTTCCTTGGAAAGGGCACCAAGTGACATGCCACCAGTCAAAAATCGGGAAATAATGCTAGTTGCGGGCTCCACTTCATCTATAGATATAGGTTGCCTGCTTGAGGAGATGGTCAACAAATCGCGCAGATGCAGAGGCGGCCGTTCCTTGATCAGACTGCCGTAGGCTTTGAAGCTAAGTTGCCGTTCTTCTTGATTATACGGTTTGGAGCTCAGACCGATAGCTGCATGCAATGCTCGCACCAGTTTTGGATGATATCCGTGATACTCACCATCTGGTCTGTATTTCATGATACCGACATTGATCAGGCTCTTTATCTCAGGGAAGGCCAATCCATGGAAGTGGAGAACGTCGCGCAAAAGACCGTTTAACTCAAGCCCACCTATTCTAGATGCAGTACCGGTGAAACAGAGCGAGATAACATCGGGGCCTAGACCCAAGCATTCGAATGCCTGTGCACCAATGTAGCTGGTTAAAACGGACAACCCAAGCTTGGAAAGAACTTTACGCAAGCCGTACTCGACCGATTTGCGATAAAGCTCCTGGGCTTCCTGAATCGTTGACTGGCGGCTTGAAATTGGATCTTTTGCTTCATCGCTTGCGCGCTTGGTCATCTCAGCCCGCACTGTCTCCAGAGCCAGATAGGGGCAGATGGCCTGGGCACCAAATCCGAGAAGACAGGCAAAATGGTGGCTGCTCCAACATTGGCCGGTTTCGACGACTATGGAGCAGTTCAGCCGAATGCGTTTACGAATGAGGAATTGATGAATCGCTCCCACGGCCAATAGAGCAGGCAAGGCACCCTGTTTGGTTGAAATGCCTCGATCACTCAAGACAATAATCGTCTTGCCGGCCTGCACTGCCTGCAGTGCCTGCTGGCAAAGGCCTTCTATAATGTGGCTTAAACTGTGCGTTTGCACGTCGAACAAAAGCGAAAGCTTGCGCACATGATTTGGAGTCAGTCGTCCTACTTGTTCCAACTCAGACTCGTTCAGCATCGGGCTGAGCAAATGCATAACATCAGCACCGGTGGCAGTCGGTTTAAGATAGCTCGAACGCCTGCCTAAATAGGTATCCAGCTCCATGACAATGCGCTCGCGCAAGGGATCGATAGGAGGGTTCGTGACCTGGGCAAATCGCTGCTTAAAGTAATCATAAATGATCCGCGGTTTCTGCGATAGTATCGCCAATGGTGTGTCATCACCCATTGAGAAAACCGGCTCTTCTCCGGAAGTCGACATAGGCATAATCAGCTGCTCAACATCTTCTTTGCCGTATCCAAATGCTTGTTGCATTGAAAGCAGCTCTGATCCAGCCATTTGAAGAGGGACAAGAAATGGTTCAGGGACAATATTTTTTCTATGCTCGCGTAGCCAATCACCATATCGATACTGTTCAGCTACTTCACGCTTGAGCTCAAGATTTCGATGTATCTGGCCGCTTTTCAAATCGACCGATATCATTTGCCCAGGACCCAGCCGCCCTCTTTCGACAATCTCGCTGTCAGGCGGATTGAAGATGCCTGCCTCGCTTGCCAGTTTGATTGAGCCGTCGGCATATATGGTGTAGCGCGCCGGGCGCAAGCCGTTCCTGTCCAACACCGCACCAACTTTGACACCATCGGAATAGACCAAAAGAGCCGGACCATCCCATGGTTCTTGAAGAGCGGCGTAAAATTCATAGAAATCGCAGATCTGTGGATCTGCTTTAAATGCCGGATGGTTCTTGTGGGCTTCTGGAACCAACTGCATCAAAGCCGCCTCGGGAGTATGTTCCAGTCGCGTCAACATCTCAAATGCGTTGTCTAGATTTCCAGAGTCCGAACCACCAAGATACAAAACAGAGTTACGCTCGTCTTTGTATTGGTTCCACATAGGCTGCTCGACCAGTGGTTCACGCGCTCGCATCCAGTTTCTGTTGCCCAACAAAGTGTTAATCTCACCGTTGTGAGCAAGCATGCGAAACGGCTGTGCCAATTGCCAGCGCGGCGCAGTATTAGTGCTGAAGCGTCGATGGAAGACAGCCCAATTGCTTTCAAATAGTGGATTGACAAGGTCAAAGTAAAATTCTGGCAGCTTACCGCTCTTGACCATCGCTTTGTAAACAATGGTTCGACACGAAAGAGATGCTATGTAAAATTCTTCGCCGCCTGCCGCGCGCACAGAAGTAATCGCTCGCTTGCGGGCAACCATCAGCCTGCGTTCAGCTTCTTCGATCGACCACACGTTGGAGAACTCGACAATGGCGTGGCGAATATCAGGGCAGGTTGCCAGGGCAAGTTCTCCCAAAACGGTCTTATCCACAGGCACCGGGCGCCATTGCCTAATGGAGAAACCTGCCTCCTCGATGATTTCGGAAGCTATTTTCAGACAGATTTCACTATTGCTGGAGGGGAAGTAGAAAACGCCCACAGCACGATTGATATCCTTTTCGGTTGCTTGGCAATCAAGCAGTTTCCAGGGAATAGTGGTGAGAATTCCAGCACCGTCGCCGGTTTCATTATCGGCGCCACAGGCACCACGATGCTCAAGGCAGCCCAGAGCTCTGAGCGTTTCTTCGATGACGTCGTGACTGCAATCAGGTCGATAAATGAAACCAACGCCGCATGCATCTTTCTCCGCGATACAAGCGGGGTTAAGAGAATCGGAGTTCTGCAAAAAGTTTTTTCCTCACAAATGAAAATAGCCTGGATTGGTCGCAGGCTGATAGTCTGGCAAACGTAGGCAGAGGGGAAGGCGACGGACTCGGGCTGAGGGAGCGACGCACTGACTCGATTATAGGAGCCATGGCTGAGGATGCAAGAGTTTGTTAAGCATCGTCTTTATACAAAATTTAGAATTGGGGTCGTCGCGACTTGTCATTAATTTTCGGCTCGATACTATATACGGTGCCTGGCGTGTCAACCTCAGTCGGGCTGCGACTGGGCTCTCAGGGTCGAGCCCAGTCGGTGCGTATGGTCTGGCAAAGGATTCTGAAGTATGTAGGGCCTGGCCAAATCACGTTGCTGCAGGACTTGCCCCAAAATATTACCTGCATCATAGGCGTGACGATCACTTTCGTCGAGCGCGTGAGGATCACTTTCGCCGAGCACGTGAGGATCACGTTCGTCGACAGCGTGAGGATCACTTTCGTCGACAGCGTGAGGATCACGTGCGTCGACCGCGTGAGGATCACGTTCATCGAGCGTGTGAGGATCACGTTCGTCGACCGCATGAGGATCATATTCGCCGAGCACGTGCTCTTGCGACGTCTTGCGCCTGGCATTGGCGTATAGCTCTTCTTCCGGATGACCTGCTAACAACACCTGGTGTACGTTCGAGTCGTTCAGTCCTACATAATTTTCAGGTAACGGTAAACCCAAATCCAATTCATCCAGATTATCTATTCTCAAATCGTTGTGTCCGACACCCATGGTTACGACCGTTGCCTCACCGGCATGAATTAGATGTTTTGCCGCTGATCGATAAATGGACAGCACGTCTTCATCGCGTGTGCCCAATCCCTTCGACTCAACGTTATTAAAGGTGACACCGGAGAATTGCGGCACTTTCCAAACGCGAGAGGCGGCCACCAGTGCGCCTGACTTAACATCCTCCACGACAAAAAGTCCGCCCACTGGTGACCGCAGCGTCCACTTCAAGCCATCTTCATTGGCGCCTCCCAATCGAATGCAGCTGTTTGTGTGTTCGCCCAGAAACAGTATGCGGGGGTCGCTTCTTTCCAGGAAGCGGCCGCGCAGATGGCCCACTCTCCACGTCGTGCCCGTCGGAAACGCATCTGGTACCGTCGCCGCCTCAAGCATCAGCTCTTCACATTCATTATAAGCGCCCGCGGATAATCCCCACTTGAACGCCTCCGTGGCCAACGCCTGATTTTTCGCTTGCGGATAGGCATATTTTGCCGCTACTGCGGTGGCCTCTGACAATTTTGAATAACTCAATCGGCTCCGTTCACCGACTTGCATTTTGGGCCATGCCTGGGCCACACGTTGCACAACATGTTCGTCGGCTGAATCACGATGTTTAGTGATGAATGAGCCGAGGCCGTTCAAATTTGCCGTTGAAACCAGAGGCACGTCGATGGGAACTGCAGGCCTCCAGAAAGCACGATCTTGCCACCATCTATACGCATCCTTACCGTAGAGCAGAGCACTTACTAGAGCCTTTCGCACTACGTGCGGTGGCAACCGCAACTCACCATTTACATCAGCGGTGAGCTCCTTTTGCTCTGAAACCTTTTCCACGACTTCGCGAAACGTCTTTGCAAACTCTGCCTGAGCCTGGAGCCATGGTCTTTCATCAAAGAGCACCGCGTGCGTTGAAGCAGATTCGAACACATAAGGATTCAAATCTTCGACATCGTAGCCTTGACGGTTGAGTCGATAGATCACAATCTCTCGTTGTTGCCTGTATGGGAACAACGTATCCTCATAATTCTGATTCAGTTCATCCTGCTTTATCATTAATCTGTTTTCTGCGCGTTCGCGAGCATGCGGATCAAGGACGGGCGAAGTTGCGGGCAACCCAGGCGAAGACGCAGCAATGCGTGCCCATCCATCCATAATCTGGTTTTCGGACCTGATCAGTTGGGGGTGAGCTATTTCCTCGGCAACACGAAATCGCTTGGTAGCCGTCTCGTATTCTTTCTCCCAGAACTCATGTTCACGTCCAGCTTGCGCAAACGCAGCCCGGCGCGAATCGAAATTCTGTTGCTCAGCAGCGCTGAATCTTTTTGCCGGCGCGGACAGTTCTGAAGTAAGTTTGTCAGCCAAGGGATGATTTGGCGCAGCATCATTTGCACCCTCGTGTGAGAAAAGGAGCCTGGCCGCGCATCGCTCCGCCACACTTGCGGTCAGTGCCTGCGCCCAACCTGAGCGTTTTAAGCCCCAGGTCAAGTCGAATGCATTTCGTTTTTTTCCTTCATCGACTTTCCATTCTTCTAGCGCTTGAACCAGAGCTCTCTTTTCACCGGCAGTCATCTCCGCATACAAGGTTTCTATGGTCGCCCTGGGATCATCTGCGTCGCGAAGCCTTGCTCGTTGCGCGCTGGGCACCAGAGCAAAGTCATGCTCAGGTCGATAGGCACCACTCGTAGTTCTGAATTTCTCGAATTCTGCCGAAAATAACCTTTGATAGTCGCTAGATGCAAAATCGGCATCATGAGCGGCATCCTTTCGACCACTGATATCGTATTCGGTGCGCTGTTCGATCTGCCTGGCGATCTTCTCTTGATTGAAGCGAGCCTTCATAAACAGCGAACTGGCAAGCTCCTCATTTGTCTTAAGCAATGCCGCCGCTGTCAAAAATTGGGGTTCGACCGCAACCCGAGCCCGTAAGTGACCCAGCTCATGAGCCAGATCTGGGGCTGCCGAGCCAGCCCCCAGGTGCACTAAAGAGCGCTGATACTCAATGTGGCTGCCAGAGTATCGTTGCGGTTGCACTCGCACGAGCGGATAATCATGCATCAAATCATCCAGCTGAGTCGATTGTCCCGCCAATGCGTTGTAGTCGACATAGCGGGCAGCCGGAATCCCACGCCCGCTGTAAACGTTTCCAACATCGACAATACGCCCTAATCCCCACTGCGCACCGGGTAAAAGAGCGCTGACAGTTGCCCCGGCGGTGGCGGTGCTGCCAATCGCAGACCAGGAAATCGGCTCGCCTGCCATAGCCTGTGAGGATGCCACCTCCGTTGCACTAAGAATGCCTCCAGTCAAAGCCAGGGCGGCGTAACGGTTGACGAAATTTTGCCCTTTGTAACAGTGGTTCGCTTTTTCAAAAGCCGCCATGGACACAGCACCTAACAGCGCGTGACCTAGCCTGGAGCGGTTGTCTGGCGCCTCCATCAAACCATCGTGAATGGCGCCGCCGAGAATTTGTGCTGTAGACTGACTGGCCATCAACCTGGCCGCCGCTCCTTCCAATTGCGCAGCTTGGGCGCAGCCGCGCATAAGGCCGCCTGTCGTTTCTCCGGCAACCGCATAACAAGCCACTGATACGACAGCTGAGGAAGTGAGTTGAGCAAAGTATTCCGGCGAAAATTCTTTGGCAGGTTTGCCAGTCGTCACTGCCACCTTAATCTGGGGCAAGAGCGACTGGCCAACTGTGGCTCTGGCAGCAACATTTACTATCGTGCGCACGGGCTCGTATGCGTCTTCAATGAATGCCCGTTGCGCAGGTCTGGCTAAATTGTCGTTGAGCCATGTCAGGCAACCGTTATCGGAAGAATTTGTTGTTTTCATAAATTCGTTTGGCAATACACAAAGAAGTATTGCCATCCTAGGATTTGGCAGTGCCGGCCGCACTGTTCAATTCAACAGTTGAGTTTCGGAGATTCCCATGCGGGCTGCCAAAGAAACGACCCGCTCGCAAAGGCGGGTCATTAAGTTAAATATGGATGCGAAGTGGCGCAGATACTAGATTTGGCTACGATGAGAGCAATCAGCCGGTAGTTTCGCTTTCGGCCTTCTTGTCGGTTTCGCCAGCCTTCTTGCTGGATTTGACCTTCTTAACCTCTTCCGCTGGCTCACCTTGCTCTGCCTTTACCTCAGCAACTACGTCGGCGATTTCTTCCTTAAGCTCTCCCAGGGCGGTTGAGCTTTTCTTGGTGACGACATATCCTGCCTTAACTACGCCTTTGGTTACGTCTCTGAGAGTTTTGCGTCCCTTCTCGGTAGCGGTAGCCGCAACCAAGACTAAAGCTGCTATTCCCCACGGTCCCATATGTCGCCTCCTTCGCTGAGCGCCTAATGTTATTTGCCCTACTTGGATTCCACCAAATTGGGGCCAGATACTATGGTAGACAAAATTAGTGGAAAACGGAGCGAACGTGACGTTCATACGCTGATGTTTTACAAATGCATGCGACCTCTTGGCACATAAATGACGTTGTCCACCAGTCAGTGCTGCGCCAAAACCGGCGGACGCACCAAATACGGCGCCATGCAAACAATGGGAGCCACTCCTCAAAGAGGAAATTCCATTTCGCGGCGCGGCTTGAACCCCATTGACTGTTGTTCCTCTGTCAATTGTAGAAGCAGGCGGGACGCCTGCGCTCCCGGATGTAGAAGCAGGCAAGACGCTTAAGCTCCTGGAACAGCATTTTATTCATCCTCTTCGCCGTCAAAATCTTCGTCCTCGTCTTCGTCTTCTTCGTCCTGATTTCCGGTGCCACCAATTTCCTTATATCCTTTGGTAGTCTTTTCTTCAATCAATTCATCATGGTAGGTTTTGGCTGCTCTAGCAGTGGCGAAAGACTTTGGTTTGATCTGACCGGCGGTGCCGATTCTGCCAAATCTTACCGATACCTGCGTGTCATTGAGGCTAACTTCCCAAAACTTGCTTGAACTACCTTCCACAAATTCAAAGTGGCGAGCTGGTCCAACCATGCTTGTTGCTGACACTGCCGGTGGTGCTGGTTTTGGTGCCATAATTCCCGCCGCCGATTTCGCAGCCGAGCCAATCACCGCAGCCGAAGAGCCGCTGGACGCGGAAGCCGGCTTTGATGCCGCCGCAGCCGAAGAAGCAGCAAGTGGGCGCGACGCCGGCGCTGCCGGGGGCGTTGTCGCCAGCACCGCAGGCGATACTGATACCGCCGATGAAAGCACGGCAGCGTTGCTGTTGAGAGATCTTCCGGCAGCAGGAACATGCTCCAGATTAAAGGGAAGCTCGTGAACGTCAGTGCGCAATCTCACAAAAGAGGGAAATCTCGGCACTCCTCGATCGGACAGTTCCTGATAGCGAAACGTGATGATGCTGCCAACCGCTGGCGGATTCTCTCTTTGGGCATCGGAAAATCCGGTGCCGACTGAAAATTTGGTGCCGTCGCCCAGCTCGACAGACAGGGCACCAAGGCGTCCTTTGTGCTTGCCGGTTCCTGGCAAATGTTCCACCACGCGCGCTTCCGCATCGTGAAAGCTCTTCACTTTCAAGAGTGTATGAGAGCGTCCCGTCTCATAACGAGAGCCCGGTTTTCGCAGCATCAAACCTTCGCCACCCAGAGCTTCCACCCGAGCCAGCTCCTCTTTCAAATGATCGACACCCTTGCACCGCTCGTGCTCGTGGGGGCGTGCATACTTTGGACCGATCTCGCCAAGCAACTGGTGCAAATAGGCAATGCGCGCCTCGAAAGCGTCATCCACCATAGGAGCATCAAATACTAGATAAGTCATCTCCTTCCAATGCTCACTTTTGTCTTGGCGGCGAACAATTGAGACGGCGCGCTGAAATCCTTTGCGAGAAAGCCACAATTCGCCGTCGAGGTGAATATCTGTCGGCAGATCCTCAATAAACCAGGCTGGAGCCTGATAGACGTTTCCCTGCCTGGAAATGAACTGCACGCCGTCCCAGTAAGCGCGCACACCATCCAGCTTTTCGCTCATCCACCAGCCGGTTAAATCTATGTCTGTTGTCCAGGTGTGGGCGAGCAACAGCGCCGGCTCACTGCTTGCTGCCTGGGCCGACTCCGACGAAGTAACCCCACCAGATGCCGAGGCGACCGCCACCGGTCGCGGCTTGCGCACCGCCTTATCGGGCAAAGCGCCACCGAGGCGAGCTAATTCAGCCTCCTCTCCACAATAATTCCGCAGGTGCTTGCAAGTGCGCTGCTCAATTCCTGCCGATTGATTGCGCCAGGCGGGACACGAGCACGACAGCACCCCGCCAACATTCCTTAAAAGGTAAGGATCTTTAGCCGACCCCTGAACTTCAACAGTTTGACCTTCTAGAATTTCAGGCATAATTTACCCCTCAAAGAGTTCGTGATAGATATTTTGCCCGCGATTGGCAACTTTAACTCCTGTTGCCTGCAGCCAAAGTAGAAGTGACCAGCCGCACTATAGGTGGTGGCATGCAAAGGTAAGCTCTATTACACTTTTCTGTGCTAGTTTATACTGACAGTGATGCGGAGGCTCAGGAAAGAAAGTTTGAAGAGGTGGATTTCAGCTGTCCCGACAGGACTCTTCTTTTGGAAAATCATGACTGCTGCCGTGGTTTACGCCATGTTTGTGCTCTGGTTCGACCCCATCCATTTTTCCAAAGAGAAATTTGTGGAGATCGACGGAGTCATGACAACGAGCGCGGTTCTGGGTGTTCTCTTCGCCTTTCGAACCACAACCGCATATGACCGCTGGTGGGAAGGGCGAAAGCTCTGGGGGCAACTGGTCAATGAAATCCGCAATCTAGCTTTGAAGTCAAAGAGCTATCTGCGCTGCGACACATCGAAACTACAAGCGCTGGAGCAACTGTTGATTGCCTTCCCTTACGCTCTTCGCGATCACCTGCGCAAATTGCCTCCCAGCGCCCAGGTGCTAGATGTCGTCTCGTGCCCCGACACAGTCGCACACATCCCCTTGCAGGTAGCTGAACTGACCTTTGATCTGGTCTATGAAGTGAGTGAATCTCAAAAGTTTGAACTGCTCTTGTTGGATCCGCACGTGCGCGCTCTTATGGACATTTGCGGAGCGTGCGAACGAATTCAGAAAACCCCAATTGCGCGCCCTTACAAAGAGATGATCTGGATCAGCCTGGCAATCTACACCCTTCTTTTGCCGTGGCTTCTCGTGCCCATAATCGGCAATTGGACGATTCTATTGGTATCTATCGGATCATATTTTGCCTTTACGCTGGAGCTTTTGGCAGAGGAAGTGGAGGAGCCATTCGGCTCCAATGCCAACGATTTGCCCCTGGACAATATTTGCAAAACTATTGAAGATTCAGTGCGCCAGGCGTTTGCCCACGACACTACGGCGAAGTTGACTGAAGCGAGGTCGCCTGAAGTGATTCAGGTCGAGTCCTAGCAAGGTCGATTGCTAGGTCGATTGCTGCTCGCTGCTAGTGCTTCTTCGCTTGAGTGCCTGCAGTAGGCTTCTTGCTGGCCGCCTTGGAGACGGCGTGCGTGACGGCTGTTCGAGCTTGACTGGAGCGGTATTGGGCTGGTGGCTCGAAGGAGTACGGCTTATACTTCGATCGTTGCCAGTCATAAGTTTGCACTTGCATACTTGGATTAGCGCTGCCAAGGCCGGTCGAGCGCAGTGCTGCGCGTTGTTCTAAGGGAATACTATTTGTATTGGGGATGTTGTTATTTAGATTGGGGTTGTAGCCGGGGTAGTTGTTCCGCCCCCACAAGTTTTGGTCTAAACCCGTCGGTCCGCTGTTGTTTTGCATAGAGGATTGTGAGTTGTTCCACGAACTGCTCATTCCTTCCCCGCCAAAACTGGCAGAGGTGGATGCTTCAGACTCACCGGCGAAAGCGGCAGTGGTAGAAAAACAAAGAACCAACGCGGCAAACGAGACCGGTATCAACGAAAACTTCATGGCGACCCTCCCGGCGGAACCAATAGCGTTAAGCTTACCGCAGCCTCCGACAAAATTCATTTAGAAATTCGTTTCAAGCCGCACACTGACGCCTATATCAATTGTCTAACTTACGCCGGGATTGTCAAGAGTATTACCACGTACTGCACAGAAGCGTCACAATTAGCCTCCTGATTGGGCGGCTCAGGTTAAATTTTTTAGCATTTTAGCGGCCGGCCGACAATTTTATCCCAGCCCCACTTATTCTTAGTGAAACGTCGGCACCAGTTTTGGTGCCCAGGAGAGTGAGATGTTTGGAGTTGGAACTCGCAGAGAAATTAGAAGGCTTCGGCATTTGTTGCATCCTCCCCGCCATGAGAGAAGCACCAGACGGGTCGATCATTCAATGATGCCGATGATGGAGACAGGCGCCAAGCGCTCTGCCCAGGCTCGGCATCTCAATCATCATGCTTTGTTCTATGCGCTGGAGGCTAACAAAAGCACCTGTTGCATATCCATCAGTAATGAAAGGCAGAAGTCCCGAGCATCGATAATTTTGTTTCGCGGCAGAATCCTCTCATGCGTTCACGGCAGGCGCGGTCTGCCCTATCACACGTACGGCGCTGATGCCTTTCACAGCACGCTGGTCGATCTGGGCAATCCACTCACTCAAGTGACCGCTCATGCATTGTCCGAAGGGCTGGCCCTGGCGGCAAGCAGCGTATTTTTAGGAGAAAAAAAAGAGCAAAAGCCCAGGCAAGAGCTGGGAAATTTTGTCCAGTCTACTCAGGAGCACATCAGTAAGATCAAGCAGCCTGGATGCATCGTCTTCAAAGACGTGCAGATGCAAACCCACTGCATTCTTTATTTGTGCAACGGTGAAATTGCCGGACTATACTCGTTTCAGGTTGGTTGGATCGAGAAGAAGGTTGAGCAATACCTGAGCCGGTTCGTAGCCAAAGAACCGCATCTTTTGGCGCAAGCGTTTGTGCTTCGGGTCTGCTCTCTCGAGTCTTTGTACGATTTGACTATCGGTTTATCAGGTCTGCCCTCATCCAGAGCTGACAAGCTCAGCTGGATCACCTCGCCTGTTTCGCAAGACTCGCTGGCGCCAATGGAGACGCACATGCTTGCCGAGCCTGCTCTCAAAGACACATTCAGGCTTAATCATATGCCGCGGCCTCGGCATAGACGGGATCTCTGCCAGGGTATTTCCTTCCCGAACTCGGCAACCAGACATGGACGGTTCGTCAATTCAGGGCGCCGAGCTAATCTAGTTTGATCACGACGGAAGCGTTTTCACATTCGAACGAGACGTCACATTCCAGGAAAAGCATCTTCAGCAGATTCCTGTAAAACCCATATAGAGGAATGCGCTGCGCCACTTCGTTGCGCATCGAATCGCGCGACAATTTGAACGAACTGTGAGATGGACCGGCCATATGGTCGATTTCCAGATAGTAGTTATTGAGCGGCTGCACTTGAATCTCAAACAAGCGATCGTGCCATTTGATCACGCTCTTCAATGCCTTCCAGCCCGTTTTCTTCATTTGCTCAGGTGGACAGGTCAAATAATCTTTGGTCTCTATGAACTCCAACAGTCTATTGGATGGATCAAAGATATTGGATGCCTTGATATTGTATATGGTGCTTAGCTTTTCATATTCCCATGGACTTATAGTCATGGATTTGAGCGCTTCATGCACCTTCAGACAGGTCGCTTCGTCATCACAAACTATCTTGAGCCCGAAGACATCTTTTACATATTTACTGTATTGACGAAGATGCTTGTCACGGGAGACTACTTCGTCAATCAAGAAAATTTCGTCTGTCACTTTGTTCCACAGCTCTTCTTCCGCCTTGACCCGACTGGTCAAACGATTGACACCATTTCCAACAATCGCTTTGGGAAGATATTCGATGAAGTTGGCAGATAATTCCAGGGGCACCCACGAATTTTCCTTTTTGTAGCGGAAGTTGTCCAGCATTTGATTGCCGAGATCGATGTCCATGACCGAGAAAAGGGTCTCTCGTGTGATTCGTTCTCGGATCAAAAACGGACGCTCTTCTGTGTCTCCGGGCAAGAGGCCGATGACATTGCTATGCAGTTCGAATTCACCTGGCAGCATGATTGAGGAAAGCAGATGGGAAAGCACGTGCAGATGCCGCTCACCATCGAGAATGTTCTGCCGAAATGATTCTCGAACGCTGGAGATAAAATCGCGGGACAATTCTATGTTTATATGCAAGCCGGGATTAGCTTCCTGCTCCGCCTTCTTCTCAGCCAGGTAGGAAATGAACCGGTGCAGAACAGGATCATTCATGACCATAAAGAGTGGAGATTGTACGGGGTGGAACACCAAGTTATTAGCCTGAATATCGAAGAAATTCATTGTCTAGTTTAACTTGAAAACCCGGTCTAAGGACGCTAATTGACCAATTTGTTACCCTGGCTCAATGTTGACACCGGATTGCCCAATTGGAAAGTGAAACTTTTTTTGTTTGCGTTGGCGAAATATGCAACCAATTATTCGACAACACCAATTATTCGACAGTGAGGTCTGCTTCCTGGCGAACCACTAAGGGTTTCAGTCTTCCATCTCTGAGAGAGAGCACATATTTAGTTTGCGCCACCGTGCGCGGTGCATCCGGTCTCAGTTTGATGGCGGTGCCGACAATGGTCATAACGAGATTGTGGTGCTCTCGCTCATAGGCAGGATCTTCGCCTGGTCCGGTGAGGCGAACTTCGTTAAGTTTTCGGCTGATCCGCACTCCGGTAATGCCTATTCCGCCTGCTTGCCTGCAAAGGATTCTCACCTTGTTCATGGCGATGTCGCGCGCATGTTTCATGGCGTCGCTCCAGCGTGTCATTTCCTGGTTCGTCCAACCACGATGAATAATCTCGTCAGCCGCACTGGTATATGAGAACCAGCTACAGTGCCCATACACTAATGCTGCTGGATCATATCCGGCTCGATGCAATGTATACCATTCCTGCCCCGAGAGGTCGGAAAGCCAGGGTCTGCCCGCCTGCGGGCCTGGTCCTTGAATGGCAGTGCCGATCGCTTGCACCTCGATGGTTTTGTCTCCCCATTCATGCCTGACCAGATTTAGCCTGACCCCGACAGCTCCTTCTGCGCGCAGATAAATCAACTCTTGTTCCATGCGCGACAATGCCAACTCTGTCGCTCTGTCGTAGGCATCAGAGAGCACTCGTACTTCGCAATCGTTGGTTGAGGCATACGACTGACCGACGTGATACATGGCGCTGCCGGTGACCAGCCCACGCGCCTTAAAGCCGTGCCTGCGCAAAAGCGCGATTTCATCAGGAGCCAGATTGCTTGTGAACAACGACAAGTGTGGACCGGCTTCCCCCAGTTCCTGCAAACGTTTTTTTGCTTCAGCGGGAATTCCGCCTCGCGCCAGTTCGACCAGATCGAGTGTTTGGCGTTGCATTTCAGCCGCGTGCACGTCTTGTATACGCTGGGTCATTGCATCTTTGGCTGTTTTCTCTTCCGGAGTCTGGGACCAGAAGATCAAATCTTTCCACGATTTGCCCTGAACCCCAGATGTTGCTGCCACTTGTTTTGGCATCGGTATTGTCAAATCGGCTTCTATCGGATTATTGGATGCATCTGCCGAAATCAAAACCCTTGTCGAAGGCGTATGGTGCGGCTTAAACTCCAGTCCGATGAGCGCATGCCGAGGCACAAATTCGAATGTGCCTTCCGATCCGTCTCGCCATTGTCTGCCGGTGATGTTGCCTATTCTGGTGATGTTGGCATCGCTCGCGTCTGCCAGTTCTTTGATGCGATAGTGGTTGCCGATGCCCATATATGCGCGATCGAGTTCATCGAGAATGGAGTCATGAGTATGACTGAGATGAGCATGGTGATGGGAAGTAACAAGTTGGAAGCCTTGACCTGACGCCATTGATTCCAGACTTTCAAGAAACTCTCGATCGACATGCTCTCCAGCACCAACAAAGTGTAAGCGCACCGCATATGGATTTTCAGGTGTCAAAAGCGGAAACAGTTCGTTCATTACATACTGCTGCGCCTGCACTTTGTCATTGAACTCACCATCGGTGATGACAATGATATAGATGCCTTTCTTCGTGCTAGGCGTGCCCACAATTTCCCGCAAAGCATTCGTGACATAGGTGCTGCCTCTGGCCCAGTGTGAATTAATCGCTTGCTGCAAGGCGCGTTGATCAGTGATGTGCCCGGCGAAATCTACTCGGTCGTCGTAAAATACCAGATCATAACCGACACCGGCGGAGTTCAAATATGAGAGCACATTAGCGCAAACGTTGTAGACATGCCCATCTCTGAATGACTCTGCCATAGAACCGCTGCGGTCCATAAGCAACGCCACCCTCATATCAGGGTTGGCAACACTGGGATGATAATCGGAATAAACAGACATTCCTTGCAACAACCCACCCTGTCGAAACGGGCTTATCGGCTGACCGCGGCTGTCCAAGCGCTGATAATTGAGATCTAGTTGCACCATAGGCACACCATGCTCACTTGCCACCACCTGGTAAGTGGCGTTTTTGAAAGTGGCTGCACCTCTGGGTATGTTCAACTTCTTGGCCCAGGCCATGTAAGGTCCGTTGCCGAACAATCCGAAAAAAGACATCGATTCTCTCCAGCTGAATTGAATTAGTCGATAAGAGGAAGCACAATCACGGGCGGATCGATGACGTGATCTTTGCTGATTTCTTCAACCGCGGTGCCTACCGCAAAGAACTCAATTACATGCGCGCCCCAGGCGTGAGTGCGTTCATGAATATCGGCACCGATGATGCCTTTGGCACCAAGCTGCTCCGCCTCTTGTTGCATGCGCTCCATCGCCAGTTCGCGGCTGTCGTACATTGCTTGCGTGTACTGAGTGAGCTCGGCATTTTGTCCGAAATTTTTGACGAAGCCTGAGAAACTCTGCATGGCGATGTGATAAACGCAGTTGCCCATCACAAGCCCCAATGGACGATAACCAGAGCGCAGCAAAATATAAAAATCTTGACCGGATAAATCAGATGTGAACGGCCTGCCATGCTTATTTTTGAAACGGTGCGGATCGTTTCTGTGCACAACGGCGGTGCCAATGGCGACAAATTCGGCAATGTGAGTGCCCCATTCTTTATGATTCACATCCAGCCGCACACCGACAATACCGTCAGCACCGAGGGCATGAGCCTCTTCCTCCATGCGGGTCATGGCCAGCTCACGTGCGTGATACATCGCTTGAGTGAGAACGGTCATTTCCTGATTCTTGGACCACGCAGCTTGCTGAAAGCCGACGTGATAAATGGAGCTGCCTACAACAAGCCCAATTGGATCAAAACCTGCTTCTTTTACCAACAGAAATTCGCTGGTAGAAAGATCGCTGGTAAACAAACGGTGCTGCTCATCAGCCCCGCGCATTTCAACAAGACGCTCTTTAGCGTGCGTCGGTAGTGCGTTGAATTCTTTCTCGTCGTCAGCCATCTGGATATTCTCCTGCCGCGTAAATATAGGGCAAGAATTATAGGCCAATTGACAATGGGGAAGTGAATTCAGTACCGACTTGTTTGGAGACCCTGACCGGGAACGAAATGCAGTCTAGTTGAACCAAAATCACCGCCGCCGTAGCCAGAGCCACTGCCCGTTCCGTAGCCACCACTGTATTTTACATAGCCGTCACTGTATTTTAGAATTCGCGGTGCCTTGGGTGCTTCTTGAAAATTGTGCCTTTTCTGTGCGGGGTTCAGCAATGGCAGCCCTCCTAATCCTGGAGCGGGTTTAACAGCTTTTGGAATCGATGTTGGAGTCAACTTAGTTGGTTCAACAATCGGATCATCAGCGGTTTTCGGTGCTGCCACTGGCGCCGCTGCCGGTGTGATTTTCACTTCGGTGTGTTTGACGATCGGATCATCCTTTGCAGTTTTCTGCTCGGCCAGTGGGGCCTCTGTCGCCGGGACCCTTGTCTCTTTGCCACTTGGATTTTCAGCGCGAGCTGGAGATACCAAAACGAGCCAGCCCATAAGAAAGAACACGCGGTGCGCGTAAGGTATTCGTCTGTCGGCTACAAGTTCTTTATTCATTCATATAGCATACACCTGATGCAGAGTCTGGCTCAGTCATACCAACGCGCACCACTTCGGAATTGCTCCAGCGGTCACTGGTTTATCCGATTCTTCGCATGCTAGCGACATAGCGCTCTCGACCTCACCAAATGTCAGAGAAACCGTTTTTCTGACAAGCAGATGGCAGATGTGTGCACTTTGCCGAAAATGATAAGCTCTGCGCCCGGCTGGACTGACCTGATATTTCACCTCAATCTAAGGCTGGTTGCCAAGCGCGAATTATACGCCACACGTATAATTTTCGACGATTTTTATATCCCACACGTATAATCCGCTCTTGGCTACACCTTCTCCGAAAAATGTCCAACAATTTCCGCTTCACTCTGCACTTTTTCCGGCTATCATTTTCGGCAATTCAAGATCACTTCCCACTTCAGAGGGGAAATGTCAGAGAAATGTTTTTCTGACAAGCGGGGGGGAAATGTCAGAGAAATGTTTTTCTGACAAGC
>Ga0182024_10006823_pt1 | contig 24886 bp, 19 predicted proteins | sample P32metaG_FD_120480 | JGI IMG/M metagenome (GOLD analysis project Ga0182024, IMG submission 120480) | Permafrost microbial communities from Stordalen Mire, Sweden - P3-2 metaG (Illumina Assembly) | ecosystem: Environmental > Terrestrial > Soil > Wetlands > Permafrost | place: Sweden: Stordalen...
CCCGCAACCCGGCCGTTGCGGGGGGCGGATCGGGGCCGTTTTAACACCACCACGGGGGGGGGGGGGGGGGGGGGGGGGGGGGGGGGGGGCTTCTCGGCCGACGGCACGTGGCTCGCCTACGGCATCACGCGCGTGAATCGGAGCGACGAGCTCCGCCTCGTGCGGCTCGCCGACGCGAACACCGAGACGATCCCCTACGGGTCGCAGGCGACGTTCTCGTCGGATTCGAAGTGGGTCGCCTACGAGGTCGGCCATTCGCAGGCGGAGACCGACCGGCTCACGGCCGCTCAGCGGCCCGTCGAGAACGCTATCGGCATCAAGAATCTCGCGACGGGTGAAACGGCGACTGTCGAGGGCATTCAGTCGTTTACGTTCAGCCCCGACGGGGAGTATCTCGCGATGAACCGATACCCTCCCGCGGCGGCCGGCGGCGCCGCAAACGCGGACGCGCGAGGGGGCGGTGGCGGACGGGGCGGGGGTGGTCGCGGCGGGGCCGACGCCTCCGACGCCGTCGGCGCGACCGTCATCGTCAGGCAGCTGGCGACCGGGCAGGACACAACTCTTGGCAACGTCAGCGCCGTCGCTTGGCAGGACAGCGAGGCGTCGCATCTGCTCGCCTTGACGATCAGCGCCGAAGGACGCGTCGGCAACGGGGTGCAGCTCTTCGATCCGGCAACGACAGTGCTGCGCGTCCTCGAATCGACGCCCTCGATCTACTCGGAGCCGACGTGGCGGCACAACGCGGCAGACCTGGCCGTCTTCCGCGCGAAGGCCGACGCCAGGCGCGACGGACCGACCGAGGCCGTGCTCGCGTGGACGGGCATCGGCAAGACAGAACGCCTGCTGACCTACGACCCGACAACCGACTCGTCGTTTCCAACCGGCATGCGAACGGTGCCCTTTCGCCGTCCGTCATGGTCGGAAGACGGGCGCACGATCTTTCTCGGGATCGCGAAATGGGACGACGCCTTGCCGGCGGCCACGCGTGGTCGCGGCGCGGCGGCCCAGGGATCGGGGCGATCCACCGCGACGGCGGACGGCGGTCTGGCGCCCGACGAGCCGGCGGGCGTCGACATCTGGCACTGGCAGGATGTCTTCGTGCAGCCGCGCCAGAAGCTGAGCGCGGCGGCCGACACGCGCCGCAGTTTTCTGGCGGCTTGGCCGATCGAGGGCCACGCGCTCGTTCCGCTCGGCCATTCGTTCGATGAGTCCATCGATCCCCTTCGGCACGGTCACCTCGCCGTCGTCGCCGAATGGTCGAAGTACGCGATGGACCGCACGATCGGCCGGCCCGCGGCGGACATGTACCTCGAGGACGAGACGACCGGCCTGCGAACGGCGATCGTCAGTGACATCAGCGACCGGGGCTTCGAGGTCGGGCCCGCGAGTCAGACCGCGATCTTCCTGCGGGATGACGCGTTCTGGGCCGTGAACCTCGACACGCACGCCATCACCAACATCACGAAAGGCGTCGCGACGTCGTTCGTCGACAAGGAGTCCGACGAGACCATCAAGCAGAAACCGGCGTTCGGCGTCGCCGGCTGGACGCCGGGCGACCGTGGCGTGCTGCTCTATGACAAGTACGACATCTGGCTCGTGCCCACCGACGGATCGGTGGCCCAGCGCTTGACCAACGGCGCGGCGGATCAAATCCGGTACCGCCTGGTCCGCGTCACGGCCGCTGACGAGGCCGTCGACCTCACGAAGCCGACCTACGTCAGCCTCTTCGGCCTCTTGTCGAAGAAGTCGGGCTACGGCCGGGTAGGACCCCATGGGGCGGCCGACACACTGGTCTGGCTCGACAAGAGCGTCACGAACCTTGCGCGCGCGAAGAACGCGGATGTGTATTCGTACGTCGAGCAGGACTACGACGCTTCGCCAGACATCTTCGTGGCCGGCCCCGATCTCAAGAACGCCACGCAGGTCACGCACACGAACGCGTTCCAATCGAGCTACGCGTGGGGCAAGAGCCAGACGGTCGATTTCACCTCTGGCACGGGCATGAAGTTGCAGGGCTCACTGTACTACCCAGCGGGCTACGTCGCGGGCCGCACGTATCCGATGATCGTCTATCTCTACGAGAGACTGTCGGACAACGTCCACCGGTACGTCGTCCCCACCGATCGCGACTACTACAACATCACGGTGTTCATGAGCCAGGGCTACTTCGTCTTCGAGCCCGACATCGTGTTCCACGCGCGCCAGCCGGGCTTGTCGGTCGTCGAATGTGTCACGGCCGGCGTGAAGAAGGTCGTCTCGATGGGCGGCGTCGACGGCAAGCGCGTCGGCGTCGTCGGGCATTCCTGGGGCGGCTTCGATTCGGCGTTTCTCGCGACACACACCGACGGCGTCTTTGCCGCTGCGGTAGCCGGCGCGCCGATCACCGACTTGGTCAGCAACTACGGCAACCACCACTGGAGTTCCGGCATCGCCGAAACCGATCACATCGAGACCGGTCAGCAGCGCATGGAGGTACCGCTCTACGAGGATCTGCCGGATTACGTCGCGAATTCGGCGGTGTTCAACGTCTCGCACATGACGGTCCCGCTCATGATCGAAGTTGGCGACGCCGACGGCACGGTGTTCTGGCATCAGGGTCTCGAGCTGTTCAACATCGCCCGCCGGGCCAAGAAGAACGTCGTGCTGCTCGAGTACGAAGGCGAGGACCACGGCCTGCGGCAGGCGAAGAATCAGATTGACTACCAGCAGCGCATCCTCGCCTGGTTTGGACATTACTTGAAAGGCGACGACGCGCCGCGCTGGATCACGAGCGGCGAGACCTATCTCGAGCGCCAGGACGAGGTGAAGAAGCAAACGGCCGGCCGCGGCGGGGGCGGCGGCCAGTGATCGTTTAGAAGCTGAGGTACACGCCCGCCGTAATCCGCGTGAACGTCTGGCGCGCCGGCACGCCGGCGATCTGGCTCGTCAGGTCGCGACAGACTCGGACATCGGCGCGAGCGCCGAAGTGCCGACTGAAGTCGCCCATCACGCCCCCGCCAACGGTGAGCACGCTTCTCTGCGGAGCCGTGTCGCCCCACAGCCGAAAGTTATCCGAGAACGTCTGCACGGGACCCAGATGGCCGAAGCCAATGGACCCGTACGGCCGCCAGCCAGAACCCGTCTTCTTGCCGATGAGCAGCGAACCCGTGAACGTGCGCGCTTCGCCGCCGTTCTCGAGTTGGGGCAGGAGCTCGTAGTCCGCTTCGGCGCCGACCCAGCCGTGGTCACTCAGGCCGCCGAAACTCAAGGTGAAGGTTCGTTCGGCCGGGAGTCCTGACGAGAGCAAGGCGCGACCAAATCCAGCGCCGAGAAACCAGTCGGCCGAGGCGGTCGAGGGTGCTAATCCCAGCGCGGCCAGGGCAAGGACGAGCACCCATCCCGGACGTGTCATTCTTCGCGAGTGTGTCGAAATCGCCAGTGAAGGTCAAGAACTCACGGGGCAGAACTCACGAGGCGTCGCGCCTTGACGTGCCACACAGTGACGAGCGCCACGCCGATGAGCACCAGGCTCAGGCACAATCCGGCCCAGAGACCGGCGACACCCCACGCACGGCCGAAGCATAAGTAGCACGCCAGCGGCAGACCGATGCCCCAGTGCCCGAGCAGATTCGTGACCATCGGCAGCCGCGTCTCGCCGAGACCACGGAGCGCGCCGGTCGCGACGGTTTGGCATGCATCGAAGGGCTGAGACACCGCGTAGATCAACAGCACCAGCGCGCCGGTCCGAAGCACGGTGGCGTCGGTCGTGAAGATGCGCAGAAACGGGCCCGGCACTACCGCAAAGGTCATCGACATCACGACAGCAAAGGACACGGCGAGCGCTATCGCCACCCACCCGGCACGACGGGCGCTCGCGCCATCGCGGCCGCCCACCGCGTGGCCGACGCGCACGGCCGCCGCCGATCCGAGTCCGAACGGCACCATGAACACGAATCCCGCGATGTTGAGGACGATCTGGTTCGCCGCCAGAGCGTCCGGAGTGATGCGCGCGGCCAGCGCGCCAGCCACCGCGAAGACGCCCATCTCGAGCATCACCTGCGCGGCAGCCGGGGCCCCGAGACGAACGAGCCGCCCCATCCGCGCCGCCTCGATGATCCACGGCACGTCATGGAACCCGGACGGGTGCCTTCGTTCGCGATGAAGAATGACACCCCACAGCACGCCGGCTAGGTAGAGCCGGGCCGCCAGCGTCGCATACGCCGAGCCGACGACGCCGAAGGCAGGCAGGCCGAAGTGGCCGTAGACGAGCGCCCAGTTCGCGGCGGCGTTGATGAGATTTGCACTCACGAGGGCGACCATGACGGGCCGGACGACGTTCATGGCCTGCAGGTACCGGCGGAACACCGTGAAGGCTAGAAGCGGCGGAATCGACCACACCAGCGTGGCCAGATAGGGCTGCAGTAACACGATGATCACCGGAAGAAGCCCGGCGCGCGGCAACAACGCGACGCCGGCGAGTGCCACCGCTACGAGGGCCACCGACATCACGGCCGCGAGCTGGAGACCGGCGAGAAGCCAGCGGTGACACTCTTCGATCTGCCCCGCCCCGAACCCCTGCGACACGAACGTGTCGAGCGCCAGGAGCGTCCCCATCCCCAGCACGACCAGCGCGAAGAACATCGTCGATCCCGTGCCGACGGCGCCGAGGGCCGCGGGCCCCAGGGGACCGACCATCACGGTGTCGACGATGCCCATGGTGATCCAGCCGAGTTCGGCGATCACGACCGGCAGCGCCAGGCGGACCATGGGGCGCAGTTCGGAAGACACAACGAACCTCAAGCAAACAACCTCAAATCAAGAAGCTAGAATCTGAAATCTAGAATCGGGGATCGGGAGCGATCAACGCGCGGATTTCGACACCGCGGTTGCCATGATCTCGACAAGCCCGGTCCGCGAGATGAGCTTCGCGCCTGCCACGGTTCGGGCCGGAGGGTCGGCGCCAAAGAAGCCGCCGTACACCTCGTCGACCACGGGCGCGTCGCTGAGTCTCGGCAGATAGACGGTCGTGTCGACGACGTCGGCCGGCGCGAGGCCGGCGAGCGACAGGGCGTGCGAAAGATGGCCCAGGGCCTCGGTTGCCTGGCTGGCCGGATCCGTCGCGTTGCTGTCGGTCGTGCCGGTCACGCCCGAGAGGAACACGCGCGAGCCGGCACGCACGGCGGTCGACACGGGCAATGTCGGTGACACCAGCGGTCCAATGATTTCCTTCGGCAGCGCCGATGCGATGAGCGAAATCTCCACCATCGCGTCGCTGCCCATCAAGCCGGTAATCGCGGTCGCCCGAGCGGGCGGGTCACTGGCGAACCGCCGCCGGTACTCGGTGTTCATCGCCTCGAAGTCGGAATCGTCCACCAAGAACACTCGCGTCGCGACGACGTCGTCGTACGTCAGTCCCGCCGTCCGAAGGAGGGTCCCGACATTGTCGAGAATCGTTCGGACCTGCAGCGAGACGGGGCCCGGGACGACCTGGTCATCGGTCCCACGCCGACTGACGAGGCCTGACATGAACACCAGGTCACCGGCGCGAACCATGTACGAATACGGCCGCGGTGACTTCGCCCACGTGCTCGGCTGCAAGGTGAGCCTGGACGTGCCGGTCGGCACAGCCACGGCGGAGACCTGGATCAGGACGTCCGGCGGCAGATCCACCGCGACGGTCGTGCGCGCCGGGGGACTGTCGGCGAAGTACGTTCGATAGACGGCATTCATCGCGTCAAAGTCCGAGGGATGTCTCAGGAACACGTTGACGTTGACGACGTCGGCCAGCGACGACCCAGCGGTCGAGAGGTCCTGGCGGAGCTCGTCGAGAACCGCGCGCGTCTGCCGATCGATCTCGGACAGGGCACCGGTCGCCGGCAGCGCGGCCACAAGCGGGCTCGTGATGGACGACACATAAATCAGGCCGCCGGCGGCGACCACGGAACGACTGAGCTGGCCCGATGCCCGCGACTGGGGCGCAGTCGCGAACACCACAACCAGACCGACGGCTAATTGAAACGCGGTCGCTCGCAAAGCGACACTAGAATAAGGCACTCCAGCTGTCATGGAAGGCCCCGGTCGCGGCCTTCCGGAGAATATCGATGAAGCCCAAGGGACTCCTCATCAGCCTGGCGCTGCTCGTTGCCTGGGCAGTTCCTTCGCTGCACGCGGACGCGAACATCCGAGAGAAGGTCGTGACGAAATTCGAGGGCTCCATGGGCCGATTGGCCGGTATGGTCGGCGGATCAACCATGAAGGACGGCGTCACGTCGTCGGTCGCCGTCAAGGGCAACCGGCTGATGCGCCGCAGCGACGTGGCGGGACAGATCATCGACCTTGACGAGCAGAAGGTCTACACGCTCGATCTGAAGAAAAAGGAATACCGGGTCCAGACCTTTGCTGATCTCGAGGCTCAGGCCGACCAGGCACGTGCGGACGCCGAGAAGCGAGTGCAGCAGATGCCGCTCGACGAACGCGCTGACGCGCCGCAGCAGCCCACCTCGGAGATGACCGTCGATGTCGACGTCAAGGACACCGGCCAACACAAGTCGATCGTCGGCCAGGACGCGCGGGAGGTCGTGCTGACCTCGACGATGCGCCACGAGGGTCAAACCTTGGAGAATGGCGGCGGGTTCGTCATCACCACGGACGAATGGCTGGTCCCGACGGTGCCCGCCCTCGAGGAAGTCGATCAGTTCGACCTGAGGTACTTCCAGACCGTCTACGGGCAGGCGTTCTCGTTCGACCCGCAGCAGGTGGCGCAATTGGATGCGCTGTTCCCTGCCTTCAAGACACTGGCCGCACGGGCGCAGGCGGAGCGCGGGAGGGTTCAGGGCACGGCGGTCTCGAGCACGACGATCTTCGACTCGGTGAAGAGCGCCGAGCAGATGAGAGAGGAAGCGCAGGAACACCGGCAGCAACAGGAGCAGCAGCAACAGCAGCAACTGGGCGGCGGGGGCGTCAACGTTGGCGGCATGTTTGGCACTAGAATCGGCCCGGGGCCGACGCCCGTGCAACAGCGAACGAGGACGATGACGACGACGCGCGACGTGCTGTCGATCGAGACAACCGCTACGCCGGCGGATCTGGCGATTCCGGCTGGGTACAAGGAGAAGAAATAGTCGAGAGGCGTTGGACCTGACTTCGAACGCCCTGGGGGATTCGGTGATGAGCACACAGACCAACGAGAGTCGACGCAGATTCCTGAAGACCGTGCCGGTCGCGGTGGCCGGCGCTGTCACGACGAACGTTCTGGCGCAAGGTCAGGGCGGCGCCCCGAGCGGCCCCGTGACGGCGGACATGGTCCGCGCCGCGGAGACCCTTGACGGCGTGAAGTTCACGAGCGACGAAGAAAACGCCATCGCGCGCTCGGCCAACCAGAACCTCACGATCTTCACCCGTCTGCGGCAGATTGCGATTCCGCAGGACACGGAGCCTGCCTACATCTTCAAGCCGTCTCTGCCGGGTCACGAGCCGAAGGGCCCCGCGACGCCGGGAACGGCGATTAAGTACGCCAAGGGTCCCGCGAGCGTGAAGCGCCCGGCGAATCTCGAAGACGTCGCCTTCTGGCCTGTCGGACACCTGGGTGCGCTCGTCGAGCGCAAGCTGGTGACCTCGACCGAACTCACGAACATGTACCTCTCACGGCTGAAGAGGTATCAGCCGGTGCTCAATTTCTACGTCACGCTCACGGAGGAGCTGGCGCTGAAGCAGGCGGCCGACGCCGACCGCGAAATCAAGGCCGGGAAGTATCGCGGTCCGCTCCACGGCATCCCGTGGGGTGCGAAGGATCTGTACGCCACGAAGGGGATCAAGACCACCTGGGGCGGCGAGCCGTATGTCGATCAGGTCATCGACCATGACGCGACGGTCGTCGAGCGCTTGCGCGAGGCCGGCGCGGTGCTCGTCGCAAAGCTCACGCTGGGCGCGCTCGCCCAGGGCGACCAGTGGTTCGGCGGCCGCACGAACAACCCGTGGGAGAAGGACCCCAAGGGCGCACGCCAGGGCTCAAGCGGTTCGTCGGCCGGCCCCGGCTCGGCGACCGCCGCGGGCTGCGTCGGCTTCAGCCTTGGCACCGAGACGCGCGGCTCCATCATGTCGCCGTCGTCGGTCAACGGCTGCGTAGGCCTGCGGCCCACTTACGGCCGCGTCAGCCGCTACGGAGCGATGGCGCTCTCGACGACGATGGACAAGGTCGGACCGCTCTGTCGGTACGTCGAAGACACCGTGATCGTCCTGAATGCGATCTATGGGCCCGACCAGCGCGACGGATCCGTGGCGGACGCCGCGCTGCACTGGAATCCCGAGACGCCGCTCGCCGGCTATCGCATCGCCTACGCGAAGACGGCGTTCGAGAACGCGGGACAGGGTCGAGGAGGCGGAGGGGGCCGTGGCGGCGCGGCGGCGCCGCCGCCGCCGACTGCCGATCAGCAGCAGACGGTCGCCGATACCAAGAAGATGTACGCAGACGTGCTGGAGGTCTACGCGAAGCTGGGCGCGAAGCTCGAAGGCGTCGACGTGCCGCCGGAGATCAGTCAGATCACCGGCGCGATCGGCTTCATCCTCGAGACCGAGTCCGGCGCGTCGTTCGACGACATCACGAGATCCGGCGACATCAACCTGCTCGAAAACCCAACCGGATCGAAGAGCACCTGGCCGGCCACGTTCCGAGAAATCCGGTTCATCCCCGCGGTCGAGTACATCCGCGCCATGCGCGCGCGGACGATTCTCATGCACGCATTCGACGCGTTCATCTCGCCGTTCGACGCCTTCATCGAGCCCGGCATCAACGGCACGCTCTCGACGACGAACCTCACGGGACAGCCCGCCATCGCGGTGAAGTGCGGCTTCATCAACGGGCTCCCCCGCCCGATCATGCTCACGGGCCGGCTGTACGAAGAAACGACGATCGCGCGCATCGCCCTCGCCTACGAGCAGGCGACGGAATGGAAGGATAGGCATCCGGAGTTGCAAAGCACCTGAATCGAAGAATTGAAAATTGACGATCGGGTCATTGACGATTGATTGATGATTGAAAATTGATGATTGACGATTCGTGACGTGCAAGCCTACTTGCGCTTCGTGGCCGTCACGACGATCACGTCACCCGCGCGCAGCGTGGTGGACGGCTCGATGCCGTCGATCCGAAGGTGGCTGTTGGGCCCATCCGCGCCCCAGATCAGGTTCATCTCCGAGAGCCGGCCTATGCGGACGTCCACGCCATCGGCCGAGGGCGCGCCGGCGCGCATCATCGCGGCGGCGGCCGTCAGGCCGTCTTCCCACTTGATCGGACCGGGGTGGCTCACGTCGCCAACGACGCTCACCTCGCCGGGGCCCGCCTTGAGGGCCGGCTCGATGAGCGACAGCACGCGCTTCGAGTCGAACTCGGTCGCGCCGTTCTCGCGCTCCCAGCCGACCTGTCGCTCCGCATCCAGCTGCTTCAGCGCCGCGATCTGGGCCTCGACGTCTCGAGCCTCGACTCCTCGCTGAGCTTGGGCTTGCGCTGCGTCGAGCTTGGCCTTGTACGCGTTTACCGTCTCGGCGTAGGTCTTCGCCAATTTGTCCTGCGGCTCGTCATCCTGAGCGCGCAGTGCCAGCTCGGCCTTGAGCTGGTCCATTTGGACCAGTTTGGCCTTCAGGAGATCGGCTTGTTCGAGGGTCTGCTCGCGCTGCAGTTGCTCGGCCTCCTTCTCCTTCTTCAGCGACACGTCGGATTCGTCGCTCGATGCGTTGGCTGCCGCGGCCAGCTTCGCCTGCAGCTCACGCAGCCGATCTTCGGTTTTCGTCCCCTCCTCGCGTGACCGCTCGAGCAGCGCCCGTTCCGCCTTGAGCTTGTCGACGGCGGCGGCCAGTTGATCGCGCTCGGCTTCGAGCTTGCGGTCCAGTTCCGGATCCTGGGCCCCGGCCAGGTCGCTCTCGATTTCGGCCAGCATCGCGCGCAGTTTCTCGATCTGCTCGAGGTCAGGCCCTTGCAGCCGACCGGCGACGCGCGGCGCGGTTTCGCCCGTCGTCTGAGGTTCGACCTGGGTTCCGCTTGGAACCGGGGCCGGCGCGGCGGTCTGGGGCTTTGCGGGCTCGCTGCTCTGCGGTTCGGGCGGGGTCACCTGGATATGGAAACGGGGCATCTCGGCCGCCGGCGCCGAGGACACGACACTCGGTGCCATGCCCGCAACGGCCAGCGCCAGCAGCGTGATCGGCAGCCAGCCGGGCTTGGCCCCTCGATCGTCGTCTCTGCCGCTGAGAATGCGGCGGACGCGGCCGACGAGCGAGCCATCCGTCGCCGCCAGGGCGAATCGTGGGCCGGCCGCCATCCTTGCCAGGGCGGCCAAGTCGGCCAGCGCCGATGCGTAGACGACGCGATCGCACACCGCGACGGCGAGATCGTCGCAGCAGTGCTCGCGCGCCTCGCGGACGTCGCGCGAAATCCACCACACGGCCGGATGGTAGAACAGGAGCGTCTCGACCGCGGACTGCAGCAGGTTGACGAGATAGTCGTGGCGGCGCACGTGGGCTAACTCGTGCGCAAGAAGGGCCTCAACCTGAACCGGGGTCAGCCCGGAGAGCGCCGCCGTCGGCAGAATCACGCACGGCTTGATCCAGCCCACGATCATCGGCACGGCAATGGTCGTCGACTCGAACACCTCTACGAGCCGCTTCAACGCCAAGCGTTCGGCCACTCGGCGCGCCAGCGCCCGGATGTCGGGGGCGGCCAGGCCGCGAGCGCCGACGACGAGCCTTCGCGTCATGACCCATCCGCCGAGGAGCCGCAGCGAGAGCAGGACCACGCCGGTCATCCAACTAACCACGATGATCGCGTGCGCGTCCCAGCGAGACCAGGATCCGTACGTCGGCGGATCCACCGACGTGACGGCACCCACCGTCGCCGCGCGGCCAGCTCCGATCGTCGTGCCCGCGGCGGACGCCATGCTCTCGGCGTCATGCGCGAAATAGATCGTCGTCACGATCGGCATCGCGGCCATCGCGGCCAGACACAGCACGCCCACTGTGTACCGCGCTGTCGCGCCCAGTCGCCCCGCTCGGACGACGAGGTGCGCGACCAATCCGAGAATGGCGCCTTGCCAGATGAAATGCCCGAGCGCTCTCGCCAGGGCCTGCGCGTCGGGCTGCTGCAGCATGTTCATGATCGTGTCCTTCCTCAACGCGGGCGATGGCGACGATACTCGTCGATCAAACGACGGATTTCGCCGAGCTCTTCTTCTGACGTCGGCTGTGCGCTCAGCGCCTGGAGCACCAGGGCGGCGGCGGATCCGCCAAAGGCGCGGTCGATCAAATCGTTCACGAGCTGGCGCTGTGTCCGGTCGCGCGATACGCGCGCCGCGTAGATATGCGTCCTGGACGACTCGTCGCGGGTCACCAGACCCTTCTCCGTCATGATCTGCATCAGCTTTAGGGTCGTCGTGTAGCCGGTGTCGCGGTCACCCGCCATGGCTTCGTAGACCTGCCGGACGGTCGTGGGCCCGTGCTCCCACAAGACCCGCAGGATCGCGAGTTCGGCATCGGTCGGTCGCGGCAGCGATTTGGCCATGGCCCGAGGGTATACGAACTACTTCGTAGATGTCAACGAAGACCTTCGTTGATGTTCCGTCCGCGCGCCGTTCATCCCTGCGGATCATCGCGCCCTGGTCGTAGCAGTCGCCGGCCGCGGCCGCTCGAACGGCGCGCTCCCTCCAGCGCGATTTCACGCTGCTGTTGCCGGGGCCGCTCCATTCGCCCGCGCCACGCGCCACCGAACTGGAAAACCTCTAGACGCGGAGGGGGGGGTAAAAACAGGTCGGGCCACGCCATCCCATCCGTGGATGCGCGAGGCCCAGGTGCCGGGTTGCGGAGGGCAGGCCTCTACGGCCACCGCAATCCGACGCCCAAGTATCACCCTCGGGCACGACGAGCGTGCAACAGAACGCGATCGGGCGCGTAAATTTTCGGTCAGCGATAGCTGGATGGGCGGACGGGCCGCACCAGCTGTCTCAGGCCTTTCGTTCGATCGTCACCTTGTTCATCACGATGGGCGTCGCGGGACGATCCGATCGGTCGGTCTTCGCCTTGCCGATCTTCTCGACGACGTCGAGGCCGGAGACGACGGCGCCGAACACGGAGTGGCGTTTGTCCAGATGCGGCGTCGGGCCGAGGGTGATGAAGAACTGGCTGCCATTGGTGTTCGGTCCGGCGTTGGCCATGGACAGGACACCTACACGGTCGTGACGCAGGTCAGGATGGAACTCGTCCTCGAACGTGTAGCCCGGGCCGCCGTGGCCCTGTCCGAGCGGGTCGCCGCCTTGAATGACGAAGCCGTCGATAATGCGATGAAAGACGACCCCGTCGTAGTACGGCTTCTTGTGGCGCTCCTTCGTCTTCGGATGCGTCCACTCCTTGGAGCCCTCGGCCAGGCCGACGAAGTTGGCGACGGTTTTCGGCGCCTTCTGATCGAAGAGTTCCACGGTGAAGTTGCCGAGCGTCGTCTCGAAATGCGCGTAGATGGGCATGGCGGATATTGTCGCAGAAGCGCGTGGCCGCCGCAGGCCTCTACTTGATGATGTCCCGCAGCATCTTGACTTGATCGGCCAGCGCCGGGTCCTGGGCGGCAATATCAAGGAGCGGCCGGGCCTTGGTCAGGTCGCCGCCTCTCGCATAGTGATTGGCGGCGTTGTAGGCGGCCGCGTACTGTTGACTGCGGTCCTCGGCCAGAGCGGCCTCGAAACCCGCAATCTGGCTGGCCTGGAACGCCGGATCGAGATTCGTCCTGGCGCGCATTTCTCCAAGCTTCTTGACATCGATCGCGACGGCGGTTGCGTAGCAGTGGTAGGCCCCGTCGAATGCCGCACCTGAATCCATCCACCGCGTCTTCTTCATGTACACCAGACCGAGGTACCAATGCGCGACGCAGTCTTCGGATCCGCCGATGGCGTGCAGAACGGACTGGAGGTCGGCCTCGGCGGGATCGAGATCGTCCTGATCGTGCTCGATCATGCCGGCCAGCCGATACACGTCGGCCTGAAACCCGAGGTGCTTGGCGGCCTCGATGTCCTGGCGCGCCGTCTCGAGATGGTGCAGCTCACGCCAGTTCCAGGCCCGCCAATAGAGCGCCTCGGCCGGCTTGGCGTCGATCTCGAGCATGTGGGTCGCGGCCGCGATCGCCTCGTCGTGGCGGCCGAGGTACGACAAGCACTCCGTGCGGCCGAGCCACCCGTTCTCGTGCGTGGGGCGCAACGCGACGGTCTCGTCGAAGCGCGCCAGGGCCTTCTTGCAATCCCCGATGAGCTGGTTGAAGTTGCCGTCGAGATACGTGACCGAAGGGGATGTCGGAAAGCGTGCATAGACGTCGGCCAAGAGCGCGCGGGCATCGCCCGGACCCTGGTCCTTCGCGATGGCGACGGCGCGACGCGCCAGGAAATACGACGTCTCGACAAATCGCGGCACCTCGGTGCGGACGCCTTTGAGCGTGTTCTCCTCCGGCGTATAGCAGATCGCCCAGCGATAGCGCACGAGCGGCGGCGCCGTCGCTGGTGCCTCGAACGGCTTCTGACCCTGGCGCGCCCGAGCCGGATAGCTGCAGTCGAGCGCCAGAGCCAGGTACTGGCCGACCGGCGCTCGCAAGGGGCCTCCCGCCAGCCACTCGACTTCCCCATTCACGTCGGAGATCCGGCTCACGTGCGCCCTGATGGCGTTCAAACGGTCGGCCGCTGGCGTGCCGATGTCGTCGGGCAGGACATCGGCGACATCACTCAGGTAGCGCGAAGCAAACACCGTCGGCGCCAGTTCAGGCGCGATCGCCTGGGCCTGCCGGAAGGACTCGGCCGAATCCAAGGCCAACTCCTTCTCGCGGAGCGTGAGCAGCAACTCCGTTTCGAAGAGCCGGGTCACCACCAGCGGCCGGGCCTTGCCGACGGCAAGCCGCGCGTATGTGTCGCGCGCCTCGATCAGGCAGTCGTAGCAGCCTTCGAGCACGCGGGTGTCCGCGAGGGCGAGCGCCGCGAGGTCCGCCTTCTTGAGGGGCGCGGACGCGCACGCCGCCGGCACGCCGGCGATGCCGACGGCCAGAACCACCCAGGCCTTGCGCATGGGCCATTGGACACCGGCGGCCGGGCGGGAGTTCCTCGCTGGGCTTAGAGGCTAAAGGCTTGAAGGCTTGAAGGTTGAAGGAAGTGCAGCAGGTCCGAGGCCCAACCGCAAGCCCCAATCCGAAGCCTTCAGGCCCTCAGGCCTCCACGCCTTCAAGCCCTCGAGCCGTCACGCCTTCACGTCTCAACGCCGGCGCTCCCACGCGATCGAGGCCGCCAATGAGATCGCGCACGAGGTCGCGTGGGCTCTCGCAGCCCGGCGACAGGCGAATCAGCGTGTCGGACAGGCCGAGCTCGGCGCGAGTGGCGGCCGGAATCGACGCGTGCGTCATACGGCACGGCAGGCAGATGAGCGAGCGAACACCGCCTAGGCTCTCGCCGAGCGCGAAGAATTCGAGCGACGAGACGAAGGCCGCCGCGTCTTCAGGCGTGCCGGCCAACTCGAATGACACCATGCCCCCGAATCCGGTCATCTGCTTCTTGGCAATGGCATGGCCGAAATGGCTCGCCAGACCGGGATAGTAGACGCGCGCCACGCGTGGGTGTCGCGACAGCGCCTCGGCGATAGCCGCCGCGTTCTCGGCGTGCCGGTCCATGCGAAGCTCGAGCGTGCGGAGGCCCCGCAGCGTCAGCCAGCAGTCGAAGGGACTCGGGACGCCGCCGAGCGCGTTCTGAAGAAACGCGACGGGCTCAAACACCGCTTTGTCTCTTGCCATCACCGCGCCCTGGATGACGTCCGAATGGCCAGCCAAGTACTTCGTGACGCTGTGCACCACGAGGTCGGCGCCGAGCGCGAACGGCTGTTGAAAGTAGGGCGTCGCGAACGTGTTGTCGACGACGACGAGCGCGCCGGTCGCGTGCGCGATTCGGCTCACGGCCGCGAGGTCGTATACGAGCAGGCGCGGATTTGTCGGCGATTCAACCCATACGAGCTTCGTCCTGGGCGACACGACGCTCGCGAGCGCCGCCGGGTCGGCGAACTCGGCGCGCGCAATCACGCAGCCGAGCGGCGCGAAGACGCGATGCAGCATCCGGAAGGTGCCACCGTACACATCGCCCGGCACGACGATCTCGTCGCCGGGCTTGAGGTACGCCGAGAGCACCGCGTGTTCGGCGGCGAGACCCGAGCCAAACACCGCGGCGCACGTCACGCCCTCGAGGTCCGCCAGCACGGCTTCCAGGCGCTGCCGCGTCGGATTCGACGTCCTCGTGTAGTCGAAGCCACGATGCTCCCCAGGCCCGACTTGCTGATAGGTCGTCGTCTGAAAGATCGGCGGAATGACGGCGCCGGTTTCCGGCTCGCAGGGCTGCCGGGAGTGAATGGTGCGGGTCGAGAAATCCATGACGGCTCCTTGGCGGTTCGGGCGTGCGGACGAGTCAGGAGAGCAAGGCGGGAAAGGCGCCTACGTCGAAGCCGCGTGTGCGCGCGAGCGTCACGGCCCGCTGCAGGTCGCGCCACGACACCGCGCCGGTGAGACCGGCCACCACGTGTTCGGCGCGCGCTGATCTTGCGATCGGCAACTCGAGCGTGGAGAGCGCGCGACAGTCTTCGGCGCGAACTCGTCCCTCGGCGTTCACTCGAAGGAACCACGGGCCGTCGGGTGGCTGACTGATGTCAGCGACTCGGCGAGCGGCCACTGGCCTTCGCGCCGGCGTCGCGTCGATGGCCTCGACGACGTCGTCGATGATCGTCGCGGCCGTGGCGCTCGGCCCGGCGCCTGGGCCTTGAAAAATGATGTCCGGCACGTTGGTCGCATGGCGGCCCGCTCCGCCGCTGATCTGCAGCACATTGGTCACACCGGTCGCTCGCGCCAGCGGATGGTCGCCGACAACGAATGCCGGGCCTACCCACGCACCGGGTTGATCGTCGCTCAACGCCGCGAGAGCGATGGGCTTCACGGTGCCGCCGAGGCACCGTGCCGCCACGAAGTCCTCTGGCGTGAGCCCGTCGATGCCGAGGGTCGTCACCTGATCCACTCGAGCGCTGGCCACGCCCGCCAGGCGGAGCAGGATGGTCACCTTCTCTGCGGCGTCGCGCCCGGAGACGTCCGCCGAGCTGTCGGGCTCCGCGTAGCCGCGTTCGACCGCCTCGGCAAGGGCGCGATCGAACGGCACGTTGGCCTCGAGGGCCGTCGTGATGGCGTGCGATGTGCCGTTGACGATGCCTACGATGCGGTGCGCGCCGGAGAGGAGCGGCCGCCGCGCAAGCGAGCCGAGGAACGGCACGCCAGCGAGGACGGCGGCGTCGTAAGCCAGGACCGTGGCGTGGCGGCGCGCCAGTCGGTCGAGTGCGGCACCCTCGTGCGCGATCAGCGTCTTGTTGGCGGAGACGACGGACACGCCGGCGGCGAGGGCGCGGGCGACGAGCGAGCGCGCAGGCTCCAGGCCACCGAGCACTTCGACCAGGACGTCCAGGTCGTCGATAGCAAACGAGTCGGCCCGGTCGACGAGAGGCACGGCCGCGGCACGCGGCTTGTCCACGTCACGGACGAGGGCGCGAGCGAACGTCAGGTCGACGCCCGCGGCCGCGAGTCGGTCGCGCTCGGCGCGCGCCGTCGCCACGACGGCCTGACCGATGCGTCCGCAGCCGAGAAGGCCAACGCGGATCGGGCGCACGCCAGTCTCAGTCGAGCGATCGACCGACGGGCCGACGGCGAGATCGGGCGTGAAACGATCGAGATCTTCGGCTTGCCAGGCGACGCTGCTCATCGTCTCTCCTCCACCGGCGACGCCTCCGGACGTCGGCGGCGGCGAGCCGCGACGACGACCGCATGCACCGCAGGCCGCGCGGCGAACCGCGCGAGGCACACGTGCGACTTACCGTGGGAGCGAGAGAGGCTGCCGATCGCGACGCGATCGGCCTCGCTTTATCTTCCCGGCATCGGGCAGGAGTTAGCACCTGGGCGCTTGCCGCCTGGTTGCTGTGGCGTCGTCGGGCCTGTTCCCTCAGCCACTCGTGATAAACGCCCGCGAGGTTCTGCGAGCGGGAGGAGAATACACCGATCATCCACGCATGTCAATACGTAGATTTCAAGCAATGCCTTGAGGCGCTGAAGCCTGGGAGGCCGGAAGGCTGGGAGCCTTGAAGCGTGGAGATTCGAAGGCGAGACGCGGTTAGGTCGTGGCGGGCCGCGACGGTGAGGGCAGGGTCTCGCCCGCCAGCCAATCGGCGATCCGATCGCGCGACCAGCGATGATCGTCGTTCAGGTGCACGAGGAGTGCGGCCAGGAAGAGCCGCTTCTTGCAGCCGTCGCCACCGGGGCACGGCTTGACGATATCGAGGCAATCAAAGAACCAATCGAGATCGCGCGTGGGCCGCTGGCCACCGGCCTCAGTCGGCAGCGGATACATCGCTTCGTAGGCGGCACCCAGTGCGCACGAGGCGCTCTTGCCCGTGTAGTATTCGCCGAACGCCTGATCCGGCCGGCGTTTGGCACCATCACGGATGAACGCCGCCAACTCGTGCTCGTCGTGATGCTGACGCGGATCGTGCGGCGATTCCATGCGGGCCTCCTGCGGCGATTCCTGAGCCGAGTGTAACAGACCCATCTCGTGGCCGAGGCGCGAGATTACAAGTGGCCCAAACCGAACAGGCGCCAACCGATTCCGCGCGCCTACCGCGGTTTCTTCAGGAGCACCGCGGTACGCCCTGCCGTTGCCGACGTCATGCCGACCGCTTCCCACCCGTCCAGGCCGGCTGTGGCGAGCGCGGCCGCGACGTCTTCATCGGCCTTGACGGCGATCGTGCGGTACGCCCACGCCTGCGCGCTCGCCCGCGTGTTGACGAGCGTCCCAGCCTCGAGGGCCATGGAATTGCCGACGAGGGTGACAGGGATGGCCTCGCCCGGATCGTGATTCTGCACCCACACTTTGGCCATCGACACATGCCCGGGCTGATTGTCCTGGCCGCTTGAAAGCTGAAACGCGGCCGTCCCCGCCGTCGCGGCCGCGGCCAACACGATCGCCAGTGCCGTCACTCGTCGAGTCATTGGACCTCCTGCGAACGAACGAGACCGTCTCGTGGGCGGCCAGACTGGCGCGACGAGATAAGATTGACGCTCATGCCTGCCAGCCCGAAAGACGTCCTCACCTACGCAAAGACTATCGCAGTTGTCGGCGCATCGAAGGATCCGACGAAGCCGGGTGCGACGATTCCGATGGCGCTCCAGCGCCACGGCTTCCGCATCATTCCCGTCAATCCGACGGCAGACATGCTGTTCGGCCAGCGCGCCTACAAGACCCTGGCCGACATCCCGGAGCACGTGGACGTCGTCAACGTCTTTCGACCAGCCGACGAAGCCCCGGCGATCACGCAGCAAGCAGTCGACATCGGCGCTCGGGCCGTGTGGCTGCAGACGGGCATTGCGTCGGCCGACGCCAGGCGCCTCGCGGAGGCGGCCGGGCTCGATTTCGTCGAGGACCACTGCATCGCGGTCGAGCGGGCGAAGTTCTCCGTCGAGCGGCGGTAACGCTCTCACCCGCCGAACCGGCGTACCGCCTGCGGCCGGGCCGACTCGGCCCGGCTCGGTCGCGTGGCCTGGTAAACGAGTATGATTGAACTATGGTTCGAGAATCGAACAGCCGTTCGATCACGACCCGATCGCCTCGTCGCGCACGGCGCCGGGACGCGAAGCGCGTCGACATCCTGCGCGCGGCCGCGCGGGTGTTCCGGCGGCGAGGCTTCGAGGACGCGGGCATGCGCGACATCGCCGATCAGGCGGACCTCTCCCCCGCCAACCTGTACCACTACTTCCGCGGCAAGGACGACATCCTCTACTACTGTCAGGACCGCGCCCTCGATCGCATGCTGGCCGCCGTCGCGGCCGCGCGCCGCCTGCCCGGCGGCGCGGCGGCTCGCCTGACGCACGTACTCGCCGCGCACGCCACGACGCTGCTCGACGACGTCGAAGGCGCGACGGCGCACGTGCAGGTCGAGTCGCTGCCCGCGGCGCGTCGGCGGCGGCTCATCGCCAAACGCGACCGCTACGAACACGCCGTCCGCTCGCTCATCGAGTCCGGCGTGGCCGACGGCGGCTTGGCGGCGGAAGATGCGGCCGTCGTGACGCGGGCGATGCTCGGCGCGATCAACTGGACAGCGACGTGGTTCCGGCCGGACGGCCCGTACGACGCCCGGCACGTCGGCGACCTCATCGCGCGCTTTCTGGTGCGGGGTGTCGAAGCCGGCGCGCGCCGGGCGCTTCCGCGAGCGAATCATGGGACCTGACAAGACTCGACTTCGACTTGTCGTCAACGGCCAGACCGTCGAGACGCTGATCGACGGCTACAAGACGCTGCTCGAGGTGCTGCGGGAAGATCTGCAGCTGACGGGCACGAAGCACGGCTGCGAACTCGGCGAGTGCGGCGCGTGCGCCGTGCTGCTCGACGGCGAACCGGTGCTGTCGTGCCTCGCGCTGGCCGTCGAGTGCGACGCCCGCGACGTGACGACGGTCGAGGGACTCGCCGAGCACGGCCGGCTGCACCCGCTCCAGGAATGCTTCGCCGACCTGGGCGCCGCCCAGTGCGGCTATTGCACGCCGGGCTTCCTGGTCACCGCCAAAGCGCTCCTCGATCGCGAGCCCCATCCATCCCGCGAGCGCATCCGCGAGGCGCTGTCAGGCAACTTGTGCCGCTGCACGGGCTATCAGCAAATCGTCGAAGCCGTCGAAGCCGCCGCGGCCCGGCTGGATCCGCTCGCGCCGGCTGACCGGGCAGCCGACGCCGAAGGCACCGGGGCGTCCGCCGATGTCGAGGAGCCCGGGTCATGAGTCCCGCCGTGATCGGACGCTCGAGGCGGCGCGTCGACGGCCGCGCCAAGGTCACGGGACAAACCCGCTTTGCCGACGACGTGCAGTTTCCCCGGATGGTCTTCGGCAAGCTCCTGCGTTCATCGCTGCCACACGCGAGGGTATTGCGGATCGACACCTCGAAAGCGCAAGCCGTGCCGGGCGTGCACCTCGTCCTGACGGGCGACGCCTTTCCCATTCCGTACGGCGTGCTGCCCGTCAGCCAGGACGAGCACGCGCTCGCGCAAGGCGTCGTGCGCTTCGTCGGCGATCCAATCGCGGCCGTCATCGCGCGCGACGAAGTGACGGCGGCCTCGGCGGTCGATCTCATCCAGGTCGACTACGAGCCGCTCCGCACGTTCGCGTCGCCTGAGGACAGCCTGGCGTTTCCCGAGCCGCGCATCCACGACTACGGCGACTCCGGCAACATCCACAAGTGTGTCGCCCTGCAGTTCGGCGACGTCGAGGCCGCACTCGCGACCGCCGACCGCGTGTTCGACGACGTGTTCTTCTTCGAGGGCAGCACGCATCTGCCGCTCGAGCAGCACGCCGCCGTCGGTCTCGTCGACCCGGATGGCAAGCTCGTCGTCTATTCCTCGACGCAAACCCCGCACTACGTCCACCTCGCGCTGGCCAAAGTCCTCGCGATGCCGGCCGCGCATATTCGGGTGATCGCGACGCCCAACGGCGGTGGTTTCGGCGGCAAGAGCGACCCGTTCGGCCACGAGATCGTCGCGGCGAAGGCCGCCCTGATGCTCGACCGCCCCGTGAAGTTCTCGCTCACGCGCGAGGAGGTCTTCTACTGCCACCGGGGCCGCCATCCGGTCCTGATGCGCTTTCGCACGGGCGTGACGCGCGAAGGACGGATCACCGGCGTGGACCTGCAGACCCTCCTCGACGGCGGTGCGTACGGATCGTACGGCGTCGCCAGCACGTTCTACACGGGAGCGCTGCAGACGGTGACGTATCAGATTCCGCGATACCGCTTTCGCGGGTGCCGCGTGTTCACGAACAAGCCGCCGTGCGGCCCGAAGCGGGGCCATGGCACGCCGCAGAGCCGGTTTGGCCAAGAAGTGCAACTGGACAAGATCGCCGAGGCCCTGACGATCGATCCTGCCGACCTGCGGCTCGGCATGGTCGCGCCGCCCAATAGCCTGACGGCCAATTACCTGCGCGTCGGCACGATTGGTCTCGCCGAGTGCATCCAACGCGTCACCGAGCGGTCGGGTTGGCGGGATCGGCTGACGCGGATGCCGCTCGGCCAGGGTCGCGGATTCGGCCTGGCGTGCTCGTCGTATCTATCGGGCGCGGGCCTGCCCATCAACTGGAACGACCTGCCGCACTCGGGGGTGCAACTCAAGGTCGACCGCAGCGGCGGTGTGACCGCGTTCTCGGGTGCGACGGAAATCGGCCAGGGGTCCGATGACGTGCTCGTCGCGTGTGTCGCCGAGGTTCTCGGCATCGATCCCCATGATGTGCGGGCCGTGACTGGTGACACCGACCTGACGCCCGTCGACCTTGGGTCGTACTCGAGCCGGGTGACGCTCATGATGGGCAACGCGGCCGTCCAGGCCGCGACCCGCGCCCGCGATCTGCTGGCCGAGGCCGTCGCGGCCAGGCTCGAGATTCCGACACACCAGATCGGTTTCGCGGACCGGCGCGTCTTCGACGGCTCGGATCCGAGTCGCGGCGTCACCTTCCGCGAGGCCGTGGCGATCGCCGAAGCACGCTTCGGCACCATCGGCACGACCGGCTCGTACAGGCCGCCCACGTCCGCCGCGAAGTTCAAGGGCGGCGGCGTCGGTCCTTCCCCGACCTACTCGTATACCGCGGCCATCGTCGAAGTCGACGTCGATCGCGACACCGGGTGGATCGCGGTGCCACGGGTGTGGATTGCGCACGACGTGGGCCGCGCGCTCAACCCGACGCTCGTCCGCGGCCAGGTTGAGGGCAGTGTCTACATGGGCCTCGGCGAGGCGCTGATGGAGGAGCAGGCGTTCCGGCGGTTGCCCCCGCGGCTCTCACACGCGGTCGTGCACAAGTTTCCGTCGATCCTCGAATACAAGAGTCCGACCAGCCTCGACATGCCGGAGATCGTCACCGACCTCATCGAGCATCCCGATCCGGCCGGGCCGTTCGGCGCGAAGGAGGTCGGCCAGGGCCCGCTCCTGCCGATCATGCCGGCGGTCGCCAATGCCGTGTATGCCGCAGTCGGCGTGCGCATCGATGAGGTGCCCATCACGCCGGACAAGATCCTGCGCGCACTCGACGCCAAGCGCGCCGGCCGCCCGGCACGCGTCGGCCCGACGTCGTTCCCCGAGATTGCGTGGCCGACGCCGCTGCTCATCGCGCCGCCGTGGGAAGGCGGCGACGGCACCGCGTCGAACGAGCCACCGCGAAGGCCGAAGCGTCGTGCCGCCGCGACGGAACCTGATGCCGGTCCGCTGAGGCCAACCGGGGCGGCCGCGGCCTCGCCGACCGGACAGGTGAAAACGGAGGGCGCGCCGTCATGATGCGGCTCCCCTCCTTCGAGTTCCGCGCGCCCCGCGACGTGTCAGCCGCCGCCGCGCTCCTTGCGGCCTCGCCCGACGACACGATGGTGCTCGCCGGCGGCACGGACCTCCTGCCGAACATGAAACGGCGGCAGCAGACACCGCGCGTCCTCGTGAGCCTGCGCCACATCGCCGCGCTCCGCCGCGTGGACGTACGCGACGGCGCGCTGACCATCGGCGCCGGCGTGACGCTCTCGGCCATCGAGGCCCATCCAGGTATCCACGAGACGTGCACGGGCCTGTGGCAGGCGGCCGCGCAGGTCGCCACGCCGCCCCTCCGCAACATGGGCACGATCGGGGGCAACTTGTGCCTCGACACGCGCTGCACCTACTACGACCAGTCCGCCGAATGGCGTCAGGCGATCGGCTACTGCATGAAGAAGGACGGCGAGACGTGTTGGGTCGCGACGTCGAGCCCGAAGTGTCTGGCGGTGTCTTCGACCGACACCGCTCCGGCGCTCATCGCGATCGGCGCGCGGGTACGGCTCGTCTCGGCTGCCGGCGAACGCACCCTCGCCGTCGAGGATCTCTTCCACAACGACGGCATGCGCTACCTCACGCGTCGGCCAGAGGAAATCCTGACCGAGGTCGTCGTGCCGGACCAGACGGGCTGGACCAGCCGGTACTGGAAACTTCGCCGACGTGGCTCGTTCGATTTCCCCACGGCGGCCGTCGCCGTGGCGATCCGTCGGGACGCAGCGGGCGCGGTTACCGGGGCCCGCGTGGTGCTCGGTGCCGTCGCCTCTCGGCCCCTGACGTCGGACAAGGCAGCCGGCCTCCTGGTTGGCCACCGACTCACGGACGATCGCATCGTCGCTGCCGCCGAGGCCGCTTACGAAATCGCGAAACCGATGGACAACACGGACTTCACGCTCGTGTGGCGCAAGCGCATGGTCCGAGCCCTGGTGGGCTACGCGCTTCGCGATGCCCGCGGTGACGACATGCGCCCCGTGCGGCGGACCATCGCTCGACGGCTCCTGTGACAGGGTCAGCGTGACCAGGCTGGCGTGAGGACGCGGCCGGCCCCGTGACGCGTCTCCATATTGAACTGGCTGAGCATCGGATCGGGCCACCCGTAGGTGACGAGGTACTGCGACAGCAGAAAGTCAACGACGGCCGCGACGCCCGTGGAGACGTTCGCGGGTGACTTCACGGCCTGACGGAGCGATCCGCCGAGGCGAGTGGCGTCGTTCAACGCCGCGTCGACTGGCGCTCGCCACTCGGCCGCGCCCGTGGCACCCACTTCCACGGTCCACAACGCCACGTGACCGGCGCTCACGGCGACCGACAGACGATCGGGCCGGTTGATGTCCGCGGCGCCGTGAGTCTCGACGATGCCGAGGACGACCCGACGGTCGGGCGGCGCCGTGTCCAGGAGCGCACACCCCGCGATGACGGCGTCGATGAAATTCGGTCCCGCGGGCGCCGATACCAGCCGGTCGAGGGACGTGTGCCAATCGGTCTGGCCGGGCTCGATCATCGTCGTACTGGAAGCGGCGCCGACGAGGCCAACTTGCGTCGCCGGATTCTGCGCGCGGAGTGTCCGGACGCCCTCGTCAATGGCGCGTTCGACATCCACCAGATCGCCGGCGCCGAATCCGAAGACGACGACGGCGACCGCCAGTGGTTCCTTCGCGGCTTCGGCGTCGACCACGACCTGGCGGACCCCGCCGTCGCGGAGCACCAGGTCGGCCGCCTGCAAACCGCGCACGGGCCCACCCTGCTCGTTGAGCACGGTCGCGTAGATCTGAGCCCGCGCGCCCTGCGCCCCGACCGCCGCGGCGACCGAGACGACCGCCGACACGACGAGCGCCACGACCTTCATGCTCCCTCCACGGCGACGGGCAAGATGAACAGCGATCGAGTCTGCCACGTCGCCGGCCCCCCCGGCAGCGCCGTCAGCCACGCTGGCCGCTCGTTTGGCGTCGGGCCTGACGAGGGCAGTCCAGCCAGTGTTATGAGCACGACCGTTCCGCCGAGCGCCTCTCGCGAGACGCCCTGAGCAAACTCCACCCGAATCTCGAGACCTGCGGACGGCACGGCGACATATGTCGCCGTCCACTGGCCACGTTCGACGACACCCGGAAGACTCGCACGCGTTGGCCGCACGCCTCTTGGCAGAACGAGATGGGCCGACTCGAGCGCGCGCGGCGCCAGGATCACGCGAAGTGTGACACGGCCGTCAGCGTCCGGGGTGAGCGTCGCATGAATGTCGGCCGGCGGACTGGCCACGATTGGCGGCGCCGCCGCTCGAAAGGCAATGGGCGATGCGAGTCCGGGCACGAGGACCGAGGCGGCGATCGGCCCGTGCGCTCGCGCCCACTCGGCGCCAGTAGGCGCGTCGTTCCGCGGCGACAACGCGGCATCCGATCCGGCCAGATCCCACCACGCCTCGTGACGCACGTTGTCCTGAACGTATCGCGCCGATCGTCTCGCTGGCCGATCGGCCGTGTAAGGATTCGCCGTGAGCGCGGCCGCGCCGAACACGATCACGAGG
>Ga0182024_10006824_pt1 | contig 24886 bp, 23 predicted proteins | sample P32metaG_FD_120480 | JGI IMG/M metagenome (GOLD analysis project Ga0182024, IMG submission 120480) | Permafrost microbial communities from Stordalen Mire, Sweden - P3-2 metaG (Illumina Assembly) | ecosystem: Environmental > Terrestrial > Soil > Wetlands > Permafrost | place: Sweden: Stordalen...
AGCAATAAAGGCAGCGTGCCGATACCGGTATGGGCGCCATGCCAGGCGGAATAGGAACCCTCTCGCGCCAGACCTTCGGCGACTACCATCATCGAGGTCATGTCCATTTCCATGCCGCCGAATTTTTCAGGCAGGACCACGGCTGTGAGTCCTAACTCGCCGGATTTCTTGAGGATCTTCGCGCAGAGCGCGTGGTCCTGATGACGAATCTCGTCGATGTGCGGGACCACTTCTTTCTGCCAGAACTCGTCGGTCGTCTTCGCGATGGCGCGATGCTCGTCTGTAAAATCTTCGGGTGTGAAAATTTCTTCGGGGGTGCTGCGCTCGATCAGAAACGCGCCGCCCTTCGTTTTTGGAATCGCAACTGTCGTGGTCGCCATAATTTACCTCTTAATTCAGATTTTCGAAAATCCCCGCAGCGCCCTGGCCGCCGCCGATGCACATTGTCACCATGCCGTATTTTACGCCGCGGCGCTTCATCTCGCGCAAAATTGTCGCCGTGAGTTTCGCTCCGGTACAGCCCAGAGGATGACCCAAGGCGATCGCACCGCCGTTCACGTTTAGCGTTTCAAGATTGAGTCCAACCTCGCGCGCTACGGCCAAAGCTTGCACGGCAAAGGCTTCATTCAATTCCACTAATCCGATATCGCTCAGATTCAAACCGGCTTGTTTGAGGGCCTTCGGAATGGCGACGATTGGGCCGATCCCCATGATTTCGGGAGGCACTCCGCCGACTGCGAAGCTGACGAATCTGGCCATCGGTTTCAGGCCCAGCTCGCGTGCTTTTTTATCGCTCATAACAATCGCCGCGGCTGCTCCATCGCTGGTTTGCGAGGAGTTTCCGGCTGTCACTGTTCCCGCTACATGAAAGACGGGACGCAATTTAGCCAGCGCTTCGAGAGACGTGTCGGCGCGGGGGCCTTCGTCTTTTTTGAAGACGGCCTGCTTCTTGTCGTAGGGCGTGGTCGAGTCTACTTCCAGAGGAACGATCTCGTCATCGAAGCGGCCTTCGGCTTGCGCCTTCAAGGCGTTTTGATGGCTGCGGTAAGAAAATTGATCCTGATCTTCGCGGCTGACGTTGTATTTTCGATAGACCTCTTCGGCGGTAAGTCCCATGCCCATGTAGATTTGCGGATGATTATCGACCATCCACGGATTGGGCGCGAACTTGTGACCGGACATCGGAAGCAGGCTCATCGATTCCGCGCCGCCGGCGATAATAAGGTCGGCACCGCCGGAACGGATTTTTTCCGCGGCCATCGCGATTGCTTGCAATCCGGAGGAACAAAAGCGGTTAATGGTCACGCCCGGGACTGTGTCGGGGAAGCCGGCGCGCAAGGCGGCTACGCGGGCCATGTTCATGCCGGACTCGGCTTCTGGAGTGGCGCAGCCTAGGATGACGTCGTCGATTTCGGATTTATTTACTTCGGGATGGCGTTTTAATAAGTCATCGAAGACGGCGGCTGCCATGTCGTCGGGTCGGGTGTTTTTTAGGGTACCGCGGCCGGATTTTCCTACGGCGGTGCGGAGGCAATCTATGATCACGGCTTCTTGCATATGGTTCCTCGAAGACTTTTCGCGTCTGTCCGCATGCTTACGCATGGCGGTTCAGTTGGACACAAATTTGGCATGATACTAGTTTCTTAGGGGCTTTCCGGTTTTTAGCATGAATTGCATGCGCTCCTGGGTTTTGGGGTTTCCGCACAGGCTTAGGAAGGCTTCTCTTTCTAAATCAAGTAGATACTGTTCACTGACTTGCTGCTCGCCAGTTAGACGGCCGCCGCTGATTACATTCGCTAGTTTTTCGGCGACTACGACGTCGTAATCGGAAATATAGTCGCCTTGGCGCATGGTCCAGGCCCCCAGCTTCATCAGCGCAAATGCACTTTCGCCGCCGACCTTGACGTCGGTCCGCGGGGCTCCCGGCTGGTAATCCTTGACGAGCGACAGCGCAAGCTCCTTGGCGTCCTCGATCAAACGGTTTGGATTCATGGAGATCCGATCGGACTTTGTGAGAAACCCGAGTTGCCTGGCTTCCTCGGCGCTGGAGGATACCTTGGCCATGACGATCAGTTCAAAAGTCTTGCGGGCATCCTGCATCCGGAGGGTCATTTCTTTAGTGCCGCCGGCTCCCGGAATCAGTCCGACACCGACTTCCACCAGGCCCATATATGTCTCGGCGGACGCCTGTATGCGAGTGCTATGCAACGGAATTTCGCATCCTACGCCCAGGGCTCTCGCGAACGGCGCGGCCACCACGGGCTTGGGTGCGTATTTCAAAGCCATGTTGGCTTGCTGGAAACGGTGGATGGCGGCGTTGATCTCATACCACTCGCCTTCCTGAGCGGCAAGTAGCACCAGCATCAGATTGGCGCCGACCGAGAAGTTTTCGCCCTGGTTGGCGATTACCATGGCGTCGAAATTACTCTCTAGCTCGCTCAGGCCGGCGTAGATCATGCCGATCTGATCCTCGCCGAGCGAGTTCATTTTGCTGTGAAACTCGCAGCAGAGGACGCCTTCGCCCAGATCGATCAGAGATCCGCCGGCGTTTGATTTTACGACGTTGCCCGCTCGCTTGATATCGGCGAGAGAAGGACGTTCGAGGAGAGATTTATACCCAGTGCCGGAAAAATCGTAGTATTCCTTGTGCGCTTGTTTGCCCTTCACTGACCATAAGTACAGCGATGGAGCGGCGTTTTTGACCATAATCTGCACGTTTTCCGGCAGAGTGCGGCCGTCGCTTTCCAGGCGCTTGCATACATCCTGAAATCCGAGAGCGTCCCACAATTCAAAAGGGCCGAGTTTATTCGCGTAGCCCCAGCGCATGGCCCGGTCGATCTGGAAAATCTCGTCGGCGATTTCGGGAACTCGTTCAGCCGAGTATAAAAACAGGTCGCTGAACAGCTTCCATAAAAATGTTCCCACGCGATCGGTTCCGGCTACCAGGATTCGCAGACGCTGGGCTAGATCTTCGATGTTGCGCGCGGCTTCGGCGGCGGGGAATTTAGCTTTAACGGCGGGATGGTATTCGAAAGTGTGGAGATCGACGGCGTGAATCTCTTTTTCTTTTCCGACCCGCTTATAAAATCCCTGTCCGGATTTCTCGCCGAGCCACCCGCGCTCAGTCATCCTGGTGTGGAACTCCGGCATCAGGAAACGTTCGCGCCACGGATCGTCGGGGACGGCGTGATATAAATTGGTGCCGACTGACGCCCATACGTCCAGGCCCACGATATCCAGCAGGCGAAAGCTGCCGCTGTTGGGGAGCCCGATTAACGGCCCTGTGAGGAAGTCTACTTCTTCCACCGTGTAATCGCCTTCCATCGCGATTTTCTGAACCGTCGCTCCGAAGAAGCTGCCAATACGGTTGGCGATGAAGTTCGGAGTGTCCTTGCACGGCACCACTCCTTTCCCGACGCGGCGATCGCAGAAGGCGGAAACAAAGTCCATCACCTCACGCGAGGTGTCGATCAACGGAATCAGTTCCACCAGATGCATGTAGCGCGGAGGGTTGAAGAAATGCGTGCCCAGGAAATTCTGGCGAAAGCCGGCGGAAAATCCTTCGGCGATTTTATGCAGAGGAATGCCGCTGGTGTTAGTGGAAACGATGGCCTGCGGTTTGCGCAGCATCTCAACTTTCTTCCACAAATCACGCTTGATGGCAAGGTTCTCGGCGACGGCTTCAATGATCCAGTCGCAATCGGATACTTTGGCGAGGTCGTCTTCGAAATTGCCGGGAGTAATCAGCGCGGAGGCTTCGTTTACGAAAAAACCGCCGGGCCTCTGCTTGGCCGCGTTCTCAATCCCCTTAAGGGCGGCCGCGTTTCGATTCGGCTGGTTAGGAAGAACAATATCGAGGAGGACGGACGGAATGCCTGCGTTGGCAAAATGAGCGGCAATCCGGGAGCCCATGGTGCCGGCTCCGAGGACGGCAACGCGTTGAATGGTTCGCATATCTCAATTTTGCAGTTTATCACTTAACGGTGTTAAGAGCGCTCGATATGAGGTTTTAACCGTTCTTCTCCACACCTCTACCAACACAATTCCAATCACCACCAGACCCACCGATAATCCGATCCACAACCCAGGCGCCCCTACTTGATCTTTGAAACAGAGCCACCACCCCAAAGGCAACCCGATCACCCAATATCCTGTGAAGTGACAGAACATCGGGGTGCGAGTATCCCCCGCCCCTCGCAGCGCCCCCGTTGCCACCACTTGCAATCCGTCGAATAATTGAAAAAAAGCCGCGATCCTCAGCAAGACGATCCCCGCCGCGATCACGTCCGCTTCCGGCGTGAACAGGCGCGCTATGTAGTAAGGAAAAACCAGCAGAGCAATCGCCGCGCACGACATCACCGCCGCGCCTAAACCAAGCGCGGTCCATCCCGCCCGCGCCATCCCTTCGTAATCGCCCCGGCCGATTGCGTGTCCCACCCGTACGGCCGCGGCGGAGCTGATTCCCAGGGGCATCATGTACGTCATGCTCACGGTCTGCAGCACGATCTGATGTCCGGCGAGCGCGGTCGCGCCCACTTTTCCGATCAGCACCGTCACCACCGCGAAAACGCCGGTCTCCAAACCCATCTGCCCGGCCGCCGGCATCCCCAGCCGCAGCAATTCTTTCACCCGGGCAAAATCCGGTTTCCATGACACGTGGGGCAGTCGCGGATCGTTCGTCCAGATGATCGCGCCCAACACCGCCGCCATATACACGCGCGAACCAAGCGTCGCCCATGCCGCTCCCTCCGCTCCCATCCGCGGAGCTCCCAGGTTGCCGAAAACGAAAACCCAGTTGAAGAAAATATTCACCAGATTTGCGGTTATCAGCGTGATCATGATCGGGCGGACGATGTTCATCGATTGCAAATAACGGCGGAATCCAAAGAACAGCAGGAGAAAGGGCACGCTCCAGTTCAGCACCCGAAGATAGGGCTGTGTTACGCGCATGACCTCCTCATTTATGCCCCACGACGCCAGCAGCGGAATCACGGCCCAGATCAATCCCATCACCGGAGGAATCAGAAACAGCGATAACCAGACGCCGCTGATCAGCGAATGCCTGCAATCGTCGAGGTTTCCCGCGCCGAAGGACTGCGAGACCAAGGTGTCGAGCCCCAGCAGGAGTCCGCCCGCGAAAATCCCGATGCCGTAAAACATCATGGTGCCCAAACCCACCGCGCCGATCGCCTGCGCGCTGACGCGGCCGACGAACATCGTATCCTCGACGCCCATCGCCATCCAGCCGATCTCGGCAAATACCAGCGGCAGAGCCAGCCGGACCATCGGCGATATTTCGGCGCGTAAGCCTGTTTTAAGGGTCAATTAAGGCCTCAAGAGAGTGCATTCCGTGGTCGTTTTAAGGCTATGCTAATCGTACCGCGCATGCGAAATTCCATCTTCTTCTTTACAATTCTGTTAAACGCCTTCGCCCAGGAGCGAACCGTTTCCGACCCAGGCGTGGGTACCACCCACCAGGCCATCACGCCCGCGGGCCTCCAATCCGTCTTTAACGGACGCGTCTACGGCGTCGCGTTCGGAAAAACACCGGATGAGCTGTGGGTGCTACACGCCGGCGAAATCAGTCTGGTCGATTGGCGCGCGAATAAATCCATAGCCCGCATCCCTTTCCAGGGCGCAGCCGGGTTGGGCGGCATCCGCTACGACGCGTCCGCCGATCGCGCGCTCGTGAACATCGCCAGCCACGGAGAAGCCGAGCTGTGGAGCGTCCATCGCGACGGTTCGCACAACGCTTGGAGGCTCGGCGCAAGCGCAAATTCAGGATCTCTTGCGGCGTCGGGCCGTATCGCGGTGGTTCCTCTGATCCACGGGAATATGTTGGCGATCGCCGATCTCTCGAAGGGGATTGTGCGAACGGTGAAAACCGAAGTCGCCCCCTTCGGTGCGGCGCTGAATCACGATTCGACGATTGCCTACGTAACCAACTGGGGCGGACGGGCACCGAAGCCCGGCGACCTGACGGCGCCCACGGGCCTCCGCCCGGATGCCGATCGAGTGGTCACCGACGAACGCGGAATCGCCTCCACGGGAACGGTTTCGCGGGTCGACTTGATTATGGGCACGGTCGAGAAGACCATCCCCGTCGGTTTGCATCCCACCGCCTTAGTTTGGGATGAACCTTCGGCGCGCCTGTATGTTGCAAACGGCAATCAGGATTCGATCTCGGTGATTGACACGAACCTGAACAAGGTGGTCCAGACATTTATTCTGCAGCCGTTTCAGCGGAAAGCACTGGGAGTGGCTCCCACCGCGCTGGCTTTCTCCGATGGCACTCTGTACGTGGCCTGCGGAGGCATCAACGCAGTGGCAGTGCTGAATGCCGCGGATGGGAAACAGAAAGGCTTGATTCCCACCGCGTGGTATCCGAACAGTTTGTCGATCTCGGAAGGACATCTGGCCATCGGCACTCTGTTGGGCGTGGGCTCCGGCTGGCGGGATAAGCCGGCGCAGCGTTATGTTCACTCCTATCGCGGTTCCATTCATGTGCTTCCGATTCCGGGCGAGGCGCAGCTTGCTTCGTTCAGCAACGCTGTAATCGTGAACAATTTAATGGTGCTGCCTGCGCGTGATGAGAAGCCTCGCGCGGGCGTGAAACCGATACCCGTTCCAGACCGCGCGGGCGAGCCTTCCACCATCGAACATATCGTCTATATCGTCAAGGAAAATCGCACTTACGACCAGGTTTTGGGCGATCTTGGCCGGGGTAACGGCGAGCCTTCCTTCGCAATATATGGCCAGGAGGTGACTCCGAATCAGCACAAACTGGCGCGCGAATATGTGACGCTCGATAATTTCTACGCCGCGGGAGGCAATAGCGCGGACGGGCACCAGTGGCTCACGCAGGCTAACGAAACGGAATATTGTCTGTGGCCCGGTTATGAAGGCCGCAGCTATCCTTTCGATGGCACGGATCCGATTGCGCCTTCGGCCGGAGGGTTCATTTGGGAATCCGCGCAAAAAATGAAAAAGACAGTTCGTATTTTTGGCGAATATGCGGGCCTTACGTCCACCCCTGGCAGTGCTCGCGCGGAAATGCTCCAGCAATGGAAAAGCGGCGCGGATTTCACATCGAAATGGAGCATTACCGCGCCGATTGCGCCGATGAATAAAATCCTGGCGAAGAATTTCCCCGCTTACTCAACCAACATCCCGGACGTGGTGCGCGCACAGATTTTCATTTCTGAATTGAAGAAGTGGGATGCCATGCCGAACCTGACTCTCATTCAGTTGCCGAGCAATCACACCCAAGGGACGTCGCCGGGTGCGTCGACCGCGAAGGCGATGGTAGCGGATAACGATTATGCGGTGGGGCAAATCGTCGATGCGCTGAGCCATAGCAAGTTCTGGAAAACGATGCAGATTTTCATCATTGAAGACGACGCGCAAAACGGCGTCGATCATGTGGACGGGCATCGCACGGTGGCGCTGGCCGTCGGTCCTTATATCAAGCGCGGCTCAGTAGATTCGACATTTTATTCAAATCCGGGAATGCTCAAAACGATCGAGCTGATTCTCGGATTGCCAACCATGTCGTTGTTCGATTTGATCGCCCCCGACATGCGCGGCAGCTTCACCGGCACGCCCGACTTTACGCCGTTTAGCGCGGAGCAACCGAAGCACGATTTATTCGAACTGAATCCACCATTAAAAGCGTTGCGAGGCGCGGCGCGGAGAGATGCGGAAGCATCGCTAAAGATGGAATGGGATCTGCCGGATCGCGCGCCGGCGGGAAAATTGAATCGCATTTTGTGGGCGGACGCGAAGGGTCACGGGGTGAAATATCCAGCACTGGTGCGAAGCATTTTCGCTCCGCTGGCGATGGATGTGGATGATGACGACCGTTAGCGCTTCGGCAGTGTGAGCAGTTGAAGCTCGGGCATCGGGAAATGCTTTCTGTTGTCGGTGAGCAGCGGCACTTCGTAATGCAAAGCAACGGCGGCGATGGTTACGTCGGTATAGGAGAGGGTCTGACCTTTCTTTAGCCAGTCGCGGCGCAACAGGCCGGCTTGCCGGGCGATTTCCGGAGTAACCGGCAGGAACTCCAAGCTGTTCAGGAAGACTTCCGTGGTGTCCTCTTCGCCGGGCCGGAGCCCGGCATATACTTCGGTGAAGTTGACGGGGCAACAGGCAAAGACGTGGCCTTGGTCCATGAGCCGTTCAAGAAACGCAGTGCGGCCAAACCGACCGTTAAGGTGATCGAAAATCACGGACGAATCCAGAAGAACGATTTCCATCAGGGGCGCCGGTTGCGGCGGATGGCATCCTCAAGTCGCCCGTCCGGCTCGGAACGGATTTTTTCGACATAGGCGGCGCCGCCTTGAGCCAGTTCCGGATGATGAGCTGGATTCCAAGCGCCGGAGGAGAGCTTGAGGGCTTGCCGTTGTTTGTTGCGCCGCACGTCCCGCCAGAGCAGATCGACGACATAGGGCGTCCGGCGCTTATGCTCGGCCTGGGCTAAGAGATCAAGTTCGCGGGCGAGTTCTTCCGGTATCTTGATGACATTCTGCATGGGGTTCCTCCGGTTGGCACCTTAATGGGGTACCGGCGTTGGTACCTGATCCAAGAATAACAAGGCGAAGACCGATTGGAAAGACAGGGGTGAAGTGTCTGGCGCTAATGCGGGTTGCGCGATGACGATGGATGTGGATGACGATGGATGTGGATGACGATGATAGGTGGCATCGACGAAGGATGGATCGTTTTCTGACCTCGTGGCATAGAATGTACCCGGCTCGCGATGCTCACGAAGCGGGATGCTTCCCTTGACGCATATGTTAGTAAGCGAATCGGCATCAAGCACGCCGCCAGCGTATGGCCTGTTCTTCAACTCGCCGACCATGCCCAAGAGGCGCTCACGTTCTTCGACGGTTTCCTCTAGGTCCGCGCTAAGAACACGACGGATTGGATATCTCGACTTCCATGCGATTAGGTCGGCGGCCTGGAACGGAACGAAATCCTTCTTGCTGGATCTGGTCGGGACAATCTTTTCCTGCTCCGCGCAGACCCGCTCAAAATCTTCCCAGTCTTCGTCTCCGCTCTCGAATACAAAGGCCGCCTGTTTGACACCGTGCCGCCTGGCCCATTTTTTGACGTGTCCCACACAGCTACGTCCACATACCAAGTATGGCTGCCCAAGCGCCTCGTGCAGGCAATATCGTCTATCGGCGTCGTAGTAGTCGGCAAGAGCCAGGGTTGCGCTAAATGCTTTGTTGGTGTATTTCCAAGAGCATTCAAGAAGATCCCCGATAAAGTCTCCCCGCCTTCTTTGGTCCCAGCCCTTATATTCTTCCTGCTTGCTTGCAAAATCCGTCATGTGGAAGCTGCTAACCTTCTCACGCTCAAGGATCTTGTTCCACTCGGCTTCGAATTTCGCCCACTTTCTAGCATCGGAAACATAGCCAGCCATGGTTATGGCTTCGCTGCGTGGATCCCCGCTGACGTCAAAGTATGCCGTAAACATAACTGGGCTGGAGCGTCGTATTCCGAATTCTAGTGCGCGTAGCTCGCCGTGTTGGCGAGGCTCTCGCTGGCGAAGTGCAGGACGGCTTTTACTTCCTCTGACGTCACATCGAACACCTCCGTGATCTCGGCAAGCGACATGCCTGCCTCCAGATTCTCGAATACCGTCTTCAACGGCATCCGCGTCCCACGGAAGACCCAGGCGCCGCTTACTTTGCCGGGGATGCTTTCTACGGCTGGGCATTGGGACCAATCGAGGGCTGGCATTTCTAACGTCTCCTTTTTCTGGATAACCTCTTTGACACATAGGTCTGATATTCTCTTGGTCGGAGGATTTTCATGAGCGAAACACTTGCCGTTGGAAAGAAGCTGGTGGACTTGTGCAAAGAGGGAAAACACCTGGAAGCCATTGAGGCCCTTTACAGTCCCAACATTGTTAGCGTTGAGGCCGGCGCGCCCCCGGGAGGGTCGCCCCGCTCCGAGGGAATTGAGGCGATCAAGGGCAAAGGGGAGTGGTGGGCCGCGAATCATGAGGTTCACAAAGCCGAAGCGGAAGGTCCGTTTCCGCATGGGGACCGCTTCATCGTGCGGTTCAAGTATGATGTGACCGCCAAAGCCGGTCCGATGGCGGGAAAGCGGTTTGTCATGGATGAAGCCGCGCTCTATACCGTCAAAGACGGCAAGATCACGCACGAAGAGTTTTTCTATTCAATGGGTTAGCGGGCTCGGGCGTTGCAGCCGTTCTCCCACGCGAAGCGTAGTAGTATAAATACAGTCGTTCGGAAGTTCGTTCTCGCGGAGAAGGCGAAGCTCCGAAGTTACGTGATGAAGGGAGGCGAATCCGCATGTGGAACCGCCGAAAAGATGAAGAATTCGCACTCAAGCCGGCGTCGGCACCCCCGACCTCGTCCGCGCTTGCAAAGGAGGGAATCCCTATGTCTACACTTCCAGGACGGATAAACGAGCCCCATTTCGATAATTCCCGCGGCGGATCGGCCGTGCTCGGAAAATCGGTTATCGTCAAGGGCCAGATTTTCAGCCGCGAGGATCTAACGATCGACGGTGAAGTTGAAGGTACCGTCGAATTGCAGGAGCACCGCTTGACGGTGGGCCCCAACGGCAAGGTGCTGGCGAGCATTAAGGCGCGCGAGATCGTCGTGCTGGGCACGATTCATGGAAACGTCGAGACCACCGACAAGATCGACATCCGTAAGGATGCCAAGCTGGTGGGCGACATCAAGACAGCTCGCGTAGTGATCGAGGATGGCGCGTATTTCAAGGGTAATATCGACATCGTGCGGGCAGAGGTGCCAAAGCCGCAGCCGGCTCCGAAACCTCAGCCGGTAGCCTCCGTGACGGCCGGGCCCGCCGCCGGGAGCCAGAATGTTGCCGCCGCCGCTGGAGGCGGAGATCTCAAACGCTAGCTCGTTAAATTTGGAGAATCGTCACAGTCACGGACTGGATCAGTTCTGCGCATCCCTGGAAGAGCGCCCGGGGCTATCCATCCTCGATCTGGCGGGCGCCAGCCAGTCCACTGTGAGTTTCGTCACAAATTACGGGCATCGGCTCTATTCGGACGATTTCGTGTATCAGCTCGATGCATGTTTCGGCGAGGGGGATTTTTACGAAAATCAGACCAATCCGCGGAAGGTGGAGCAGTTTCTGGGCGCGGCGCTGACCTTCGAGGATGGTTCGTTCGACGGCGCGCTGGTGTGGGATACACTGCAGTTTCTTTCGGCGCCTCTGTTGCAGATCGTGGTGGAGAGGCTGCATCGAATCTTAAGGCCGGGCTCCTGTCTGCTCGCGTTTTTTCATTCGGAAGAGAAGACCGAAACGATTCCCACCTATTCCTACCGCATCTCCGACCACCGCAACATCATGCTGGTGGAGCGGGGACGAAGGCGGCCGGCGCAGTTTTTCAATAATCGAAGCCTGGAAAAACTGTTCCAGGAATTTCATTCGGTGAAATTTTTCCTGACGCGCGACCATCTGCGTGAAGTGATCGTGCGCCGCTAATTTATGTCCCTTGAAGAGGATTTATACGACCAGCGCGTGAAGCGCACGGCGGAGATCGAAGCGCTCGGTTTCCGCGCGTATGGCCACCGGTTCGATTTCACCCACACCATTCCAGACATCCTGCGCGAGTATTCGGAGAAGACGCCGGAGGAGCTGGCGGAAAAGCCCGTGGTGAAGATCGCGGGGCGCATTCAGACCATGCGGCGGATGGGCAAGGCTGGTTTTCTACACCTGATGCAGGCGGGCGAGAAGCTACAGGTTTATATTCGCAAGGACGCCGTTTCCGAAACCGAGTACAAGCTCTACGAGATTCTCGATACCGGCGATATTATTGGCGTCGAAGGGTATCTGTTCCGGACCCGCACGGGCGAACTGAGCGTGCATGCCGAGAAGCTGACATTTCTCTCGAAAATCCTGCTGGCGCTGCCCGAAAAATTTCATGGCCTGGAAGATGTCGAGGTCCGGTACCGGCAGCGGTACCTGGATCTGATCGCGAATCCGGAATCGCAGAAGGTTTTCGTGACGCGCGCGAAAATTATTGCGTCTCTGCGGCGGCAGATGGAACAGCATGGCTTCGTGGAAGTCGAGACGCCGATGATGCAGCCTCTGTATGGAGGCGCGGCGGCGCGGCCGTTTGTCACGCATCACAACACGCTCGATATGGATCTGTACCTGCGGATCGCGCCGGAGCTTTATTTGAAGCGGCTGATCGTCGGCGGGCTCGACCGGGTCTACGAAATTAACAAGAATTTTCGCAATGAGGGGATTTCGACGCAGCATAACCCGGAGTTCACGATGCTGGAGTTCTATCAGGCCTACACGGATTATCAGGGCCTGATGGACCTGTCGGCGGAGCTGCTGAAGCAGACGGCGATCGACGCGACGGGATCGGCCGTGGTCGAGTATCAAGGGGAAACGCTCGATTTTTCGAACATCCGGCGTATGTCTATGCGGGAAGCAGTCGGAGATTCGTCGTTAAAGGGTCACTCGCTGGTCGAGAAATTCGAACGGGAAGTGGAACCCAAGCTGATTCAGCCGACGTTTATTTACGATTATCCCGTGGAAGTGTCGCCTCTTTCGAAGAACAAGCTGAGCGATCCGGCATTTGTCGAGCGTTTCGAGATTTACGCCGCGGGCATGGAAATCGGGAACGCCTACACCGAGTTAAACGACCCTCAGGAGCAGCGCCGCCGCTTCGAAATGCAAGCGAGCGATCGAGAAGCGGGCGATGAAGAAGCGCATCAAATGGACGAGGATTATATTCGAGCGATGTCCTACGGGATGCCGCCGACCGGTGGCGAAGGGATTGGAATAGATCGTCTGACGATGATTCTGACGAATTCGCGCTCGATCCGGGATGTGATTTTGTTTCCGCTTATGAGGCCCGTCAAGAAGGAGCCAGTAGCCAGGAGCCAGGAGCCAGAATGACGGACGGGCGCCTCAGGACCATCGTGGCTACTGGCTACTGGCAACTGGCTACTTCTCGTGTTTGAGTTCTTCATCGCCCGCCGCTATCTGCGCGCCAAGCGCAAGCAGGTGGTCATTTCCGTCATCACGTTTATTTCGGTGGCTGGTGTCGCGGCCGGTGTTATGGCGCTGGTGATTGCGCTCGCTATCAACAACGGATTCAAGAATACTCTGGAGCGCGACCTGCTGGGCGCGACCGCTCACGTGTCGATTCTCGAGAAGGAACAGGGTGAAGGAATTGAGGATTGGGAGCAGCTCGCCCAGAAACTGGGGAAACTGCCGCATGTGGTCAGCGCGACTCCCGGCCTCTACGAAAGCGCCTATATAAAAGGGACAGTGCAAGGGGACGGGGCCGAGATCAAGGGGATTAAAATCGCGCAGGGCACTCCTCTTCCCGACGCACTGAAGCATCTGAAGGCGGGATCGATCGACGGTTTGATGGAGAACGAAGGCGACTTACCGGGGATCGTACTCGGCTCGCGACTCGCGCAATCGATCGGCGCGGTGAACGGGAAGACGGTGGACATTCTGGTTCCGGACAAGTATCTGACGCCCGCGGGGCCCCGGCCCGCTTACGTGAAGGCTCGGGTGGCCGGGATTTTTGAACTGGGTTTTTACGATATCGACAGCCACTGGTCTTATATGAACCTTCCCACCGAACAGAAAATGTTCGGCCTCACCGACGTGGTGAGCAGCATTGACATCATGCTCGATGATATTTATGCCGCAGACGAGGCACAGCGCCTGGCAGAGCCTTTGCTCGGTCCGAAGCTTTCCGCAAGTACCTGGAAGGAACAGTATCGCCAGATCCTGGGCGCGCTGAAAATGGAGCGCATGGCCACGGCGATCACCATCGGGCTGATCCAGTTCGTCGCCGGACTGAATATTCTGATTACGCTGGTGATGATGGTGATGGAGAAGCATCGCGACATTTCAATTCTGATGTCGATGGGCGCGCGCGCTTCGCAGATCCGCAACATTTTTGTATTCGAGGGCGCGCTGATTGGCGCGGCCGGCACGATGATCGGGCTGATTGCGGGCTATACTCTCTGTTACTTTCTCGATCATTACAAGCTGATTCCTCTCGATGAGCAGGTTTACGCGCTTCCATACGTTCCCTTCAATCCACAGCTGTTCGACGGACTGTGGATTGCGGGCGCAGCCATGGCGGTAAGCCTTCTTGCCACGCTTTATCCGGCGCGCAACGCGACCAGGATCGCGCCCGTAGAAGCGCTACGATACGAATAGTGCCGCGCCTGATCGAAGCCCCGACCCGCATTCCGGTTCCACAGGGAAAGATTCTCGACGAGTACATCGGCCGGGTGAATTCCGGCGATGCGCATGCGAGCATCGCGCATATGCGCAGCCCCGCAGGATGGTCCGAGCCAGGGCAGCGTCCGGACTTCGAGGAATTCACGCTGGTGCTTTCCGGAGAAATGGTGGTCGAGCATGAAGGCGGAGTTACTATCATCGAGGCTGGCCAGGCGATCGTCGCCAAGCCTGGCGAATGGGTAAGGTACAGTACTCCCAAGGGCGCCGAGTACGTCGCCGTCTGCCTGCCCGCGTTTTCGATCGACACCGTTCATAGGGATACTTAGATGAAACTACGACTACACTCCGGATCGTTGCGATTGCGATTGAGCCAGTCGGAAGTGGCGCGGCTCGGCGAGATGGGGGAAGTGGAAGATTCGGTCGAGTTCTCGCCGGGGAGCGAATTGCGTTACGCGATCGAAGCCGGCTCGCCGTCGGTGGTTACCGCGACCTTTGACGGCGCGAATATTCGCGTCATCGTTCCAATTGCGATCGCGAAACAATGGGTGAAGAGCGATGAGACCGGCATCGAGGCGTCCACAGGCGGCCTGAAAATCTTGATCGAAAAAGATTTTCAGTGTCTGCACAGGGAGCCGGAGGCGGGTGAGGACTCGTTTCCAAATCCCCTGGCTTCGGTATCCTAGCAACATCTAAGGAACGCGTCCTATGAGATCACTGGCTATCGCCCTCCTTTTTGCGGGAATCTGCTGCGGGCAGATCCCGGCTGTGACTGTCACCTCCGTTCAAAATGGTGCGAGCTTCACCGGCCGCATCACGCCGGGCGCATTCGTCACTATCAAGGGAACGAATTTTACCAGCGCGCCCCTCTCAGCGGGAGTGGTTCCGGTGCCCGATATACTTGGAGGCGTCAGTGTATCCGTCGCCGGGATCCCATGTCCGATCTATTACGTCAATCCGACGCAGATTAATTTTCTTCTGCCCTGGAAAACTCCTGTCGGCTCGTATCCGTTGATTGTCAACGCTAATGGGCAAACGGTGGGACCTGTCAACATCACCGTGCTGGCGGAGGCTCCTGGAATTTTTCAGTATGGAGCGAACCGGGCTGTCGCGCAGAACTTCAATGAAAATTACGCCCTGAATAGTCCGGCGGCTCCCGCTTCCGTGGGCTCCACGGTCGTGGTGTATGTTACCGGCATTGGAATGGTCACCAATACTCCGGCTGACGGAGGATACTCGCCCGGTCTCCCGTCGTTGTCACAGGCGGTGTACATTAGCTCCGCGACGATCGGCGGCGTAAACGCTTCCGTGACGTTTCTCGGACTCACGGCGGGGTTCGTGGGGCTGGCGCAGGCGAACATTACGATTCCGAATCTTCCGTCGGGCGATTATCCGCTGATCCTGAATGTGACCGGCGTCGAAAGTACTTCGGCGCTGATTTCAGTGGCGGGAAGCGCCGCCGGTCTGCCTCTGATTTTGAATCCGGTTGGAAACGCCGCAGCGCCCACCTCGCCTCTGGTCCTGCCGCTGCAAGGCCCATCGCATTCCAATGCGAATGTCGTCGTTACCGGCAACACTGCCTATCTTTGCGACGCCAACGGGATCGCGATAGTTAACGTCTCAAACGCGGCCTCTCCGCAGTATCTTTCAAACTTCGGACAGTATGACGTGGACGGGGCAGGTGAAGGCTGCGCTCTTTATCAGGGAGATCTGCTGGGATTCACCACGGCGCAACTAAACGTCTACAACATCGCGACACTGACGGCGCCGCAGCGGATAGCACAAAATCAGTTCTATTTCGGCAACACTTTTTTCTTCGGCACGAATGCGTACGTATCGACGCAAGCTTACAACACCGTTCTAAACTCGCCTCAGATCACTACTCAAACGGGCGAGTTCTATGTCTACGATGTCACCAATCCGGCCCTGCCGAAACTGGACGCCCAACTGGTGCAAAATTTCTCTGTGCAAGGCAGTGCTGACACCTCGCCTCGCGAGGGTTTGACGGTATTCAATAATCAGACGGCGATTGTCCTGGGGACTTCGGCCACCGGCTCCAACACCAACGGGCAGGCGCTGTGGACCACCATTAGCGTCGGCGCTCCAACGCAGCCGGCGGTCATAGGCCAGACGATGCTTCCCAACTCGAGCATCGCGGTCAATCTGGCCCTGCAAGGAAACCTGGCGCTGATCGCCGGGAATACCACAGGAGTTCAAAATCCGCCGTCGGCCAACCTATTGCCGTACGCGGGAAATCTGACGCTGCACATGGTGGACTTCACAAATCCGCTCAGCGGCGCGATCCTGGGCACTCTGGTGACCCCCTATCAGACGACTGGCGGTTATGCGATGGCTTCGCTCGGAGGCGGATTCTTCGCCGTTACGTCCGGACCTCCGCTGACGGATCTGCAAGGTCCGACGACGCTCGCCGTCGTGGACGCGCGGAATCCGGCGAGCCTCGTCGTTTATCCGGAGTACGGAATCGACGGGCTGCAAGGAATCTACCTGGCGAATGGGTACTTGTACACGGTGTCGAACGCGGGGTTAACGATCTACTCGGTTACAGTGCCCTAGGAGGTTTGCCAGTTCGAGCGTCGTGGCGCGCATTTCGGTGTCGAGGGTTTCGAGTTGGGCGCTACTGTATCGATAGGACCACAAGGCGAAGACTGCAATGAGGAGTCCGGCCGCACTCGGCCAAATCGCCTCTGAGAGATTTTTCACCACCGCCGCCATGCAAGTGGACTTTTCTCCGCCGCAGCCGACAAACGACGCCGCTATGCCAAAAATGGTGCCGAAAAGTCCAACTAAAGGCGCACTCGACGCGATCGCCGCGAGGCTTGCCCGGCCTCGCCCCATTTTCCGATGAACAATCGCCGCGGCGCGCCCTGAGGCTAGCTTGGCGGCTTCGATGTCACATCTCACAGGAAATCTTTCGCAGGGCACGGCCCCGCGCCACATCCATCAGAATAGACACCATCGCCGCCGGGAAGTTCCTTACTTCGTCGGCTTGAAGTTTGACCAATCCCGCACCTGGCCCGGCCGTCTGTCTGACCCCTGGACGCCGAACATCCAGCCTGGATATTCCGGCGCGAGCTGGCTGACTTTATCGAGCTTCTCCAGATCCGCCGTCCCGAGTTTCACGTCGACCGAGGCCAGATTGTCTTTCAATTGACCGGGTTTCTTTGCGCCAATGATCACGCTGGTCACCGCCGGCTGATGCAGCAGCCACGCCAATGCGATCTGCGCCACGGTTGCCTGCTTCTCGCTGGCCATGGCTTGCAACGTTTCGATGATGTCGTACGTTTTCTCCAGATTTACCGGCGGGAACCCGAATTTGCTTCGGCGCGAATCTTCATCGGACACACCGCCGCGTGTGAACTTGCCGGACAAAAATCCTCCGGCGAGCGGACTCCAAACCAAGAGACCCAGCTTCTGATCGATCAGCATCGGTACGATTTCGCGCTCCAGTTCGCGCCCGGCGAGCGAATAATACGCTTGCAGCGTTATGAATTTTTCCAGGTGCTCCCGCGCCGAAATTCCCAGCGCCTTCACGATCTGCCAGGCAGCAAGATTGGAACAGCCGATGTAACGAACTTTACCCTGTCTGACCAGGTCGGTCAGCGCGCCCAGCGTTTCCTCGAACGGCGTCAAAAAGTCAAAGGCGTGGATCTGATAGAGGTCGAGATAGTCGGTGCCGAGACGCTTCAGGCCGTCTTCCATCGCGCGCAGAATGTGGGTGCGTGACAGCCCCACGTCATTTGCTCCGGATCCCATCCGGCCGAATACCTTCGAGGCGACCACGACATCTTTCCGCTTGGCGCCGAGCGCCTTGCCCAGCATGGTCTCCGATTCGCCCCCTCCATAAACATTTGCAGTATCGAAAAAATTGACTCCCGCGTCTAATGATTGTGAGACCAATGCGTCGGCATTCTCTTGTGTAAGTCCGCCGATCGCTTGGTAAATCGTCCCGGATCCGCCAAAAGTCATGGTGCCGAAGCAGAGCCGGGAAACAAAGGTTCCCGTATTTCCAAGTTGGCTATAGAGCATGATTTCTTCATTTTATGGCCTGAGTTACCGTCCAGGCTTGATTGACACCCCGCGCCCGGGCCTTCTATCATGATGTTCTACGCTCACAAAGAGCTTTCTTGCTCGTCCTGAGTTATATATATGATCAAAGTCGAAGGTCTTACCAAGCGATACGCTCGCAATATCGCGGTCGACAACATCTCATTCGAGGTGGAGAAAGGGCAGGTCGTCGGTTTTCTGGGTCCTAACGGCGCCGGCAAAACCACCACCATGCGCGTGCTCACCTGCTTCATGCCGCCCACCTCAGGGACGGCCAGTGTTGCAGGGTTCGACGTGCAGGAAAACCCGATGGAGGTGAAGCGGCGCATTGGTTATCTGCCGGAAACGCCGCCTCTTTACCCCGACATGGAGGTAGTTGAGTATCTCGATTTCGTCGGCCGCATCAAAGGCATAAATACCGCGGATCTGCCGAAGCGCATCAGCGACGTGACCGAAAAATGCGCCATCGGCGACGTGCAGAAGAAGCTGATCGGCAAGTTGTCCAAAGGCTACCGGCAGCGCGTCGGCCTGGCCCAGGCGATTCTGCATAATCCCGACGTACTGATTCTCGACGAACCGACTTCGGGCCTCGATCCTCATCAGATCATCGAAACGCGCGACCTGATTAAAGGGCTCGCGGGCGACCATACGATTATTCTTTCTACGCACATCCTGCCGGAAGTCGAGCAGATTTGCGAGAAGGTGATCATCATCGCCAAGGGCAAAGTGGTCGCGACGGATTCGGTCGAAAATCTTACCAGCCGCCTGCGCGGATCGGAAACGGTCTCGGTCGAGGTGATTGCTGCCGACAATTCCGGCGTGCAGTCGCGTCTCGAACAAGTGGCTGGCGTCAGCCGCGTGATTTACAAGGAATCGAGGGATGGACGGCTGCACTTCACGGTGGAAAGCCTGGAAGGACGCCACATCCGGCCGGGCCTGGCTCGCGCCGTGATCGAGGCCGGGTGGAACCTGAATGAGCTGCATGGAATGGCGCTCAGCCTGGAAGAAATCTTCCTGGAGCTGACGGCGTCGCACAAGGAGCCCGTGACGGCCGCGCTTCAAGAGGTCGTGAAGGAAGACATCGCGCAAGCCAAGGCCGAGGACGAATCGAAATGAACACATTCACTATCTGCAACAAGGAGCTGCAAAGTTATTTCCGCTCGCCGATCGCCTATACAGTGCTCGCGCTGTGGGCTCTGATCGGAGGGTTCTTCTTTTACTTCGGACTGTCCTTTTTCGTGCAGCGCAGCATGGAGAGCGCCATGATGGGACAATCCATGCCCATGGACATCAATGAATGGATCGTGCGGCCTCTGCTCTCGAACGTGAACGTGGTGGCCCTGTTCCTGATTCCGATGATCACCATGCGGCTGTTCGCCGAGGAAAAACGCAGCGGCACGATCGAACTGCTGATGACTTCGCCCATTCACGATATTGAAATCGTCCTCGGAAAATGGCTGGCTGCAGTGAGCCTATACTTCATCATGCTTTTAATCTCGGTGCTGCACATGGCGATTCTGTTCCGCTACGGCCAGCCCGATTGGAAGCCCCTCGCGGTGGGATATCTGGGCCTGCTGCTGCAGGGAGCCTGTCTGCTCGCCATCGGCACTTTCGTATCGACCTGCACCAGCAATCAGATCGTTGCCGGCGCGCTGGGCTTCGCGATTTCGCTGCTGCTGTTCGTGCTCAACTGGGTTTCCGAGTTCGGCAGCTCCGTCACCGATAAAGTCATCGGCTACTTCTCGGTGCAACAGCACTTCGAGTCGTTTTCTAAAGGCGTCCTCGATTCCAAGGACATTATTTTTTACGTAACCATGATTATTCTGGGCTTATTCCTGACCTCGCGTTCGCTTGAATCGGTCCGGTGGAGGGCATAATGGCAGAGACTAAAAATCGCCGCGCCTCCGCCCTCGGCCAGGGCCTGATGTACAGCGTTATTGTCATTGCGATTCTGGTGATCGTCAACTTTTTCGCCAACCGCTACAACAAGAGCTACGATTCGACATCGAACAAACAGTTCACGCTGTCCGATCAGACGGTCAAGATCGTAAAGAATCTTCAGCAGCCGCTGACCATCACTTATTGGGATCAGCCGACCAAGTTCAAACCCGCGCAGGATCTTCTCGACCGGTATCAGAATCTTTCGTCCAAAGTCAACGTTGTCTATAACGACGCCGACAAAAAGCGCACCGCGGCCATCGCCGCCGGAGTGAAGACGCTGGGCACCATTTTCGTCAATTATGGCTCCAAGCAGCAGGAGGCAAAAAGCCTCACCGAAGAGGAAGTCACGGGCGCCATTATCCGCTCCATGAAGGGCGGGGAGCGTCTGGCCTGCTTCGTTCTTGGCTCCGGCGAACATTCCATCGACAGCACGGAGCGCAGCGGCTATTCCGGCGTCAAGGAACTGCTCGAAAAGAACAACTACAAAACGCAGACCCTCAAGATGCTCGAAAAACCGGAGATCCCCAAGGAGTGCACCATTGTCACCGTCGCGGGTCCGAAACGCGACTACATTCAACCGGAAGTGGATGCGCTGAAGAATTACGTCGAAAACGGAGGCCACGCATTTTTCATGCTGGATCCTCCTCTGAAATTCGCGAAAGAAGAAGTCGACGAAAACGCCGCGCTCACCGGAGTCCTCGCCACCTGGGGCGTGACTGTCGACAAGGACCTGGTGCTCGATACCAGCGGCGTCGGACAGATCTTCGGACTCGGACCGGAATTTCCACTGGTCACTTCCTATGAGTCGCATCCCATCGTGAACACGATGAAGGAAACGCCCACTGGATTCCCGATCGCGCGCTCGCTCGAGGTAAAGAGCGGCGACCATACGACGGTCGAAAAGCTCTTCTCCACCACCGACAACAGTTTCGCAACCACCAACCTGGCATCGCCGGAGATCAAGCAGTCGCCCAGCGATAAGAAGGGTCCGCTGGTGCTGGGCGCGGCCGGGACTTATAACGGGGCAGGCGACGCCAAGGGCCGGTTTGTGGTGGTCGGTTCATCGAACTGGTGCTCCAATTCGTTTCTGCGATTCAACGGCAACCGCGACTTGTTCCTGAACATCTACAACTGGCTGAGTTCGGATGAAGACCTCATCTCGATTCGGCCCAAGGAGCCGACGGACCGGCGGTTGAACATGAATGCGCGCCAGGTATCGATGGTGTTCTACTCCACCGTGATCCTGATCCCTTTGTTTATTATTCTCGCGGGAGTCAGCGTATGGTGGAAGCGCCGCGTATCGTAACGGGACAACACCAATGAAGCTCAGCCGTTTACTGATTGCCCTGGCCGTATTGGTGGGGCTGGCCGCCGCCCTCTGGTATTCCAACAAAAAGGAAGACGAAAAAGCCGCCAAGCCGCCCGAAGATAAGACGACGAAGATTACCGCTCTAAACGAGGGCACCATCGCCAGTATCGAAATCAAGAAGCGCGGCGGCGAAGATACCGTTCTAGCGAAGAACGATTCCGGCGTATGGTCCATCACCGCGCCCAAGCCCCTGCCCGCCGATCAATCCTCGGTCGCCAGCATCACCACCGCCGCCAGCAACCTTGCCGCCGATCGCACTATCGACGACAATGTGACCGATCTGGCCTCTTACGGCCTCGCGCCCGCAGCCGACGAAGTTATTTTCAAATTGAAAGACGGCAAAACCAAGACGCTGCTGATCGGCGATTCGAACCCGACCGGCAACGACGTTTATGCCAAGGTTTCCGACGACCCGCATCTATACACCATGGGGTCGTCATCTAAAACCACCTTCGACAAGGAATCGAAGGACCTGCGCGACAAGCGCCTGCTGACCTTCGATCAGGAAAAAGCCACGCGCGTCGAATTGAACGCGAAGAAAGAATCGATAGAGTTCGGCCGCATCAATCAGACCGACTGGCAGATCCTGAAACCGAAGCCTTTGCGCGCCGACGGCTTCGCAGTGGAGGAACTGGTTCGCAAACTGAAAGAAGCGAACATGGACACCAGCCTGTCGCCGGAGGATGCCAAGAAAGCCGCGGCAACATGGGCGACCGCAACGCCCGTGGCGACGGTGAAAGTCACCGATCCGGGCGGCACGCAGACCATCGAAATTCGCAAGGTGAAAACCAAGGATGCCGAGGATTATTACGCCAAGTCGAGCGCCGTCGAAGGCGTCTACAAAGTATCGAAGGACCTGGGAATCGCCGTCGACAAAGGGCTCGACGATTTCCGCAATAAGAAGGTCTTCGATTTCGGCTTCAGCGATCCGACCAGCATCGAGTTCAAGGACGGCACGCGTAGCGCGATGTATCAGAAGTCCGGCGACAAGTGGACATTAAACGGCAAAACCATGGATTCCACCACCATCCAGGCGCTGGTCGATAAACTACGCGACTTGCCGGCGACCAAGTTCGTCGACACCGGGTTCGGAGTTGCCCAAGTCCAGATCGCGGTGGTCTCGAACGACGGCAAGCGGACGGAAAGAGTCTCTATCGCGCCGGGAACCGACGGAAAATTCGTCGCCAGGCGAGAAGGAGAAGCCGCGATGTACGAGCTCGACGGCAATACCGTCGCGGAGCTGCGCGGGGTCGCGGCCGACGTGAAGGAAGAAGCATCCAAGCCGGCCGACAAAAAGAAGAAGTGATTTTACCCGACTTCTGACCGTGAATAAATGCCTCTCGGCCTCTCTACCGACCTCTATCAGCTCACCATGGCTGCCGGTTATTTCGAGGCCGGGAAGCTCGAAGAGCGCGCGACTTTTGAGCTATTCGTCCGGCGGCTGCCGCACAACCGGAATTTCGTTCTCGCCACGGGCCTCGCGCAGGCCGTCGACTACCTGCTCCATCTTCGCTACACGGCGGAGGAGATCGATTTTCTGCGCACGCTGCCGCAGTTCGCGCGCACCAGCTCCGGCTTTTTCGACTATCTCGCCGGCCTTCGATTTACAGGCGATCTGTTTGCCGTTCCGGAAGGCACGCCTCTGTTTCCCAACGAGCCGTTCCTGACCCTGCGCGCGCCGCTTGTTGAGGCGCAGATTCCCGAAACTTATCTTCTCGCCACCATCGGATTCCAGTCGATGATCGCGACCAAGGCTGCGCGCGTCGTGAAGGCGGCGTTGGGACGTGCCGTTGTCGAGTTCGGGACCCGGCGCGCCCATTCTCCTGAAGCGGGAGTGTTCGCGGGTCGCGCATCTTACATCGGAGGATGCGGAGGCACCAGCAACACCGAGGCTGGCCTGCGATTCGGCGTCCCGGTATTCGGAACCGCCGCGCATTCCTGGGTGATGTCGTTCCCGGATGAATCTCTCGCGTTCGAACAACTGCAAAAGCTGCTTGGCGAAAGTACGGTTTATCTGATCGATAGCTACGATACGCTGGAAGGCGCGCGGCGCGCCGCGGCATTGGGCCGTCCTCTGTGGGGAGTGCGTCTCGATAGCGGCAATCTGGTAACGCTCGCGCCCGCTGTCCGCAAAATCCTCGACGACGCGGGTTTGCGCGAAGCTAAGATCATGGCGACCGGCGATTTGAACGAGTACAAAATTCACGAGCTGGTCGCCGCCCGTGCGCCGATCGACGTCTTCGGCGTCGGAACTGAATTATCGACCTCGGCCGATGCGCCGAGTCTCGGCGTGGTTTACAAAATGGTCGAGCTGGAGCACCTGGGCGAACGCCGTTACACCGCGAAGCTGAGCGAAGACAAGCATACGCTGCCGGGGTCGAAACAGGTGTTCCGGTATCAAAATCATGACCTGCTGGCGCGTTCGAACGAGTGCCCGTCATGTCCTGAAGGGTCGCCGCCATCGGAAGCGCTGCTGCGTCCCGTGATTCTCGCGGGACAGTTGGTAGAGCCTCTGCCGTCCGCTGTAGAGGCGCGCAATCACGCCGCGGAATGTCTTTCCCGTTTACCCGCTTCGTGCCACAGTTTGTTTGAGCGTCCCGGCGCGTGGCCTGTGGATTTGAGCCCGGAACTCGAAGCCCTGAGCGAAAAAGTGCGGAAAGGAATCGCGAAATGAAAACGGTTTTCTTCGATATCGACACACAGATCGATTTTCTATTTGCGGCAGGCGCGTTATATGCGCCGGGGGCGGAGAAAATCATTGGTACTCTGGCGAAGCTCAATCATCATGCTGCGAAACACGGGATCACCGTGGTTTCGACGATGGACGCGCACAGTGAAAACGACGCCGAGTTTCGCGATTGGCCGCATCACTGCGTGGTCGACACAGTGGGGCAGCAAAAACCGGCATCCACGCTGCTCGAAAATCGCGTGATCGTGCCAAATGCGCCCTGTACGCTCGAGTTAAGCGACCAGATATTGATCGAGAAGCAAACTTTTAGTGCTTTTTCCAACGTGAATCTCGCGCTCCTGCTGGACCTTTTCGCGGCGGAACGTTATGTCGTCTATGGGGTGGTAACGGAAGTGTGCGTCAAATTCGCCGCTTTCGGGCTGCTGGAAACGGGCAAGCGAGTTGAAATCGTCACCGACGCAATTTGCGCGCTCGACCAGGAAACCGGCGCCAAAACGCTATCGGAATTCACGGCATTGGGCGGTCACCTGACCCATGCGGGCATGATATACGCGTAGAACACGACCACCAGTCCGGTGACGACGGCGAGG
>Ga0182024_10006825_pt1 | contig 24885 bp, 22 predicted proteins | sample P32metaG_FD_120480 | JGI IMG/M metagenome (GOLD analysis project Ga0182024, IMG submission 120480) | Permafrost microbial communities from Stordalen Mire, Sweden - P3-2 metaG (Illumina Assembly) | ecosystem: Environmental > Terrestrial > Soil > Wetlands > Permafrost | place: Sweden: Stordalen...
AGAGTCTGGTCTACCGACACGCGCCTTGTTCCTCCGTCCGGCGCGTTGTGATACGGCGCCCGGGTTGGTGATAGTTACCGGGTAACAGTACACGGTCGAGAGGGTCCTCGCAAAGGGACAAATCCGTCACAGCCCAGGGCTTCCATCGCGCTGTTACGATCTTGCGATCCCTGGACAGGAGCAGGCCGGAGACGCACAGGGCGTCTCGGTGGCTGCCGGTAGGGTGGAGGGCAGCTCCAATGCCACCAACGCGCCACCGTCTCTTCACCTCTGAATCGGTGACCGAGGGGCACCCCGACAAGGTCGCAGACCAGATCAGCGATGCCGTCCTCGACGCCGTGCTCAGCAAGGACCCGCTCGGCCGCGTCGCCTGCGAGACCGCGCTGAGCACCGGGACGGTCATCGTCTTCGGCGAGATCACCACCGAGGCGTATGTCGATATTGCCGGGCTGGTTCGCCAGACCATCAAGGAGATCGGGTACACCCGGGCCAAATACGGGATCGACTGGGAGACCTGCGGTGTGCTGGTCGGGATCGACGAGCAGTCCCCGGACATCTCGCAGGGCGTCAATCACGGCGGCGCCGGCGACCAGGGAATGATGTTCGGCTTTGCCTGCGACGAGACCCCGGAGTTGATGCCGGCACCAATCCAGATGGCTCATCAATTGGCACGCCGGCTTGCAGTCCTGCGGCGCGATGGGACCCTGCGCTGGGCTCGCCCCGACGGCAAGACCCAGGTTTCCATCGAATACGACGCCGATGGGCGTCCGAGGCGAGTCGACACCGTCCTGGTGAGCGTGCAGCACGGCGAGGAGGTCACCCAGGAGCAGATCTTCGAGGACGTCCAGCACCACGTGGTCGAGAAGATCATCCCCGCGGAATGGCTTGATGCGGGCACCAAGCGCTACGTGAACCCCACCGGGCGCTTCGTCATCGGAGGCCCGCAGGCAGATGCCGGTCTCACCGGACGGAAGATCATCGTCGACACGTATGGCGGGTACGCCCGGCACGGCGGCGGCGCCTTCAGCGGCAAGGATCCGTCCAAGGTCGACCGCAGCGCCGCCTACGGCGCACGCTGGGCGGCCAAGAACGTGGTCGCGGCGGGCATGGCAACGAAATGCGAGATCCAGGTGGCCTACGCGATCGGTGTCGCCAAGCCGGTCTCAGTGCTGGTCGAGACATTCGGGACCGAGAAGGTGCCCAACGACATGATCGCCTCGCTGATCGATGAGTACATCGATCTGTCGCCCTTCGGGATCATGAGCGCCCTCGAACTGCGCCGGCCCATCTACCGGCAGGTCGCCGCGTACGGCCATTTCGGGCGGAGCGACCTCGACCTCCCCTGGGAGCGGACGACCCTCGCCGATCAGTGGGCCGAGGATGCCGGGACCGAACCACTCCTGACCGCGGCCATCGCTTAGCTCAGGATTGGTTGCAGGGCGTGGGCCTACACATCGTCGTGCTCGCCGGCGGCAGCGGCACCCGGCTCTGGCCGCTGAGTCGGCGGTCGACACCCAAGCATCTGCTCCCGCTCGCTCGCGGAGGGGAGACATTGCTTCGAGCCACCGTGGACCGCGTCATCGGGCTTGGCGTCAGCGTCCGGATCGTGACGGCCGTCGATCAGGTCGAGGCCTGCGCAGCTGCGCTTGCCGATCTCAAGCTGCCAAATGACGCGTTCATCGCGGAGCCGCTCGCTCGTGGGACGGGCCCCGCTCTAGGACTCGCCGTCGGCCTCATTGCTCGCGAGGATCCCGGCGCGCTGATCGCAAGCGTCCATGCGGACCATCGGGTTAGCGATCCGGCGGCATATCGCGCCGCCGTGCTGGCATCGGCCGGATGGGCACAGGCCACCGACGGACTTGCGACCGTCGGCCTCGTTCCCGTAGCGCCCGTCACTGGATTCGGATATGTCGAGGTCGGTGAGCGTCGGCCCTCCGATCTGTGGACCGCACCCCCGAGCCCATCCAGCGTCGCGGCGGCGGCTGCGGCGCTGCCTGCATTCGACTCACCGGGATTCACGGAGAAGCCGTCAGCGGAGGTGGCGCAGGCCTACGTCAGGGGGGGAAGGCATCTGTGGAACCTGGGCCTCTTCGCCTGGACCGCTCGTCGATTTCTCGATGAGCTGCGAATCGCCGATCCCGAACTCAGCTCAGCCCTCGACGAAACAGTTGCTGCCCGCATCCGGGGCGACGAGAGTGAGGTCATACGAATCTATGGCTCGCTGCTGGCTCGGGCGGTGGAACCGCTTGTCCTCGAGCACACACCACGTCTCACGGTCGTCGAAGCGACGTTCGGTTGGTCCGACCTTGGGTCGTGGACGGACGTCCACGATGCGCGGGTTGCCGAGGGCGACGTTGACGCGGATGGGAACGTGCTCGAGGGACTTGTGTCCATCACTGCAGCGCACGGCTGCACGGTGATCTCGCGATCCGGGAGGATTGTTGCTGTCGCCGGTATCGACGGTGTTGTTGTGGTTGACACTCCCGACGCCGTGCTGGTGGTCCCCGCGCTCCAGTCGCAGCTCGTCAAGGAGGTCGTCGAGCAGCTCCGGGCAGCAGGCAGGGATGAGGTCCTCTGACTCAGATGCGAGAGACCCAGGATCGGTGCGCTTAGAATGCACCCAATGATGCCGAGCCCGATCCGTTTCGGGACCGACGGGTGGCGGGCCGTGGTCGCGGATGACTTCACATACGCTAACGTGCGCGCCGTCGCCCAGGGCGTCGCGTCGTACCTCGCAAGTGAGGCACGGACTGTGATCGTTGGACATGACTCGCGTTTCTGTGCCGAGTTGTTTGCCCGGGAGGTCGCCCAGGTTCTCGTCGCGAATGGGCGAAGCGTGACACTCCTCGACCGTGTGACTCCCACCCCGGCGGTATCCTGGGCGATAACCCGGCACCACGCGGCCGGTGGGATCGTAGTCACTGCGAGCCACAACTCGGCTGAATTCAACGGGATCAAGTACAAACCGGACTTCGGCGGATCCGCGCCGCCGGAGGTCGTCACCGAGATCGAGCATCACACAGCCGCGGCAGTCGAGTCCGGCGTGACCACGATGCCCTACAACGCGGCGGTCGCGACCGGACGGCTGCAGTCGATCGACCCACTTCCAGACTACTTCGATCAACTGAGCAAGATGGTTGACATCGACAGACTTCGTAATCACGGCCTGCGTGTGCTCCACGAGGCCATGTACGGGGCCGGCGCCGGGCTCATCGCGCGGGCACTCAGCGGCGGATCCACCACCGTCGTCGAGTTGCACGGAGAGCGGAATCCAGGTTTTGGGGGGATGCATCCCGAGCCCATCGATCGATACATGCCGGAGGCGATGGAGCGCATGAAGTCGGGTGAATTCGACCTGGGCATTGCAAACGACGGCGATGCCGACCGTGTCGGCATCATCGACGAGAACGGCCGCTATATCAACCAACTCCAGGTGATGGCGCTGTTCGCGATGTATCTGCTCGAGAAGCGCGGGCTCCGTGGCGACATTGTGCGTTCGATCACAACTTCGGGAATGATCGACGCCCTGGGCGAGCGATTTGGCGTCACCGTGCACGAGCTACCGGTTGGTTTCAAGTACATCGGCACCAAGATGATGGAGACCGACGCGATCATGGGCGGTGAGGAATCCGGCGGGTACGCATTCCGGGGTCACATCCCCGAGCGCGACGGCATCCTGTCCGGTCTGATGATGGCCGCGATGATCGTTGACTATGGCATGCCGCTTTCAGGGATTCTCGTCCATCTCGAAGACTTGGTCGGACCGCACGCGTATGACCGCCACGACATACGGTTTCCACGTGAGGGCTATGAGGAGCGCAAGTCGCAGATCTACGCACGGATGAAGCAGAACGAAACTCACGATCTGGCCGGAAGCAAGGTCGTCCGAACTCGCGATGACGATGGATTCAAGTTCTACCTGGACGACGGGTCGTGGGTGCTCATGCGCATGAGTGGCACAGAGCCACTCATGCGGGTATATGCAGAGGCAACAACGCGCGCGCGTGTGGAGGACCTCATCGCAGCTCTCGAGAACCAGAGCGGTGTGTCCGAGCGGGTCGCAGTCGGAGCCAGCGAATGACCGAGATCGTCGATGCATCAGATTCCATCCGTGCGCCCGGTTCGGGGCGGGTGGACAAGCCCTGGGGTTACGAACTCCGCTGGGCGATCACGGATCGCTACCTGGGCAAACTTCTCCACGTCGATAAGGGTCATTCGCTGAGCCTCCAGTACCACGTGCAAAAGGACGAGTGCATCTACCTGGAGTCCGGACTCCTGGATCTCCAGCTCGAGGACGAAAACGGGGAGATGCACACGCACAGACTGGCTCCTGGCATGAGCGCACACGTCCGGGCGGGTCGTCGACACCGATTCGTCGCCGTCGAGGACACCGACCTCTTCGAGGTCTCGTCGCCGGAGATCGATGATGTGGTGCGCATCGACGACATCTATGGACGGGCCGGCACCTCGGCTCCCTGAGCTGAGCCTCGCCGAGTTCTCCACCGTTTCCACAGGCCGACGTGGATAATCGAACAGGCTTTCGCCGTCGCGGTCACGGCTACCTTGCCGACCAGGCACGAAGCGCCCTGGGCATCACCGGCGAGGTGCGGGTGCTCGCCGATATCCCCCTGCCGATGGTGCACACCGCGTTCGGGCTCGCGGTCGCGGCGGCCGAGGTGGCGCTCCGGCCCGAGACTGTCGGGCTCAATCGCAGCGCCGCCGCCGACGCTGGGCTGGCGATCCTCACGGGACTCATCCTGGTCGCCTACGACTTTCTGATCTACCCCTCGGATTCGAGGCCCGGGCCGGTGGGCGCCGCGCTCCCGATGGCCGCGGTCCTCTCCTTCGGGACGCTGCTCGCGATTGCGGTCCTCCCGCTCCCGATCCGGATCGCGGGCGGGGTCATCGCCGCGGTCGTGATCGGGGGGGTGCCGCGCCTCGCCGGGCGGCGCGCCCTGGGCAAGGAGGGGTGGTTCACCAGGCTGATCCGCGATGTCTCGGGAATCGCCGTCCTGGCTCCGGTCCTGCTCGGCGGCGTCTCACCGACGCTGCCGATGCGCCTGCGCCTCGGAGCGGTGTTCGCCGTGGCCTTCCTGGTGAGCCTCGACGGGCTCCGCACCGAGCGCCTCACCATCCCCGCGACCATCTTCTCCGCGCTTCTTGTCGGTGGGATCGTGCTCGGAGGCGCCGCGATCGTCGGGGTGAACAGTGCCCACGCCGGCTTGCGGGCAGCGATCCTGCTCGTGCTCTGGTATGGCGCCCGCGGTGTGGCCGGAGCCGTCGTCGGCCCGGTGCGAAATCGCGAGCTCATCGCCGAGTACGCGGTCTTCGTGACCGCGGCCGCCGCAGGGGTGATCTGGATCCACGCCGCTCACTTCTGAGCGGCGCCTTCCTCAGCTGAGGCGGAGGCTCTGCCCGCCGGCCACCCGTGGGGACGTCGCGTCGGCGGAGTGCAGGCGCTCCACCTGCGCGTGGGACTTCTCGACCTGGTCGGAGAGGTCCCGGACCGTGATCTTCATCGCCTCGAGCGCGCGCAGCTTGTACGTATCGATCTGATCGAGAGCGGCGAAGACGTTGTCCCAGGCCCGCTGGAGCGAGCCCATGTCGAGGCCGGGGCTGGCCGCCTGACCTTCGACCGTGGCCGTCTGCTCGCGGAGCACCGACGAGGTGCTCTCGATCATCGAGCTGGTGGTCTCGTTCACCGCCTTGACCTGCTCGCTGACCAGCTTCTGGTTGGTGAGCGCCTGGGCGACCATGACCGCCGTCCGCAGCGCGGCGACCGTCGTGGTGGTTGCGGTACGAACCGCACGAACCAGCTCCCGGTTGTTGATCTCGACGACGCGCAGCGCGGCGTATCCCTGGACGGCCACGGCCAGCTGGGTGAGGATCTCCTGACGCCGACGTCTGACCGGGTAGAGGATGTCCTCCTGGAGGACCTTGGCCCGCTCGGGGTCGCCGATCGCGAGGTGGTTGATCTGCGCCTCGAGGCCGGTGTCGAGCTTCTCGGCCATGTACGTGTACTGGCGGAGGGTCTCCATCTGCGACCAGAGGGCCTTCTGCTCCTGAGCGATCGCCGCGTTGTCCTTCTCGAGCTCCGCCCCGCCTTCGCGCAGGGCGCCGACGATTCCCTCGATGTGGCTCTGCGATTTCTGATACTTGGCGAAATAGGAGCGGACCCGGTCACCGAAGGGGACGACCCCGAGGAGCTTGCGAGGGCCGCCCTGGGTCAGATCGTGCTTTGCCGGGTTCAGCTCTTCGACCGAGCGGCGCAGCTCGAGGAGGCCTTTGGCGATCGGTGCGTCGCCCTGGCCGAGACCGCGCATGGCGCGGGTCGGCCGGTCGAGCAGCCGGTTGCTCATGTCCGACGTCGAGCGGATCTCGCGGTCGGCCAGGTTGTCGATATCGTCGACACGGCGGCGGTAGTCGTCGCCGTGGACGTCGATCGCCCGGAGGCTCACGACGAACGTCTGCACCATGGTGTCGATCCGCTTAGCCGCCTCCGGCTCGATGGTCACCTCGCGCTCGGCCTCAGCCGGCGCCATCGTCGTAGCGGCCTCAGGCACTGAGAGGGAGAGCTCGGGAAGGTCTGTCGTCACTGAGATGCGTGCTCCTCGCTGGCGTCGGTCCCGGCAGAGCCCGGGTCCGTGATCGTGACAGGAGTCTGCCGCTTGCGACGCCCATTGCGGTCACCGTTCTCATAGGCAGCGCCATTGCGTGTGCCATTGAGGTGCTGCGCCTCGGGGGGCGCGGATGCCGCCCGGCTGATGGCGGGCAGGAGCGACTGCCGCGCCAGGCCGGTGAGTGCCCCCGCCTGCTGAATGATCTCGGCGAGCGCGCTGGTCACGCCCTGTGCGCCGTTCAGCACGGTGAACTGGTCTATATGCTCGAACGGGGCTGCCGCGGCAGCGACGATCTCGGGCAGCTTCTCGGCGATCTGCTGGGCGATGACCGCCTCCTGGTTCTGGCTCAACGCAGCGGCGCGCCGCTCGATGCCAGATGCCTCGGCCTGCATGCGGGCGCGGATCGCATCCGCCTCGGCGAGGCCCTTGGCCTTGATGGCGTCAGCCTCGGCCTGGCCCGTCAGCCGGGTCGCGTCGGCCTGGGCGCTTGCCTGCATCTTCAGCGCCGCTGCCTGCGCCTCCGCCTGCAGCTTGGTCTGAGCGGCGACCGCCTCGGCGCGGAGGCGCACCTCCTGGGCCTCGGCCTCCGCCTGGTGAATGCGCACGTCGCGCCCCGCAGCTGCGAGGGTCGTCTGCCGGTATGCCTCGGCGTCGGCGGGCCGGCGCACGTCCACCTGGAGCTGCTGCTCCTTCTGCTGAGCCTGCAACTCGGCAACGTGCGTCTGCTCGGTCACGACCGCCTGGTGCGCCTTGGCTTCGGAGAGCGGTCCCTGCTGCGCGGCGAGCTGGGTGGCGGTGTCCACCTCTGCCTGATACCCGGCCTTCTTGATATCGGTATCGCGCGACGACTGCGCCATCTGCGCCAGGGCGATCTGCTCCGAGCTCACGGCCGTGCGCTCGGCGTTGGCGCGCGCGATCCGCGCGTTCTGCTCGACCTCCGCCTGGTGCGGGGCGGCGAGGTTCTCGATGTAGTTCGACGGGCTCGTGATCGACTGGATCTGGAAGCTGTCGATCACCAGGCCGAACGACTCCATCTCCTGCGAGCAGCGATCGCGCACCTGCTGTGCGAACTTGTCCTGGTCGCTGATCATGTCCTCGACGGTCATCGAGCCGGCGATGGCGCGCAGATGCCCGACAAAGTCGTTCTGCACCTTGGTCTCGAGCTCCTGCGCGGGCCGATCGAGGAAGCGCCGAGCCGCATTGGCGATCGACCGATAGTCGTCACCGACCTTGTAGACGATCACGCCACGCAGGTCGACCCGGATCTTCTGCTGCGACACGCAGGGGACGCCGATCTCACTCTCATGAGCTTCGAGCGAGAGACGCCTCACCCTGGTGATGCCGGGTGCGACCAGGCAACCGCGCCCGGTGACGATTCGGAAACCCATGCTCTCCCCGACACCGTCGGGGCGCTGACTCGTCCGGAACCCCGACACGATCAGGGCTTCATCCGGCTCGGCGACCCGCCACGCCGCACGGAACAGCAGCACCAGGATCAACAGCGCGCCGATGATGATCCCCAGGATCAGGTAGCCCAGCGTAGTCATCGTGGCAACCTCATGGTGTCTGTCGGCGCGACCTCAACGGTGCGACCGCCCAGGCTACCCACCACAAGGACCTGGGAATGCTTCGTGATAGTTGCTTGCTTGTCCGATGCGCACGCCAGGAACCGCTCGGTGCCCGCGCGCACCTCGATGAGCACCTCTCCGAGGTGTCCTGGGGTGATGTCGGCGGTCACCCTGGCCAGCTTGCCGACCACGTCGAGGGCCATCGTCCGAGCTCCTTTCTGACGCGATAGTACCCGCGGTTGCGGGGGGCAAATCGTGATGCCTGAGGCTCTCAGGAATGGGGCTGTTCGATCCGCCGGCGTTCCGCGTACAGGGCGGCGTCGGCGCGCGCGACGACCGAGTCGGCGGTATCCGATTCGCCGACGGTGGTCATCCCCACGCTGACGGAATGGCCGGTCGTCGCCGTGTACTGACGGCGAATATCGGCAAGGGTGCGCTCGGCATCTTCCGGTCCCACGTCGACGAGCGCGCAGAGGAACTCGTCGCCCCCGTAGCGAACCACGAGGTCGTACGAGCGAACCCGTTGACGGATCGCGGTGACGACCTCGACGAGCACGCGGTCGCCGGCGGCGTGCCCGTGGGTGTCGTTCACGTGCTTGAGGCTGTCGACGTCGAGGAACATCACCACGATGCCTCGGCCGCCGACCCGGCGAAACCGGTCGATCTCGCGCTGCAGGGCGGCGAGCCCGGCGCCTCGCCTGAGCGCACCGGTGAGGTCGTCGGTGGTCGCGACCTCGAGGAGTTTGCGGGTGTAGCCGGCCATCTCGCGGAGCCGGTCGAGCGCCGCGCGTAGCCGCGCCGGCTCGAGGGTCGCGAGATCCTCGGGCTTGAGCCCGAGCGCGATGGCGAGCACCTTTCGGGTGACCTCCACCGAGAGACGGCGGCCGTTCGCGAGCTCCGGCTGCGCGGTCCACCCGACAAAGTCGCGGGTTGGAGGGTCGACGGTGAGCGGATCGCGTCCGGGTCCGGGCGCGGGAGCAGGCGCGGGAACGGGAACCGGTGTCTCCGACATCGGATTTTCGGGGGCCGAGGTCGTCTCCCTGATCGGTGCCATCACTTCCTTAACGGGTCGAGGACGCGCGCCGGTTTCCCTCTAACGAGATTACATGCCCAGGTAGGCTCGTTGGATGTCGGGCGAGGCGATCAATTCCTCAGACGGACCTGCGAGCGCCACCGCTCCGTTCTCCAGGACGTAGCCGCGGACGGCGGTCTTGAGAGCAAGGAGGGCGTTCTGCTCGATGAGCAGGATCGTGGTTCCTTTCGCATTGATCTCGCGTATGACCTCGAAGATCGCATCCACCAGGATGGGCGCCAGCCCGAGTGACGGCTCGTCGAGAAGCAGCACCTTCGGAGCGCTCATCAGCGCTCGGCCGATCGCAACCATCTGCTGCTCGCCGCCGCTCAGGCTGCCGGCGAGCTGGGAGTCGCGCTCGCGGAGCCGGGGAAAGAGCGTGTACACGCGCTCGAGGTCGGTGCGGATGCCCGCGCGGTCCCCGCGCGAGTACGCGCCCATGTCGAGGTTCTCGCGAACCGTCATCCGCGCAAAGAGCCGGCGCCCTTCCGGTGCGTGTCCCACGCCGAGCCGCGCGATCTGGGCGGCCCCGACGCCCTGAATCGCCTTGCCGAACAGCAGCACCTGGCCTTTCCGTGGGGAGATCAGCCCGCTGATGGTTCGGAGTGTCGTGGTCTTGCCGGCACCGTTGCTGCCGATCAGCGCAACGATCTCGCCCTGCCGAACCTCCAGGCTGACCCCGATGAGCGCCTGGACGCGACCGTAGTAGACATCGATCGCGCGAAGGTCGATGACCTTGTCCGTGACCGTGGTCGTGTCGGCGGCGATTGCGACCACCGGCTGTCCGTTCTCGCTCATGCCGAACGCGTCGCCTCGCTGGCCCCCGTGCCCAGGTACGCCTCGATGACGCGCGGGTTGGTGCGGACTTCGGCCGGGCTGCCCTCAGCGATCTTCTCGCCGTGATCGAGCACCACGATGCGGTGGCTCACCTCCATGACGAGACGCATGTCGTGCTCGATGAGCAGGATGGTCAACCCCTCATCGCGCAGTCGCGCGATGAGCTGCATCAATTCCACCTTCTCATGGCTGTTGAGACCGGCCGCCGGCTCGTCGAGGAGGAGCAGGCGCGGCTGCGTCGCCAGGGCTCTGGCGATCTCGAGCTTGCGCTGCAGTCCGTATGGCATCTCACGCGCATATGAGCCGGCGTATCGCGACAGACCGAGCTGGTCGAGGAGGCTCAGAGCGCGCTGCTGCACAGAGCGCTCTTCGCTGCGCGCACGCTTGGTCTGGAACGCCCCATCCCAGACACGCTCCTTCATCCACCAGTGGGCGCCGACCATCACGTTGTCGACGGCGGTCATGAAGGCGAACAGGCGGATGTTCTGGAACGTCCTGGCGATGCCGAGCTTGGTGATCCTGTGGGGTGGAAGTCCCGAGATGGACACACCGTCGAGCCGGATCTGTCCGGACGTGATCGGGAAGAGCCCGGTGACGCAGTTGAAGGCAGTCGTCTTGCCCGCGCCGTTGGGACCGATCATCGACAGGATCTCACCGCGATCGAGGCTGAAGCTGACGTTGGACACCGCGAGGAGTCCACCGAATCGCTTGGTCACGCTGTCGAGTTCGAGAAGCGCCACCTCAGGCGATCCCCTGCACGGCCGCGAGCGACTCGGACTCTCCCGCACTCTCCAGCTCGATGCGGCGTGCGCGACTCGGTAACAGCCCTCCCGGTCGTAGCAGCATCATGAGAATGAGCGCGAGTCCGTAGATGATGTACGTGTACGAGCTGAAGTTGATGTTCGCCAGTGCGGGTATGTGCACCGTGGAACTCAGCGTCGTCGACCACGCGTCCATGTTCGGCAGCGCCCAGAAGATGACGAAGGTCAGGATCACGGCGCCGAGGATGACCCCGGCGATGTTGCCGATGCCACCCAGAACCACGATGCTCAGCACCGCGATCGACACCGAGAAGCTGAAGTCGTCAGGCGTGACAACCGTAACGAGCGAGCCGTAAAACGCGCCGGCAAGTCCACTGACTGACGCGCCGATCGCGAAGGCCAGCAGCTTGGTGGTCGTTGTGTTGATGCCGGTGGCCGCGGCGGCCACCTCGTCTTCTCGCAGTGCAACCCACGCTCGGCCGACTCGCGATCGTTCGATGTTGTAGAGCAACACGATCACCGCGATCGAGACCAGCAGCAGCGACCAGTAGTACCACCGCGGGCTCTCACTGAAGTCCATGAACCCCCAGTGGGGTTGATCGATCCCGGAGATGCCGTTTGGGCCTCCCGTCAGGTTGAACACGTTGTTGGTGGCCAGGTCGGGGACGATCTCGCCGAAGCCAAGCGTGACGATGGCGAGGTAGTCACCGCGCAGACGCAATGTCGGCGCACCCAGGATCGCGCCGAACAGTGACGCGATCGCGGCACCGAGGAAGATCAATATCCAGAGCGGCCAATGAATGTTGTGTATCGGTGATGCGAAGGAGGCGCACGCGTACGCGCCGATCGCGAAAAACGCCGCATATCCGAGGTCCAGCAACCCGGCGAAACCCACGACGACGTTGAGGCCGAGGGCGAGCAGCATATAGATGGCGAGCGATCCCGCTGCCCAGAGCAGAAAGTCCGGGGCCTGATGGAACATCAGCGGAAGAAAGATGCCGAAGGGAAGCACCGCAGTTCCGAACGCGAGCGTTTGCCGCCCGATCACCCACGGGCGGGCACCGTAGACGAGCGCGGCGAGCGCAAACCCATACATGGTCAGCCATATCGCCGAGTCGCTGATCTCGCCGGGTTGCAGGGAACCAAACAGTGGTTCCTCTCCCAGCACGCGGTAGAGCAGCCAGACGACTCCGGTGAGCACGACACCGGCGATCCCGAGATACAGGCGGATCCTGTCTGCTCGCGGACCGAACGTCCGCCCACGGAACCGCATGAAGGCTTCGGCAAATGGCGAGACGAACAGGATCACCATCGCGACGGCGAGGATGTAGATGAGAATGGTTCCGATTCCGGTGGGCGACGAAACCAGGGCGTCCTGTGCGCTGTATCCCACCCCGGCGTCGTACGGGCCGACGAACCACGGCAAGAGCCACCCGATTATCAGGAGGCCGGAAGCCGACGAGGCGAGTATCCAGAAGACGCTGGTGCCCGCCGAGGACGGACCACCTTCGGGTTCAGTTCTGATGAACGCGGCGAGACGCTTACGCACGGGTCGTCACCTCGACTCCGAAGAGGCCGACGGGACGGAAGGTGAGGATGAGCACGAGGATCGCGAAGATGAGCGCCTCACTCCATGCGCCACCGATGAGCGAACCGCCGAAGACGTAGATCAGGCCGATGAGGAAACCACCGACGCCGGCGCCGACAATGTTGCCGATACCGCCGAGCACCGCCGCGGTGAAGGCGATGATGCCGAGCCGGAACCCAATGTTCCACTTCACGTCGCCGTAGTTGATGCTGTAGATCACGGCGGCGGCGGCCGCCAGCGCGGATCCGATGAAGAACGTCGCCGAGATCGTGCGGTTGATGTCGATGCCGCAGAGCAGGGCCGCCGTGCGATCCTGCGCGGTGGAGCGCATCGCCTTGCCGAGGCGAGTGCGCTGCACAAATGCACCGAGCGCGAACATTAACAGGAGCGCGGTGCCGACCACGAACAGATCGGTGTAGCCCACGGCGACCTTCCCGATCGTGAACGCCGTTCCGTTGATCCACGAAGCCTGCCCGGTGGTCACGTAATCGGGCCCCTCCCGGACCAGCATGACCCCCTCGATCAGGAACGACACGCCGATCGCAGTGATCAGCGGCGCGAGCCGCGGCGCGTCGCGCAGCCTGCGGTATGCGACGAACTCGATCGCCATTCCCGTGAGTCCGGCGGCAATCATCGAGAGAGGAAACACGATGGCCAGAGCGAGCAGCAGGCCGCCGAAGCTGCTCGTGGCCAGCGAATTCAGGTGCAGCGTGTTCGCGATGAAGATGGCGTAGAAACCGGAGACGGTGAAGACGTCGCCGTGCGCGAAGTTGATGAGCTCGATGATCCCGTAGACCATCGTGTAGCCGATGGCCACGAGCGCGTAGATTGCCCCCAGGACGAGGGCATTCTTGATCTGGTTCCCCATCAGGGTCGCGCCGCCCTGGAGGAAGGTCCCAAATATCGAGAGAACGATCAGGGCGAGGAGGAGCGCACCGAAATTCTTCGAGATCAGACTGTAGAGAAATCGAAAGATCGGCGTCACAGCGCCGAAGAAGCTGCTGCCCTCAGATGTCCGTGGGCCCAGGTTCCCCTGATCCACCAGTGTCACTGCGCCGGTCCGACCGCCCGTGCCGCCCGGTGCGGCTCCGGGTGTCCCGCTCTGGTCGCTCATCGTGCTGTCTCCCCAGACGCGAAAAAGGGGAGAGCGCCGAGCGCTCTCCCCTTGATCACATGTCGATCAGCTCTTCACCGAGACGTTGCCGCTGGTGTCGACCGCGTAGGTGTTGACCCCGACCCAGGCTCCGTTGGTCACCTTATAGAGGGTGAATCCGGTGTTGGTCGTATCGCCGTTGGCATCGAACGTCGTGTGGCCGAGTGCACCGTCGTAGGATGTCTGGCGCAGCGCCGCGACCACGTCATCGCGGAATGTCTGGCTGCTGGACGGCGGCTGGCCTCCGTTGCCAACCAGCACGCTGTTGATGGCATGAAGGAGGATGTTCATCGCGTCGTAGCCGTACGCGGTGTAGGGCTCCTTGGTCCCGTTGTTGTAGGGCGCCGGCAGGCTCGCGTACGCCGCTGCGTACTGCGAGAAGAAGGTCGCCGAGCTGGCGAGCTTGGTCACATCAGGCGCGCTGGTCGCGTAGCTACCGTTTGCCTCACTGGTCTTGGCGCCGGAGTTGGCGTTGGTGATGAACAACTGATCCTCGCAGCCGTCGCCGCCGAGGAGCGGGATGTTCATGCCGGCCGAGCCCATGTCGCGACGCACGAGGCCGCATCCGTTGCCGGTCGTCCCGCCGAAGAAGATTGCCTGTGCTCCCTTGCTCTGCGCAACGCTCAGCTGCGTGGAGAAGGTGGTGGTCGCGCCGGGGAGGCTTACCGAGCCAACCACAGATCCGCCGTCCGCCTTGTAGTACTTCATGAACAGGAGCGCCAGCCCGCGACCGTAGGCTTCCTGGTCGTCGAAGACGTAGATCGTGTGTGCCTTGAGAACTGAGTACGCCACGTAGGCGTCGATCTCACTCTGCTGCACGTCGCTGGCGATAACGCGGAAGTACGTGTGCGGTCCAGGGTATAGCGACGCGGTGTTGATGGCGATCGTCGGGTCGCTGCACACCGCGACCACCGCCGTGAGGCAGGGGTTGGTGTTCGCAGGGCTGATCAACGCCAGGTGGTTGCGCGATGCGACAGGAATCTCGGAGAGCGCAACCGAGGAGTTGAACGGACCGACGACGCCCATGACTGTGGGGTCCGCCGCCAGCGCGGTGATGTTCGCCGCTCCCTGGGCCGGGTCATGCCCGTTCTTGAGGACCGTCGAGTCGTCCTTGCTGATGTACTTCAGCGTGCAGCCGCCCATCAGCTTGTTGGCATTCGCCTGCGTGACGGCGAGCTGGGCCGCATAGGCCGGGAACGGTCCGTCGGTCGCGTCACCGCCAGTCAGTGGCATGTCCGAGGCCACCGTGATCGTGCCGTGGCATCCGGCAATGCCGGTCGCACCTGCCGAGGAGCTTGTGGGTGTCGAGGTGGTGCCACATGCCGCGAGCACCCCTAATGCGGCGATTGAAGCGATCGACAAGACCCCTTTGGTGGGCTTGACCATGTGCTGGGTTCTCCTCTCTCTGCGAGGCAATTGCTGGTGAGGCTGTCTGTGTACACTCGGGCACGACTGGTTGTCAATCGCCCATTGGAACTAGCCGGTCGGAATCCAACCGCACATCGACGGCAAATCCAAGGACCCTCTCAACCTCGCTAGGATCATCCTTATGGTGTTCGCTGCTGTTGCGAGTGGACTGAGTGCAGCGTTTGCTGTGGTCGTCTTCCTCAGGTTTCTCCGCAGCCGGCGCCCCGCGTTCGCCGCGTGGACCCTGGGACTGCTCATCTTCGCCGGCGCCGCCGCGTTCCAGGCGGCGGGAGAGACGGGCGGCTGGTCACCGGCGGTGTTCCGCGGCTTCTACCTCCTTGGTGGGGTGCTCGGAGTCATCTATCTGGCGCTCGGCACGATCTTTCTGCTGGCGCCACGCCGGGTCGCATGGGCCTGCGCGATCCTGCTGGGGGCGATCACCATCGTGCTGGCGGTCGACGCTGCGGTGATCCCCGTCGACGCCGCCAAGCTGGCCACCGCCAAGGGAGTGCTCGGCGACGCCATCCAGCAGGGCTCGCTGCTCTTCATCGGCGTGGTCTTCCTCAACATCGTCGGGACGCTGGTGCTGGTGGGTGGATCCGCATGGTCTGCATATCGCTTCATTCGCGACCGCGCCGGCATCGACCGGGTCATCTGCAACGTGCTGCTCACGGCCGGGGCCCTGATCATCGCCGTCGGCTTCTCGGCGGCCAAGACCGTCGGCATCGCCAACCTCGACGTCCTCGGCGCCTACGAGGCGGCGGGCATCGCCATCATGTTCGGTGGGTTCCTCGCCCTCGGCAAGGTGGGGGTTCGGAGTCCCGCCTCATCGGGGCGTGCGACCGCAACGTCCGGGTCGTGAGCGGCCTGCTGACGGCCGCGGACGCGGCGACATGGCGTGAGCGCGACGCGGAGCTGATCTCCCCCGCGTATCACCGCTATACGGACCTGGTCGTCGAGAGCGCAGAAGGCGCGCATCTGCACACGGTCGACGGGCGCGACGTCCTGGATTTCGGCTGCGGCATCGGGGTCACCAACCTCGGCCATCGCCACCCCGCCGTGGTCGCCGCCGTGCACGAGCAGGTCGATCGTCTCTGGCACACGTCGGTGACCGCGATGCATCCGAAGATGATCGAGGCCGCCGCGGCGCTCGTCTCAATCATGCCGCCATCGCTCGACCAGGTCTTCTTCACCAACTCGGGTGCCGAGGCGGTCGAGAGTGCGATGAAGCTGGCACGGCGCGCAACCGGGCGTAGCGACATCATCGCGTTTGTCGGCGGCTTCCACGGGCGGACGTACGGAGCGCTCTCGCTCACCGCCAGCAAAGCCACCTACCGTCGCGGTATGGGGCCGTTGCTGCCGGGCGTCCACCATATCCGCTACCCGTACTGCTTCCGCTATTGCACGCACGCCGATGACGACATCTGCGAGCTGGTCGAGCGCGAGCTCGAACTGCTCTTCGCCACAACCACTGCCCCGGAGACCGTGGCCGCGATCATCGTCGAACCGGTGCAGGGCGAGGGCGGGTACGTTGTCCCGCCCCCGACGTTCATGCCCATGCTGCGCCGCATCTGCGACGAGCATGGGATCCTGCTGGTCGCCGACGAGGTGCAGAGCGGGTTCGCTCGCACCGGGAAGATGTTCGCGGTCAACCACACGCGCGTCGAGCCCGACATCATCTGCGTGGCCAAGGCGCTGGGCAATGGGATGCCCATCGCGGCGATCGTCGCCGGGCACCGCGTCATGAGCGCGTTCCACGCGGGTGAGCACGGCACCACGTACGGCGATAACGCGGTGGCGTGTGCGGCGGTGGTGGCGGTCATCGACACCATGACCCGCGAACACATTCCCGAACGAGCCGAGCGGCTCGGCCGCCATGTGATGGAACGGGCGCGGGGTTGGCAGAGGGACATTCCGGCACTCGCAGACGTGCGCGGCCTGGGGATGATGATCGGCCTCGAATTCATGAAGGGCGGCGCTCCCGCAACCACGCTCGTCGACCGCATTTCGACGAACGCGCTGGCTCGCGGAGTGCTGCTGCTCTCCTGCGGCATCGATGCAAATGTGATCCGGCTGATCCCGCCACTGACGATTCCGGAACCCGAGCTCGACGCCGGCCTGGACATCCTCGAAGCTGCTATGCGCGAGGAGGCCGCCTGATGGCGGTGGCGGAATCGGCGCTCGAGGTTGGAAACCTGATCAGCGGGACGTTCAAGGCTGGCACGGCGGGGCGCAGCTTCGAGTCGCGCAACCCGGCCAACAGCGACGACGTCATCGGTGTGTTCCCGCAAAGCGATGCCGCCGATGTCGACGCAGCGGTCACAGCCGCGCGGGACGCGTTCGACGCCTGGCGCCGGACGCCCTGGCCGTCTCGCGCAGCGATCATCCTGCGCGCATCCGAGCTGCTCGAGGAGCGCAAGGAAGCGCTGGCGCAGCTCATGACTCGCGAGATGGGCAAGGTGCTCATCGAGGCGCGCGGTGACGTCCAGGAAGCCATCGACATGGGGAAGTTCATCGCCGGCCAGGGACGCCGAGCCTTCGGCGAGACCATCCCCAGCGAGTTGCGCGACAAGTGGGCGATGACCGTGCGCCAGCCCTTTGGCGTGGTCGGCTGCATCACCCCATGGAACTTTCCGATCGCGATCCCGTCATGGAAGATCTTCCCGGCGATCATGGCCGGCAACACCGTCGTGCTGAAACCGGCCGAGGACACGCCGCTCTGTGCGCTCCGCTTCGTTGAGGCGCTCGAGGACGCGGGACTCCCGGTGGGTGTGGTCAATGTCGTGTTCGGTTTCGGCGAGGATGCGGGTGCGGCGCTCGTCGCCCACCCCGACGTCGCCGCCATCTACTTCACCGGCAGCGTCGACACCGGGCGGATCGTATCCGAGACCTGCGGCAGGATGCTGAAGAAGTGCTCGCTGGAGCTCGGTGGCAAGAACGCCATCGTGGTGCTCGACGACGCCGACGTCGAGCTCGCTGTGGACGGCGCGCTCTGGGGCGCGTTCGGCACCGCGGGACAGCGCTGCACCGCCTCGTCGCGGTTGATCGTCGAGCACGGTGCGCTCGATCGCTTCACCGCGCGACTCGTCGAGCGTGCTTCGCACCTCCGGCTGGGGGACGGGCTCGATGAGAACGTCGAGATCGGGCCGGTGATCAACGAGGCGCAACTCCGGCGCATCCATTCCTACACCGAGATCGGCAAGAACGAGGGCGCGTCGCTGCTGCTCGGTGGCGAGGTTGCAACCGAGGGCGCGCTCGCCAAGGGCTGGTTCTACCGCCCCACCGTGTTCGGGGACGTCAAGCCGGCGATGCGCATCGCGCAGGAGGAGATCTTCGGTCCGACCACGGTGATCATCCCGGTCGAGTCGGTGGAGGACGCGATTGCCGCTGCCAACTCCACACAGTACGGGCTGAGCCTCAGCGTGTATACGAACGATCTGCGCACGGCATTCCACGCGATCAACGAGCTCCACTCGGGCATCGTCTACATCAACGCCCCGACCATCGGAGCGGAGATCCAACTTCCGTTCGGCGGGACTCGCAACACCGGCAACGGCCACCGCGAAGCCGGTGGTCACGTGCTCGACGAGTTCAGCGAATGGAAGTCCGTGTACATCGACTACAGCGGACGCCTCCAGCGCGCGCAGATCGACACCGACTGACCTCTGCCGTGAACGGGCTCGAAGAACGTTTCACGACATACGAAGGCAAGCGCCTGCGCTACCTGACCGGAGGAAACGGACCACCGCTGCTGCTCTGCCACGGATTCATCGGGTCGGCGGAGAACTTCACCGACTGGTTCGGCGTCCTGATCCAACGACGCACCATCGTCGCCCCCGACCTGCCGGGCTTCGGGCAATCGGCGCCGCTGGACGGCGGCCATACCGCCCCCGCACTGGCTCGCGCCGCACTCGCGGCAGCACGGGACGCCGGCGCTGACCAGTTCGACGTTGCGGGGCTGTGCCTCGGGACACCGGTTGCGCTCGCGATCCAGCGCGCTCGCCCGGAGGCGACCGAGCGCCTCATCCTGCACACGCCGTTGGTGGCGCCGTGGCTCGTGCGACGCGCGTTCCACATCCAGGTCGGCTTCATGCTGGCGCCAATTGTGTACCCGGGCATCACGTGGCTCGCGCACCAGCGCACCATGAGCGACATCTACAAGCGCCTGATGGTCGAGGGCAAGAACGTCGATCCCGTCGCCGCCAAGGCGAATTTTGACAACCAGGTGCTGGCGGATCCGCGGGCCGCACGTGAGTGGCTGCACGACGCGCTCCGCCGCGACGACCTCGCCCAGGTCCGCGGTTCGGGGCGTCCGACGCTGATCCTGGTCGCCGAACACGATCGCATCGTCAATGTGCGGCGCCTGCAATCGGCCGTCTCGGACGCGCCGGACCTGTCCTTCGATGTCATCCGGCAGGCCGGTCATGCGTGGAGCCCCGAGCTCTCGCGCCGCCAGCGCGCGCTGATAGCGGCATTCCTCGACGACCAGCCGCTGCCGCGTGCCGATGGTGCCACCGTCGTCGCCGCCTGAGCATTCTCGGGTGATGGCCGAACCGGAGGCGGCGGTCAACCTCGACGCCGATCGCGCGATCATGGCGTTCATACGCGAGTCGCGCAGGGCACAGGACCTTCCCCGCGTGGGAGCCTTCGTCCTCCTGCTCAGCTCCGTCACCAGGCTGCGCTTTCTCAACTACGCGATGCCCGATGACGGCGCCGACCCGGATGACGCGGAGGTATCCGCCCTGGTCGCGGCGTTCCGCGCGGCCGACCGCATGCCACGCGTCGAGTTCTTGCCATCGGTGGCACCAGCTGTCGAGGCCAGGCTGACCGCCCACGGGTGGACCGTCGATGATCGCCTGCCGCTGATGACCTGCACGGCCGCCACCGTGCGCGACCTGCGCGTGCCTGGCAGCGTGGTCGTCGAAGCACCAGCAGACGACGCAGCGCTGCTCGAGATGGCGCGTCTGCAGCACGACGTCTTCGACGACCCGGAACCGGCTGACCAGCGCACCGTGACCAGGCTGCGGGGCTCGCTGAGCCGGGGAGGGCACGCGTTGATCGCGAAGGATATCGAGAGTAAGGAGGTTGTCGGTGCGGCGCGGTCGGGGCCGGCAGCGGGCGGCGCAACCGAGGTCGTCGGCGTCGCGGTGGCACCGTCCCACCGACGCCGCGGGTTCGCCGGGGCGATGGCATCGGCGCTGGCCCGACGAGGCCTCGACTCCGGGCTCGCGACCGTCTTCCTCGAGGCAGCCCCGGGTGCCGACGGAGCCTACCGGCACGCCGGGTTCCTGCGGACCTCGACAAGCGTGCACATATCGTTGACGAGTGACGCCGACGCCTGATCCGGTCCCGACCGCGGAACGCCGCTGGCCACCGCCGGCGCTGCGCGTCCGGCCGTTCCGCTGGTACTGGGCGGCGCAGTGGCCGACCCTGCTCGGCACCTGGATGCAGGTCGTTGCCCTCGGCTATCTCGTGTACCAGCAGACCGGCAGCACGACCGCCGTGGCCGCGGTGGCGGCGGCGGACGGCATTCCGTCGGTCATCCTCTCGCTGGCGGGCGGGGTCCTCGCCGATCGTCTGCCGCGTCGCCGGATCCTGCTGGTCACCCAGTCCCTGCTCGGGCTCAGCGCCGGGTCTCTTGCAATTCTGGTGGCGACCCACCACGCGAGCTTTGTGGCAATCCTGGTGGTGGCGATCGTGTTCGGCGCGACCGACGCCGCCGACCTGCCAACTCGCCAGGCGCTGGTGGCGGACCTCGTCGAGCGCCACCTCGTGGTGAACGCCGTCGCGCTGGGTGCGGCTGCGATGAGTGCGACCCGGATCATCGGCCCATCCGTGGCCGGTTTGCTGATCGGATTCGCGGGTCCGGCAGTGTGCTTCGGATTTCTCGCGGTTGCCTACCTGGCACCGATCGCCGTGCTCCTCACGGTCATCCCGGACGTCGCACCGTTGCCACGACCGGCGGGCGCTACCGCATGGGGCGAGCTGATCGCCGGGCTCCGAGTTGCGGGCGCGGACCCTCTCATCCGCGGCGTGGTCATCGTCGCCTCGGTGCTCGCATTCTGCGGCGTCTCATACATGCCGTTTCTGCCGGTTCTAGCTAAAACGGAGCTGCACGTCGGACCCCAGGCGCTTGGGATCATGTACAGCGTCGGTGGGATCGGGGGGCTCGTGGGTGGCCTGGCCATCGCATCGATGGGGCGGGGCGCCGGGCGCCTCCAGCTCATGCTCGTCGGAGGGGTCGTCTACGCCGCAAGCCTGTTCGTCGTGGCCCACGGCACCGCGCTCGGCGTCACGTTGCCCGCCCTGGTCGGCATCAGCTTCGCGTTCGTCGCCATCAGCACGTCGATGACGACGCTCCTTCAGACCGACACCGACCCCGCGCTGCGCGGCAGGCTCCTCGGTATCTACGCGACGATCTTCGCGGGACTGCAACCACTCGGCACGGTCGCATACGGCCTGATGCCGCATGCCGTCCTCTTCAACGCCATCGGCGTTGGCGCGCTGCTGGTCGGCGCGACGACGGTGATCGTCGTGGTCACCCCGTCGTTCAGAGCTCGGGTCAGCGGTCGGAGCACCGGCCGAGCCGGGCCCGCGGCAGCCCCCGATACACTGGCCTGAGGATGTTCCATCGAAGAGGCGGGGTGGCGATCGTGGCGATGTGTGCAGTCGTACTTGCGGCGTGCAGCTCCACCAAGCCGCCGGTGTCGAAGCCGTCGCCGGTGATCGCGCGTGTCGGTCCCGAAGCCATCACGCTTGCCCAGTTCAACGTCCGGTATCAGAGCGTCTGCGTCAGCATCGAGCAGGGAGGTGGAAGCTGCGCGGGCGGCGCCCAGGTCACGTCGGTACGTTCCTCAGTCCTGCGCAGCCTCATCGTTGACACCGTCATCCGCGAGGAGGCGGCCAAGCTCGGGCTCGAGGCAACGTCGAAAGAGGTCGCGGCGGAGGTCGCCACCGACGCGCAGCAGGCGGGCGGGATGAGTGCGCTGCAGACCGACCTCGCTGGCGCCGGGGGGTCGATTGCTCAGCTCGAGGACGAGATCAGCTCGAACCTCAACGAGCAGCGCGTCGAGGACGTCTTCGCGCAGCAACGGGCCGGCCTGGTCGAGTCTCTCCTCGCCAAGGGAGCGAACTTCAGCGCCACCGCCAAGACCTATTCGGATGACTCCGGGTCGACGGGGACGGCGGCCAAGGGCGGCGCACTCGGTGTCCTGACCGCGGCAGTGCTCAAGGCGTATGACAAGGCCTTTGCGGCTGCAGTCGAGTCAACGCCGGTCGGCGCGTACACCAAGACCCCGGTCCATGACGCCGGCGGCTACGACATCGTGATGGTGTACTCGAAGACGGCACAGGGCTGGGGCGTCCGCCACATCCTCATCTACGCGGGTAATCCGTACAACGTCATGGACAGGCCCAACTGGTTCGTCGAAGCGCTGTTCACGCAGGTCGACACGCTCTGCAAGGCGAACGCGATCGAGGTGACGCTGACCAACGCAGGTGGCAACCCATGCACGTCCCCCGCGCCCACGCCGCCGCCGGCCAGCCCGAGCCCCAGGGCAAGCGCCACCGCCGCACCCGCTGGGTGAGGTGCTTTCTCGCGGTACCCGTCGCCGGACCGGGACTCGAGGGAGCACAGCGGCTGCAACGTGAGCTTCGCGAGCGCGTGGCGGAGGTTCGCTGGGCGCGTCCTGAAACGCTCCACCTGACCGTGCACTTCTTCGGCCAGGTCGAGGACGAACGTGCCGCAGTCGCCATCGAGATGGTGACGCCCCTGGTCACTCGTGCATCCCCATTCGACGTCGTCCTGGATCGGCTCGGCTCGTTTCCGCCGCGCGGTACGCCCCGCGTCCTCTGGCTCGGACCGTCGCACGAGGTCGCTCCGCTCACCGTCCTTGCCCACGATTGCCGGGCGGTCCTCGGCGCCGCCGGCTTCGAGGTCGACCAGCGCCGCTACAACCCGCACTGCACGTTTGGGCGACCACGGTTGCCCTGGAGCGACGCCGCACGACATGCGTGGGCGTTCGCGGCGCAGCAACAGCCCGACATCCGGTTCACCGCTTCGCGATTGGTGCTCTACGAGTCACGCCCCGCCCCCGGAGGTGCGGTGTACACCGAACGCGCGTCGCTTCCCTTCGGCTCCGGCTGAGCTGCGCGTCAGCGGTCCCGAGGGTCGGGAAGCTCGGTGTCCAGCCCGTAGTGCTCGATGGCGGCGGCAACGACGTGACGGGGGAGTTGCTCCTGGTGTGCCAGCCCGTCGAGCACTGCGACCGAGATCGACCCGGCGTCCACCTCGAAGTGGCGGCGCAGCGCGACCCGCGTATCGCTGCGGCCGTAGCCGTCGGTGCCGAGTGGGATGAACGGCGCCTTCATGAAACGTCCGATCTGGTCGGGGACCGCCTTCATGTAGTCGGTCACCGCGACGATCGGCCCACCATCGGCACCGAGCTGCTCGTCGACGTAGGCCACGCGCTGCTCGAGGTCGGGATGCAGCCGGTTCCAGCGCTCGACCTCGAGCGCATCCTGGCGCAGCAGCTGGAAGCTGGTGACGCTCCACACCTCGGCGGCGACGTCGTGCTGCTCGAGCAGCATCGCCTGTGCTTCGAGGGCGGCCTGCACCGCGCTCCCGCTGGCGAGGATGCGCGCCCGGTGCGTGCGCTCGCCCTCGGCACGCTTGTACAGGTAGAGACCGCGCAGGATGCCTTCCTCGCTGCCCTCGGGCATCGGCGGCATCGGATAGTTCTCGTTGTACAGCGTGATGTAGTAGAAGATGTCCTCGCCGTCGACGTACATGCGCCGCATACCGTCGCGAATCACCGTCGCCAGCTCGTACGCGAACGCCGGATCGTAGATGCGCACGTTCGGAATCGCGCTGAACAGCAGCGGCGAATGTCCGTCCTCGTGCTGCAGGCCCTCGCCGTTGAGCGTCGTGCGTCCGGCGGTGCCCCCGAGCATGAAGCCGCGGCCGCGCGAATCGCCGAATGCCCAGATGAGGTCACCGACGCGCTGGTATCCGAACATCGAGTAGTAGATGTAGAACGGGATGACCGCCTGGCCGTGGGTCGCGTACGCGGTGCCGGCGGCGGTGAAGCTGCCCATCGAACCCGCCTCGGTGATGCCCTCCTCGAGGATCTGGCCGTCGACCGCCTCGCGGTACGACAGCACCATCCCCGCGTCGACGGGCTCGTACGTCTGCCCGAACGGCGCGTAGATCTTCACCTCGCTGAAGAGCGCGTCCATGCCGAATGTGCGCGCCTCATCCGGGATGATCGGGACGATCCGGTTGCCGATGGCCTTGTCACGGAGCAGGTTGCGCAGCAGGCCGGCGAAGACCATGGTGGTCGACGCGGCGCGCGTCCCGCTGCCGGTGAGGAACTCGGCGTACGGCGCCTCGCCGGGCAGCTCCAGCGGCTTGTTCCGCACCAGCCTGCGGGGTAGCATCCCACCCAGCGCGCGACGGCGCATGAGCAGGTACTCGACCTCGTCGGAGGCGGCGCCCGGATGGTAGTAGGGGGGCTTGGCCTCCGCGAGCCGCTTGTCGCTGATGGGGAGCTCGAGGAGGTCGCGGAAGGCGCGCAACTCGGCCTCCCCGATCTTCTTGATCTGGTGGGTCGAGTTGCGTCCTTCGAACCCGACACCGAGGGTCCAGCCCTTGACGGTGTGCGCGAGGACCACCGTCGGTGCACCGCGCTGTTCGAGCGCGAGCTTGTATGCGGAGTAGACCTTTCGGTAGTCGTGGCCGCCGCGGCGCAGGTGGCGCAGATCGTCGTCGGACAGGTGCTCCACCATCTTGCGAAGGCGCGGATCCGGGCCGAAGAAATGCTCGCGAATGTACGCACCGCTCTCGGTCGTGTACTTCTGGAACTCCCCGTCGGGAACGCG
>Ga0182024_10006826_pt1 | contig 24881 bp, 19 predicted proteins | sample P32metaG_FD_120480 | JGI IMG/M metagenome (GOLD analysis project Ga0182024, IMG submission 120480) | Permafrost microbial communities from Stordalen Mire, Sweden - P3-2 metaG (Illumina Assembly) | ecosystem: Environmental > Terrestrial > Soil > Wetlands > Permafrost | place: Sweden: Stordalen...
AAACAAAGTCCAATTATCCCGGTATTACAAGGGTTTTTTCAAAAAACGAAGCCAATTTTCACGCGTTTTTCTGCCGTTTCTTGCGCGCACGTGACGTTTCGGCGATCGCTTCGCGAATTGCAGCGACCAGCAGCGGGAACATCAGCTCATGATGGCCGGTGAGCATGATGCCCCGTCCCCCGCCCATCGTCGGGCGCTCCACCACGTTCATTCGCGGGCGATAGTGGCGCACGAAATCCATGTCCGCCGCGGTAAAGCGATTAACTTTGTGACCGAGATTTCGTGCGAGGTTGAGCGCCTTCAGAAAGACCTCGGGCATCACGACCGCCGAACCGAGGTTGAGCACGACGCCGCGTGCCAGCCCGCTGACGACTGCGACCAGCCGATGGAAGTCCGCAAAGCTGCTAGCGCCGATCGCCGCACCGTCGGCGTTGGGATGCATATGAATGATGTCGGCGCCAAGCGTTACGTGGACCGTCGCGGCAATGCCGGCGGTATGCGCGGCGGCGAAGATGCTGGCATCGCGATATTTGAATTTCGCGTGCACAATCTCGCGCCCGACGATTTCGCCAAGTCCCCTGCCCTCTTTAGCTGCGATTTGCGCCGCACCGTTGAGGAACGCGCCGGTCTCTTCGGCCATGCCGAAACTGCCATCGAAAAGTTCCGCCGCGACGTCTTCCGACGTACGGCCGGCGAATGCCAGCTCGAAGTCATGGATGATCGCGGCGCCATTGGTGGCAATGGCGGTCAGCGTGCCCTCGCGAATCAGATCGCAAATGAGTGGACCGAGGCCAACCTTGAGTGGGTGCGCGCCCATCATCAGAAGAAAGGTGCGCCGGCCGCGCCGCGTCTCAGCAATCGCGCGGGCGAGATCGCGTAGGTCCCTGGCAGCAAGGGTATCGGGCAATGCGACAAGGAATTCGTGAACCGAGGCCCCCGCCGCCACTGAAGCCGCAACCTGATCTTGCGCCACGATGCGTGAAAGTGTGCCGAGCTTGCGCGTGCGGGCGCGCCCCGGATCGATAGGCCGCAGCTTCATCGCAATCGTACAACGGTCGTCCAGGCCAAACGGGAGGGTTGCACGGCGCATAACGCTATCCGAACCGCGCGCGCATCGCTACCGGGCAGGGCGAGACCGTTGGGGCGTCCCAACCGGCGCAATCCAATCTCACGCAGTGTTCGTGTGGTTGATGCCTCACCAGGATACCATTTCACGTCTAACAGGTGATAATTACGCTTAGTGATGTGGAGAGTTCCTTCGAAACGATTCTTAGTCCGCATCAGAAGCTAAGAGAGGAGAGAGCACGGAGAATGAAATTTCAAATGATTCTGGCGAGCGCGGCGATCGCGTGTATGGGGTTTGGGATACCCGCCTTTGCGCAAGCACCTGCACCCCAAACTGAGACGATGTTGCAGGACTATATCAGGACCCATCCCGAGGTTCAGCGTGATCCAGCGCTATTCAACAATCCAGCCTACTTGAGCCAACATCCGGGTCTCGCCCGCTTCCTTCAGAATCATCCCTACGCCGAACTTCAGACTGAGAGAATGGGTGCATACGACCAGAATCATCAATGGCGGAATGCTGACTGGTGGCATAATAACGATCCGAACTGGGTCGAGGCCCATCATCCGGAATGGAATAAGTCCCATCCTGCGTGGGCGAACGACGGGGCCTACGACGACGCGCATCAATGGCACAAGAGCGAATGGTGGGCGCACAACCGCCCAGATTGGGTTAAGGAGCATCATCCGCAATGGGCGGAAGCGCATCCCGTCGGCGCCCCCGTTCACGAAGTGGGCGCGCCCCCGCCTGTCGCGAATGAGCCGCACCCGCATCCGCAACACCACAGCCATCCGAACGTTCCCTACAATGGTCATAACAACGGTTGAAATCTGAGAGTGTGCAGGCGTCGCGCGGGTATCACCGGCGATATCGCGCGGCGTCGGCACACCCGGCCCGTCGGTAACTGGGGCCACTTTTCTTCGACTTACAGAATCACAACGGCGGTCACTTTTATTGGTGGCCACTCGAGCGCAGTGTGCTTGTATAGCGGGTGACGCTGGCCAAGCCTGTGCAGGGAGTACAACACTGTTCAGCATGGCATGGTGGTTTGATATCTCCCTTCCAGGTGTTTCGCGGGATGCTTGATGTGCCGAGCGGGTTCGACTCGCTAGGCCATGCGAAGATCGCCGAAAGCTCTTCGAGCGCGGTTGCCAGTGGCGTCCGACGCTACAGTTCGAAGCCGGCTTCGAGGATGCGGGCCGTCCGATACAAAAATCTGTTGCCAAGCACGCCGTCGATCGCGCGATGGTCGTACGAGAGCGCAAGGTACATAAATCGGAGGAATATCTCGACGCCTACCTGCGTACCGCCGGCATCGCCGACCAGAAAGGCACCCCGCTGTGGCGCAGCATGACCAAGGAACGCGAATTGAGCGATATCCGGATGAACCGGCAGGACGTGTTCCGCATGATCAAGCGGCGCTGTCACGAGACTGAGCTTGGCGCCGCCGCCAACTGCCACACTTTTCGAGCGACTGGAATTACCGCCTATTTGCTGAACGGCGGGACACTCGAACACGCGCAGGCGATCGCTGCGCATGAGAGTCCGCGAACAACAAAGCTCTACGACGCACGTCCGATGAAATTACCCTCGATGACATCGAGCGCATCGGAATTTAGCGCTATCGTCGCCCGGCTTTTAGCGGCGACGACAGCCCAACGTTTCGGGTCAGATGCTGATACGTCTAGCAAATGGAGGGTTCATGGACGCCGCGTGTCTGAAGAAGCTCCGAAGATTTGCATTCGCGACGGCGCTGATTGTCATAACTTATGAACTGGCCCTGTTGCTATTGTCGGCGCCGGCGCGCGCGGAACCGTCGACGCCGCCGTTGGCGTCATACGATTGGGCAGTGAAGGCATCGCCTAACCCGAAATTCCTCAAAAGAAGGCGCCACCTCCTTCGCTCTGGCTATTCACGCGAACCAGTTGTCTTCATTCGCTTTGGAATCCGAGGGAAGCGGCTCGAGGAAAATCAACTCGGCGGCGTCAACTGATCCTGCCGGCCGTAATGGACGCATATTGCGACGAGGGACGGTCGCTCCGCTATTTTCGAAGCACAAAAATCTGGTGATACGGATTTTTCACCGGCAGGCGCTGGAAATCGCTGAAACCCGCCTCTCTTGCCAGTTCGGACGCTAGCTTTTCGCCGATCACCGAACCGAGTCCCTCGCCCCCCTGCGCCAATGACACTGTCATGCAATGCATCGTGCTGGCACCGTACGTTGTACGTCCGACCGGGGTGAGATTTTCTTCGAGCTTATCCGAGGCGTCGGCCTCTGACCAAAGGAAGACGCCGTCGGGCTTGAGTGCGCGCCGGACACCGGCCAGGGCGGCCCGCGGATGGGCCATGTCGTGGATACAGTTGAACGCCGTTACGAGATCGAACCGATCGACGGAGAAGATTTTCTCGGCAGCCACCTGTTCAAAGACGAGATTCGTGACTCCGGCATCCGCGGCTTTCGCGCGCGCCCGCGCGATAGAGGCAGCGTCAACGTCATAGCCGGTGAAATGCGAATCAGGATAGGCTGCCGCGACCGGCACAATGCATTGTCCAGCCCCGCATCCGACCTCGGCGGCTTCCGCACCAGCATCAAGTTTTGCTTTGAGACCCGGCACGGCCGGAATCCATTGATCGGCCACCCACGCCTCATAGCCCGCATGGAACAGGCGTTCGATCGCCTCGACGATCTCCGGTCCGAAATCCGTGAAAGGCACACCGCCGCCAGTACGAAAGGCGTCCGTCAGCTTGCCGATCTGCCGATAGCATGCGACCGCGTACTGAAAGGCTCCGCCGGTGAAGAACGTGTTGTCCTCCCGCGTCAGCACCGTTGCTTGCTCCTGGTTCATCCGGAACGTCGCGTTGGCGGGGTGATACTCGATATATCCCGCCGCCGCCATGGTCGAGGCCCATTCGCGGATATAACGTTCGTTCAGTCCCGTACGTTCCGCGATTTGCCGCGAGGTCATTGGTTCGCCCGCCGCCATCAGCTTGAAAACACCGAGGCGGTCGCCGATATACGCCAACGCGACCGTGAGCGAGGCCCCGAAATCAACTCCGACCTGGCGGGCCATCGCGGCCGCCCCAGCACGATCGAATGTTTCCTGCTTCATGACGGCTTTAACCGAAATTCCCGCTTTGACTTTCCAAACATGTGCCCTTTTTGCGCTGCAACGACTCCATTGTCAACTTGCCGCATGGCTGATGGTCGCCGCCGGCTCGGCGCAGCCGGTGTGCTCGACGCGTTCAGCCGCAAGATTGTGGGCTGGGCGATGGAAATTCATTTGCGCACCGAACTGGTACTGGCCGCGCTTGACATGACGCTCGGACAACGCCGGCCTGCGGAGGTGATTCATCACTCCGACCACGGCAGCTAGTGGCCTATAACAGTGAAATCGGTAGTGAGATTCTCAGAAAGCACACTACCAGAGAGGATTAATCCGGTTGTTGCGCTACCGAATCGACTGTTACGGGCCACTAGTACACCGCCTTCGCCTTCGGCAAACGCTGTGTCGAGGCGGGGTGCGGCCGTCGATGGGCTCAGTCGGCGATTGATTCGATAACGCGATGTGCGAGAGCTTCCTTGCCACCCTCGAGTGCCAGTTGCTTGACCGCTGCCGCTTCAAAACCCCGGTCGAAGCACGCATGGCGATGTTCGAGTTTATCGCGGGGTCGTACAATCCTCCATCGCCGTCACTCGGCACTCGACTACCTATCACCAATCGATTACGAACGCGCCGGCGCTCCACCTAACTTTCCGGGCGGCGATCGCCAGCCGCTTGAAGAATTCGCGCCGCCGCCGCGCACGGCGTCGCGAAAAATAGCAGGCGGACAAGACGCCCTCTCGATCAAGAAGATCGGAGAATCACTAAATCCATCACCAAGCCCAATACCCTCTACTCAAACGTCATAGCTTCACCGTGCCGCGGCACGTAGCCACTGCGCGTGCCGCCGTTGGTCGTTGAAGACCACTTCGCGCGTCCCCGGTATCAACAGATAATTATTAATTGGAGTGGACGAGCCGCGGAAATTCGGGTGACGGGCTGTGCGGATGGCCACGGTGAGCCGGGGTGGTAGCTGTTGACAGAGGGCGGAAGGTGTAGTCGCGCGAGTCGGGGGCGTGGGCGGATAATGGCGGCGGGATTGAATGACACCGGAGAGCCGGCGGAAAGAGGATGAGCAGCGATCATTTGCGGCGGTGGACGGGTAGCGGCGAGGAAATCGGGGGATATCGGAGGGCGGCGGGAAAAGCGTGGGCGCGGCAGAGGGTCGGTCGACCGGCGCGAGGACGACGATGCCCGGGGGCGCTGCCGCAAGCCTCCATCGCCACTATGCAACGCGGCAAGTTGGCCAGAAATACGGGCAGTTGCGATCGCGTGACCGTACGCATCGGCGCCGTGGAGATGGAAGGGTTGGACCGACGGCGGACGGATCGGTAGTTTCGCTGGGTGGGGCAGAAGTGCTCCTAATCCATGAATGCGAAGGAATTAGCTGAGCATGGCCGGTTCGCCGATTGACGATAGCAACAGCAGGCTCTTCAGCTCGCTGATCGAACATCACTTGCGCTTCACGCTGGCGAAGCGGCGGATCCAGCTCACCAAGGCGGATTGGTACCGTGTCACGGCGATGGTGGTGCGCGACCTGCTGGTCGAGAAGATGCTCGCGACGGAGGGGCGCTTCGAGCGCCGCAACGCCAAGAAGGTCTTTTATCTGTCGGTCGAATTTCTGATCGGGCGATCGCTCGAAAACAATCTCTACAATCTCGGCCTGATCGAGGTTTGCCGGGAGTTTCTGGCCAATAGCGGCTTCGACCTGCAGTTGCTCTTCGACTACGAGCCCGACGCGGCGCTGGGTAACGGCGGCCTCGGGCGGCTGGCCGCATGCTTTCTGGATTCGCTGGCGACGCTCGACATGCCCGGCTACGGCTACGGGATCAACTACGAATATGGGCTCTTCCGTCAGGAGCTTCGCGAGGGCCATCAGATTGAACTGCCCGACGCGTGGCAACGTGAGACGTCGCAGTGGCTGGTCGAACGGCCAGAAGAATCCTGCCTGATTCCGGTCTACGGACGCATCGAACATCGGATCGACAATCACGGTGAGTATAAGCCCACCTGGGTCGACTGGCGGATGGTCTCGGGTGTGCCCTCGGACCTGCCAATCGTTGGTTACGGCGGGCGTACGGTGAACTATGTGCGGCTCTATTCGGCGCGATCGTCGAGCGAATTCGACATGCAGATCTTCAACGCCGGCGACTACATGAAGGCGGTCGAGCAGAAGATGGTCTCGGAGACGATCTCGAAGGTGCTGTATCCGTCGGACTCGGTGCAGGCCGGACGGGAACTACGCCTGCTGCAGGAATACTTCTTCGTCGCCTGCGCGATCCGCGACATTATCCGGGGCTTCCTCAGGGGCGGCCAGGATTTGGCGGATTTCCCGGACAAGGTCGCAATTCAACTCAACGATACTCATCCGGCACTGGCCGTCGCCGAGCTGATGCGCCTGTTCGTTGACGAATTCGATCTAAAATGGGAGATCGCCTGGGGAATAACGCGCGCAACGATCGCGTACACCAATCACACGCTGATGCCCGAGGCGCTGGAGCGCTGGCCGATCGGTTTGATGGAGCGCGTGGTGCCCCGCCATCTGCAGATTATCGGCGAGATCAACCGGCGCTTCTTGAGCGAGGCCGAGATCGTCTGGCCCGACGATCCTGAGCGCACGCGGCGGATCGCGATTATCGAGGAGGGACACGATGGGCAGGTGCGGATGGCGCATCTGGCGATCGTCGGCAGCCATTCGATCAACGGCGTGTCGAAGCTGCATTCGGAGCTGGTCAAGACCCGGCTCGTGCCGGACTTCCATCAACTGTGGCCAGAGCGCTTCAGCAACAAGACCAACGGCGTGACGCAGCGTCGCTGGTTGCTGATGGCGAATCCGGGGCTTGCAGATCTGCTCGATGAGAGCGTCGGGCCCGGGTGGGTGAAGGATCTTGACCAACTCACCGGGATCGAGCCTCGCGCCGACGACGCAGAATTCCAGGCGCGCTTCCAGGCGATCAAGCGGGCAAATAAGGAACGGCTCGCGCGCACTATCAACCGTATCGCGCAGGTCGATGTCGATCCGGCGGCGATCTTCGACGTGCAGGCCAAGCGCATTCATGAATACAAGCGCCAGCTCCTGATGGCGCTGGGGATCATCGACCAGTACTTGAGCCTGGTCGAGGACGGGATCGAGCCGGCGGCGCCGCGCGCATACATCATGGCTGGTAAGGCTGCGCCGGGTTACTGGGCCGCCAAGATGATCATCAAACTGATCAACAACCTCGGCACAGTCATTAACCGCGACGCCCGCACGCGCGGCATGATCAAGGTCGCCTTCCTGCCGGACTACCGGGTTTCGCTGGCCGAGAAGATCATTCCCGCGGCCGACGTGTCGGAGCAAATCTCGACCGCGGGAATGGAAGCGTCGGGTACCGGCAATATGAAGTTCGCGATGAATGGGGCGCTGACGATCGGCACGCTCGATGGCGCGAATATCGAGATTCAAGAGGCCGTCGGCGCCGACAACATTTTCATCTTCGGGCTTACCGCCAATCAGATTGCCGAGATGGTTGCGGCGCGCGAGTATCATCCGACGGAGTATTATGAGGCCGACCCGCGCCTGAAGCGGGTGCTCGACGAACTCGCGTCCGACCGTTTCTGCCCGGAAGAGCCGGGGCTTTTTCGCTGGATTCGCGACGTCCTGCTGAATCGCGACGACTATTTCCTGCTTGCCGATTTCGCGCCGTATATCGAAACCCAGGCCGAGATTTCGCGGCAATATACCGAGCCTGCGCTATGGACCCGCAAGGCGATTCTCAATGTGGCGCGGATCGGCACGTTTTCGAGCGACCGCACGGTGCGCGAGTACGGGCGCGAAATCTGGGGCGTCGAACCCTCATAAGGTGACGTCCGGTCCTGCTATGCGCCTCAAGCGAGGTGCGCGGATGGAACGACCTGCGCGCGAGGCGCTAGCGCGACCGCGTCATCCTTTAGCAACGGGCGCAGCGATGAAGATCAACGCCGCTGAGTTCATGCAGTAGCGTAGGCCGGTAGGCGGCGGACCGTCGTCGAAAACATGGCCCAGATGCGCGTCGCATTCGCGGCACGACACCGCGGTGCGATCCATATCGAACGATATATCGCTGGCAGTGCGAATGTTCTCAGCGGCGATCGGCGCCCAGAAACTGGGCCATCCGGTATGCGAATCGAACTTGGTCGCCGAGTTGAAGAGGGCATTGCGGCAACATCTGCAGCGGTAGATTCCCCGCTCGGTCCATTCGTCGTATTGATTCTGGAAGGGCGTTTCCGTGCCCTTCTCGCGCGTCACGTCGAATTGCTCGGGCGACAGCAACTTTCTCCACTCGGCGTTGGTCTTGACCACCTTCGCGACCTTTATCGGGCCGGTTTTTTTGCCGGCGTCGCTAAACGCGATCACCGTGACCGTCGGAGCCGTGGCGGGAGGCGCGGGAGCATCCGAACCCGCTGCGGCCTGCGTGCGAAGCGCACAACCGAGTGCGAGCGCCAGCGGCAATTCGAGCGCTGCGGCGACAAAAATCCGGCGCGAGAGGGAGCGGCCGTCGAGGTTTCTGCCGCGAACGCGCTTGCCGCAATCATTATCAGGAATAGTCCTGTCCATCATTGATGATATTCTAGCAATTGCGGCCGAAGTTACAGCTTTTTTCATGCCTTAACCATCAGTCTCTCGACTACGCGAGTTGTGGACTGGACCGGCGCCAAAAGATTTAATGTTGACAGTAACGGACCATCGGGTGATTAATTACCGCGCCTATGCCATTCCAGAAAAAGACGAGCCTGCTTATTGCCAGCATAGTGTCTGGATCGGAATTTCAAAAGTGGAATCCGAGTTTATTGCACGCATTCTGAAGGCGCACTTCCAGTGCGCTCTGGGGGATAAAGATGAATATGATCAAGAATATCTCAAATAGCGGTCGCGGACGCGTCGCAACGGCATTAGCCAGTCTTGCATTCCTGCTGTGGATGCCGCTGCTAGTTCACGCCGCGCCCCCCGGATACGTCCAGACCAACCTGGTATCGGACATTCCGGGGATGGCGTTGCACACCGATCCAACAATGCTGAATCCCTGGGGTGTGGCCTTTTTCACCGGCAGCCCGTTTTGGATCAACGAAAACAATGCGGGCATCTCGGCGCTCTTCGACGGGACTGGAGATTCCATTGCTGCTCTGCCCTCGGTTGCTATCCCGGCTCCGGGCAACGTCCCGGGTGGAACGCCGACCGGAATCGTCGCCAACACCTTTACTTCCGCGTTCAATATCGGTGATCTCGGACCTGCGCTTTTCATCTTTGACACCGAAGACGGCACCATCGAAGCATGGAATTTGGGGTTAACCCCGGTAACGTCGGCTGTGATCGTGGTGGACAACTCTGGCCCAGCTGGCGCGGTGTACAAGGGACTCGCACTGGCGACCGTAGGCACTCAGCCGTATCTCTACGCGACCAATTTCCGCTCAGGGAAGATCGACGTTTTCGACGGCAATTTCAATCAGGTGACGCTCGGAGCATTCACCGATCCGAAAATGGAGAAGGGCTACGCGCCATTCGGTATCCAGACTATCAATGGGAACCTGTGGGTGACCTATACGGTGCAGGACGCGGCGAAGCATGACCCAGTCAACCGCCCGAATCACGGTATCGTCGATGTCTTCGACACCAGCGGCAACTTCGTCCGGCGGTTCGTCGGGCACAACCGTCTCAATTCGCCGTGGGCAGTGGTCTTGACGCCACCGAGCTTCAAACCCTTGGCCGGTAAGATTCTGATCGGGAATTTCGGCGACGGGCGCATCCCCGCGTATGACCCGGCGACTGGCGACACTATTGGTTACCTCAGGGACACCAACGGCAAGATGGTTTCGCTTCCCGGGCTGTGGGCGTTGACTTACAGCGACGCGCTCGACGCAACGCCGGGCGCGCTGTATTTCACGGCGGGACTGAATCATGAGATGGACGGTCTGTTTGGCACCTTCACGCCGGAGGTCGCTGGCCACTGACGAGGCTATGCGCTGGCGAGCGCGCGGAAATCACGCGCGCTCGCGCCACCGCATCACCGCTGGAGTTTGACTTGCGCCCCGATGCCAGCCCGTATTACCGCGATCATAATGACGGGCGAAATGATCGGACAGCCGGACGATCGAGCGTGACGCGGATGCCATCCTTGGCCGACTTGTGGGCGCCTTCCGTCAGCGCGAGCGCGGATCGAACTTCGGCCTGGTTTTCGCGGACGGTAGCACCGTCAGCACCCTCCATAATCGCGCGCTCGAAGTCGGCCGCTATCCCGGCGAACCACGCCGAATGATACGAGTCGTCGGGCATATCTGCGACGGAATGGTCCTCTGAAATTCCCGAGCGGCTGGTCAGCACGAGCCGGTCGCCCTCGATTTCGAGCATCGCATGCTCGCCGTAAATGACAGCCGAGGTGCGGCGGACGGGACTGCGCCACGAGAGGTGAGCGTTAGCTATACCGCCTCCGCAAAACTCGACGCGCAGGTCCGCAAAATCATCGACGGCCGCGCCCGGCTGCGCGCCGAGGTGAGCCGACACGGCGGTCGGCGCCGCCCCGCCCATCAGCCATTGCATCAGGTAGAACACATGCCATCCGTGGTCGATCAGGATGCCGCCGCCAGTGTTCGCTGCGAGTCGCCAGCGCTCGCCGCCAACGCTGCTGCCCCCGGCGCCCGCCGGTCCGCTGCGCAACCGCGCGAGCGAAACGTAGCGAAGCTCCCCAAGGGCGCCCGAATGAATCAGTTCATAAGCCCGGCGATAGGCCGGCGCATGCTTCCAATTATGCACGCACATCAAAACGCGCGACTTTTTCGCGGCCAGCGCGGCCAGTTCGTCGAACTCGGTCGCGGCGAGGCAAAGCGGCTTTTCGACCATGATGTGGGCGCCCGCTTCGAGCGCCTTGCGCACCGCCTCCGCATGGAAGGCAGGTGGACTCGCGATATCGACGAAATCGAGCGCCTCGCCATCGAGCATCAGGTCGAGGTCATCGTAGATGCGCGCATTCTTGACCAGGTTGATCGCGTGATGACGGCGCTCGGAGATCGGGTCGTGAATTGCGACAATCGCAACGCCTGATCGCGAACGCCATCCTGGCAAATGAGCCTGCGCGGCAACTTCGCCGAAGCCTGAAATCGCGCCGCGGATCACGCTCAGCCGGGCCTCGAATTCTGATCGAGCCGCAAGAGGGCTTCGCGGACGATCGGCTTCAAGTCGCCGTCGTCGCGGAGCGCGTACTCGATTATCTGGCGGCGCATCCGTGGATCCCAGAAATTCTTGAGATGCTGCGCAATCGAATTGACGCCTTCTTCGTGGTCCGAGGTGGACTCGAAGAAGCCGCCGATTTCATTGGCCATTTTAACCAGATGATGAATATCCATCGTTAACGATCGCCCACCCCGCCGAGCTCCAACTATTATTATGGTTGCGGATTCAGGGCAAAGTATACCCGGCGGAGCCGCGCGTGATTGGGCGCAGGGCCTGATGAAAGCAGTCCGCCTCAATATCAAACTTTGTCAAGCTTCGCTATAATTTACGATCTTGGATTTTCGTACCAGGAGAGTTTCTAACATGAACGTATCGCTCACGCCGGAGCTGGAAAAGCTCGTCGCCGAAAGAGTTGCTTCCGGACATTATGCCTCCGCCAGCGAAGTAGTCCGCGAGGCATTGAGGCTCCTCCACGAGCGAGACCAGCTCAACCATTTGCGCCACGACGTCGGCCTCGGCCTTGAGCAACTCGATAACGGACGCTCACGGGTGTTCGATGATCGCGCGGTGAACTGGATCAAGAGCGAAGGGCGTAAGCGCCTTGAGGTCTCGAGCGGCAAGAGCCGCTCGCGTTGAACAAGGTCCTCCTTTCCCAAATTGCGGAAACCGATCTGATAGACATCTGGTCGTTCGCTGCGCGAGACGATGAGGAAGCCGCCGACCGCCTTATCGATCAAATTTACGTGAAATTCAGGCGGCTTGCGGCCAATCCCAAACTGGGTCGGCTTCGTCCCGAACTCCACGGCTCAATCCGCAGTTTCGGTGTCGGCGAATACGTAATCTTCTACCGCAAAGGCGCTCGATCTATTGAAGTGGCGCGTGTGCTTCACGGCCATCGCGACATCCCGTCGCTGTTTCGGCCCTGAACGATCCGCGATCTTTCCTCTTCCCCTTCGTTCCCGCCCACCCTAACGAGCCGCCGGGCTCACATGAGTCGCCGGCAGCCGCTCCGGCCGCCGCGCCGTCGGCATCACCTGCACTGCCGTCACCTTGTACTCGGGGCAGTTAGTCGCCCAGTCGGAATTCTCCGTCGTGATGACGTTGGCGCCGGTCTCCGGATGATGAAAGGTCGTATACACCACGCCGGGCGCGACTCGTTCCGTGATGGCGGCCCGCAGCGCAATCTCGCCGGCGCGACTCGATACTTCCACCCAATCGTGTTCACGGATACCGCGCTGCTCCGCGTCATGCGGATGGATTTCCAATACATCCTCGGGATGCCATGTGACATTCATCGTTCGACGGGTCTGCGTGCCGACGTTGTACTGCGAAAGAATGCGCCCGGTCGTGAGGATCAGCGGAAACCGCGATGTAGTACGCTCGTCGGTCGCCACATACTCGGTCAGCAGCAAGTGCCCCTTGCCGCGCACAAACTCGCCGATATGCATCACCGGAGTGCCCTCGGGCGCGGCGTCGTTGCACGGCCATTGGATTGAGCCTAGGCGATCGAGCTTTTCATAACTGACGCCGGAAAAGGTCGGTGTCAGGCGCGCGATCTCGTCCATGATTTCGGACGGATGGTTGTAATTCATCGGATAACCGAGCGCATTGGAAAGCGCGCACGTGACTTCCCAATCCTCCTTGCCGGCCAGCGCGGGCATCACCTTGCGCACGCGCGAAATGCGCCGCTCGGCATTCGTGAAGGTGCCGTTCTTTTCCAGAAACGAAGACCCCGGCAAAAAAACATGTGCGTACTTCGCCGTCTCGTTCATGAAGATGTCGTGGACGACAATGATCTCCATCGCTGAGAGCGCCGCATCGACGTGCTGTGTATTGGGATCTGATTGCGCGATATCCTCGCCCTCGATGTAAAGGCCGAGGAAGCTGCCGTCGAGCGCCGCATCGAACATATTTGGAATGCGCAGGCCAGGCTCGGGATCGATCGCGACGTTCCAGACCTTTTCGAACTCGGCGCGCATTATCGGGTCCGAAACGTGCCGATAGCCGGTCAATTCGTGCGGGAAAGATCCGACATCGTTAGAGCCCTGAACGTTATTCTGGCCGCGCAACGGATTGATGCCGACGCCTGCGCGGCCGATCATCCCGGTCGCCATCGCGAGGTTCGCCATCGCCAGCACTGCGGTGCTGCCCTGGCTGTGTTCTGTCACGCCGAGACCGTAATAGATGGCGGAGTTGGGTCCCTTGGCAAACAGGCGCGCGGCGCCGCGAATCTGGTCTGCTGGAACGCCGGTAATTTTCTCGGCGACCTCCGGCGAGTTGCGTTCCTCGGCAACAAAGTCGCGCCAAATCTTGAACTCACGCGCGTCGCAGCGCGCGGCAACGAATTCCTCGTTAACCAAACCCTCGGTGACGATCACGTGGGCCAGCGCGTTAAAGAGGGCGACGTTGGTCCCCGGCGTCAGTTGCAGGAAATACTCGGCCTCGACATGCGGCAGCCGCATCAACTCTATCGAGCGCGGGTCGGCAACAATCAGGTGTGCGCCATTGCGCAAGCGCCGTTTCATGATCGACGCAAATACCGGATGGCCCTCGGTCGGGTTGGCGCCGATGACCATAATGACGTCGGCCTGATTGACCGAGTCGAAATCCTGCGTACCGGCCGGCGTGCCAAAGGCGGTCTTCAGTCCGTAACCGGTCGGTGAATGGCACACGCGGGCGCAGGTATCGACGTTGTTGTTGCCGAAAGCCGCGCGCACGAGTTTCTGGACCAGGTATGCTTCCTCATTGGTGCAGCGCGACGACGTGATGCCGCCGACCGCGCCGCGGCCATATTTCCGCTGTACGCGCTTGAACTCGGAGGCCGCGTAATTGAGCGCTTCGTCCCACGAGACCTCCTGCCACGGATCGGAAATTCGCCGCCGTATCATCGGGCGCTTTACGCGATCGGGATGAGTCGCGTAGCCCCACGCGAAGCGACCCTTCACGCATGAGTGGCCGTGATTGGGCAGCCCGTCCTTGTTGGGCACCATGCGTACAACTTCGTCGCCGCGAACTTCGGCCTTGAAGGAGCAGCCGACCCCGCAATAACCGCACGTGGTGATCACCGCGCGATCGGCGCGCCCCCTTTCCAGCAGCGATTTTTCCATCAATGCGTCGGTCGGACAGGCCTGCACGCAGGCGCCGCACGAAACGCATTCGGAGTCGATGTAAGGCTCATGCTGGCCGGCCACCATCTGCGAATTGAAGCCCCGACCCTCGATCGTCAGCGCGAAGGTGCCCTGAGTTTCGTCGCACGCACGTACGCATCGCGAGCACACGATGCAGCGGGAAGGATCGAAGCTGAAGTAGGGATTGCTGTCGTCGATCGGGACATCCCGATGATTCCGGCCGCCGTCACCATAACGCACGTGGACCAGTCCGACCGCGTTGGCCATCTCGTGCAGCTCGCATTTGCCGCCGGCCTTGCATTCGAAGGGATCGATCGGATGGTCCGACATGTACAGTTCCATCACGTTGCGGCGGAGCTTCCCGAGCTGCTCGCTTTGCGTGCGAATCTTCATGCCGGGCTCGACCGGCGTGGTGCAGGAGGCCGGAAAGCCCTTGCGGCCCTCGATCTCGACCAGGCACAGGCGGCACGAGCCAAACGGCTCGAGCGAGTCGGTAGCGCAGAGCTTTGGAATCGCGACCTCGGCGAGCGCGGCGGCGCGGAGTACCGACGTGCCTGTTGGAACCGTGACGGCGCGGCCGTCCACTTCAAGCGTGACCAGCGTCGCGCTGTCGCGCGCCGGCGTGCCGAGATCCTTGTCGTTGATCGATAACACGGCTGTACTCCCGAGCAGGCTCGTTCAGCGAGACCGTTCAGCAAGTTCGTTGAGTCTCGGACGGTCGCTCTCCCTGCCCTATCCAATACTAGCGCGTTGCGGGTGGGAGGCCGAAGTCCTGCGGGAAATACTTAAGCGCGCTCAGCACCGGCAGCGGCGTTAGCCCGCCAAGCGCGCAGAGCGAACCCGCAGTCATGGTATCGCAGAGGTCGCGCAACAATTCGACGTTATTCGAGCGCTCACGATTGGCGATTATACGATCGATAACCTCCACTCCGCGGGTCGAACCGATACGGCACGGCGTGCATTTGCCGCATGACTCCAGCGCGCAGAACTCCATCGCATAGCGGGCCATCTGCGCGAGGTCGGCAGTATCGTCGAAGACTACGACGCCGCCGTGGCCCAGCAGTCCGCCCGCGCCGGCAATGGCCTCGTAATCGATAGCTAGATCGAGCATCGAGTCGGGGAAATAAGCGCCGAGCGGACCGCCGACCTGAACCGCGCGCAGCGGACGGCCGCTCGCGGTGCCGCCGCCAAAGTCATAGATCAATTCGCGCAGCGAAAGTCCGAAGGGCAACTCGAACAGGCCGGGACGCTTGATGTTGCCGGCGAGCTGCAGCGGAATCGTCCCGCGCGAGCGCCCGGCGCCATACTCATTGTAAGATGCTCCCCCGCTCTGAAGAATCGCGGGCACGGACGCCAGCGTGATCACGTTGTTGACCACCGTCGGCTGCCCGAAGAGGCCGGCGATTGCAGGCAGCGGCGGCTTGAAGCGAATCACCCCGCGCTTGCCCTCCAGACTTTCGAGCATCGCCGTTTCTTCGCCGCAGATATATGCGCCCGCACCGATGCGAACCTCGAGGCTAAACGGCTTGCCGCCGCCGCAGACGTTGGCGCCAAGATAGCCCGCGCGTGTGGCGGCCTCGATCGCGGCGGCTAGTGTGCGCCTCGCATGGGGATACTCAGAGCGCAGATAGATGTAGCCCTCGCTCGCACCCACTGCGACCGCCGCGATTGTCATCCCTTCAATGAGAACGAACGGATCGCCCTCCATGATCATGCGGTCGGAGAAGGTGCCGGAATCGCCCTCGTCGGCGTTGCACACGACGTACTTCCGCTTCGAGTTTTGATCGAGCGTAGTCTTCCACTTGATGCCCGCGGGGAAGGCGGCACCGCCACGGCCGCGCAGGTTGGAGGTGGTCACTTCCTGCACTACTTCCGCGCCAGACATCATGATAGCCCGACTAAGACCACGATAACCACCGTAAGCCAGATAATCGTCAAGCGATAAAGGATCGGTAACCCCCACGCGCGCGAACGTTAGCCGCGTTTGGCGCTTGAGGTATAAAATTTCGTCGGTTAAGCCGAGGGCGAGCGGATGATCGCCGCCGGCCAGGAAATCAGCGTCGAAGAGCGACGGAACGTCGACAACGCCGACGGGGCCATAGGCGAAGCGGCCGCGCGATGTCGCGACTTCGATCATCGGTTCGAGCCAGTAGAGGCCACGCGAACCGTTGCGGACCAATTTGATATTGAGATTGCGACGCGCGGCCTCAGCAGCGATCGCGAGCGCGACGCCTTCCGCGCCCAGCGATAACGCGCTGGAATCGCACGGCACGTAGACCGTCGTCGCCTCTGCGAAACTCATCGGCGCACCCGGCCGGCGAAGGAACCCAACGAGATACCAATCGCGGCAGCGGAAGTCATCGCGGACCAGGCGTTCTATTGCGTCATCGAAGCGCGCGGGCGTGACGCGGCCCAACAGCTCGCCGTTGATCACGGCAGCTGGCGAGCATGCGCAATTCCCGAGGCAATAGACTGCTTCGAGCGAAAAGGAGCCGTCGGCGCTGGTGCCGTTGAAGTCCACGTCCAGACGTCTGCGGACATGATCGGCGAGCGCGACCGCGCCCATCGCCTGGCATGATTCGGCGCGACACAGGCGGATGATATTACGACCGGGCGGCTCATGCCGGAAGTCATGATAGAAGCTCGCAACGCCATGGACTTCGGCGCGCGAGAGGTTCAGTTCATCGGCGATCAGCGGAATAGTCTCCGCGGGAACCCATCCGAGGTCGTCCTGGATGCGGCGCAGAATCGGCATCAGCGCGCCGGGTTGGTGTTTGAGGGCGTTGACGATCGCAACGACCGCCGCCCTATCCCATGAATGATCGAGCGTCATCAAAACTCCGCAAGCGGCCGACTGACGTTGGCAGAAGCAGCGCGAGAATCGCGCGGCGCTAAAAAATGCACACGACGGCCCTTGAAGCGAGCGTCATTCATCGAAGCAATCAGGTCAAGAGGCGGCGGTCATTGAAGTGCTAACATGGTGCGAGACGTTGCGTAGACGTGGCGCCGAGATCGCAAATCGGGTTCAATTGGACGACAGGCTGGCTCTCAGATCGAGCAACGAAAGAATCAATGTGAGAGTCGGTTGACGCTGCGGAGGTTGATCGAGGTCGGTCAGGATTTCTGGAGGTTTCGATCCAGAAGGTCGTCGCCGATCACTTCCATATCGGGTGAGGTTAAAGAAAGATGATTCGGCGTTTCAAATTTGAAGACGAGGTCCATCAGAGCCTGGCCTGCGTGCCGATGGCGGTGCGGCGCAAGCTCGACCGGGTCGGCGTGAAGGTCAGTCTCGAACAATGGCAGGCGCTGGCGCAGCATGAGCGGCTTGCGATTTGTCATTTGCCGACCACTTCAGACGAGGAGTGCGACGCGCTGCGAACTTTCCTGAAGGAAGCGGTGCGGATGCGCTCGGGCGGCGCGACCAAGACCTTGTCGGACGAAGCGAGACGATCGGCGGAACCGCCCGCTACGCCGCCTGAGCGACTGGTCGAAAATGCACAAACCGCTGGCATCACATTGAGCGATACACTTTGGCGGCGGCTCGATCCGGATGAGCGCTACGCGCTGATCAAGCTGGGCGGGGGCATCGAGCAGAGCCACAATTTCGTGATGGCATTGCACGAATTGATCGGATGAATCAGCGCGAGAGAGATGGCGCCACTTGCTCGGCGAACCGATCGAGCAATGCGCGGGACTCCATGAGATCGCGGGCGTCGAAGCCCTCGGTGAATTGGCCGTAAAGATCGATCAGCGCCGCGCGCGCTTCCTCGCGGCGCTCAATGGAGTCGAGGAGGCGGGCAAGCGCGTTGGCCGCACGCAGTTCGTAGAGGAGAGCATGTTGATTGTGGGCGATAGCGATCGCATTGCGGAATGATGCCTCGGCCGCGGCGGCATCCTCAGGGGCATCGCGAGTTAGAAGAAACTCTCCGCGCAGACGATGCAGTTCGGAAGCAGCCAAAGCCCAACCTGCTTCCGCGAGGCCGTTTTCGATTTTGGCCAGCATAGCAAGTGCCTCGTCGGGGCGACCGAGGAAGCCGAGTGCATCGGCATAATGGATCCGCCATTGATACCCTGTTGCGGGAGTGGTTTCGAATCCGCTGGCCGCTTCTTTTAACAGATCGAGGCCTTCCGCTACCCGATCGAGATGGATGAATACCTGGCCGCGAAGCGCCCGCGCGTACGCGGCCCACAGCGGCAACTCGCGTTCCTCCGCGAGCTTTTCGAACTCGGCAGCCTGTTGGAGCGCACCATCCCAATCACGGAGTCGAAAGCGCAATTCGGCGGCGCTGTTAAGCGCTACGATCAACGAATGGGGACCCGATGATCGTGCGATGGCGACTGCCTCCGCGCTGCGGTGCAACGACTGGTCGGGGTAACCGGTAGTCGCAAGCGCACTCGCCAAGATCGAGAAAATCATGGCACGAGCATCACCGATATCGCCCAGCGGGCGACCGCGCCGATCCTTATCCCTCGGGAGCGCTGCGGCGCGCGGCAAATCGGGAAATTCGCGCGGCAGCGTCATCGCGCGGTCGCAGAGGTCGCGCGCCGCCTCGGGCTCGCCTGTCAGCAACAAGGTATGCGCGAGGGCAACGTAGGCTCCCATCCGCTTGGCGGGATCGCCCGAAGGTTCGGCAATCGCGAGCTGACGTTCGCCGAGGGTGCGGGCAGCCTTGAGTTCCAGACGCACGATATAGTGAAACTGGATGCCGTGGCTGGTCCAGAAAACATCGTCTTCACTACCGTATTCAACCGCAAGATCGCGCGCTCGCTCGAGAGCGACTCTGACCTCGTCGTCGGCAACCCCCTTCGACGGAATGAGATACTGGCCGAGAGCGCTCTGCATCGTCAATTCATTACGGTCGCGTTCAGGCGTAGCGGGCAACGTGAGCAGCAGCGCGATGCCCTCGGAAAAGCGTTCGGCGGCCTCGCCATATGCCGCCCGGCGTGCCGCCTGGGTACCGGCACGACCCAGATATTCGATCGCTTTGGCGATGTTGCCACTGCGGCCATAGTGATAGGCGACGGCGACGACGTAATCGTCGAGGGAGGTGGCGTAGAGCTCTTCGATCGCGGCGGCAATGTGTTCATGGAGCAATTTGCGACGCTCGCTGAGCATCGAACTATAGGCGACCTCCTGCGTCAGCGCATGCTTGAAGTAGTACTTCGACTCGCCGGCCTGGGGCTCTTCATATATAAATTCGCCCTCTTGTAAATCTGACAACATGATTTCGAGCCGTGGAGCAAATTCGGGTGGCGCGACGCGTCTGATAATCCTCAGTGTGAATCCCTTGCCGATCACCGCGAGCGTCTGTACGAGCTCCTTTTCGTCCGCCGCCAGGCGGTCGATGCGCGCGGCAAGAATGCCGTTGACCGTAGGGGGAATGCGGATTTCGTCGAGCGGCGTTACAATTGCGAGCTCGCCGTCACGCCTGAGCGCGCCGCGTTCGAACAGCGCCCGCACCATCTCCTCCATGAAGAAAGGATTGCCGTCGGTCTTGTCGATGATGAAACGTTTGAGTTCGGCCGGCGTGGCGCGATTGTCGTGGGATGCGCCGTTGGACACCGCCGCGGCGGTCACTTCACCACCGCCGGCAAGCAGCGCGTCGAGCATCTGGTTCGCCCCCGCCACTCCTAACGGCTCAAGCCGGAGCTCCGTGTAATTCGGCTGGCCCGACCATCGATGCTGATAAAGGGGCCGATAGTTCACCAACATCAGGATGCGCGCAGCAACGACATTTTCAGCCATCAGATCGAGCAAGCCCTGGGTGGCACTATCGACCCAATGGAGATCCTCGAATACGAGGATGAGCGGTTGGTTGAGGCTTTCGCGCAACAGAATGCGCTCGATCGCCTTGAGCGTACCGCGGCGGCGTTCGTGTGCGTCCATGCCGCCGAGAGAACCATCGCCCGCCCGCGTTGCGATCGCGTCATCCGCTTGCACGCCGAGCAGCGCAATCAGAAATGGCAGCGTGTCCTCGAGCGCTCGATCGAGCATCAGGATCTTGCCGCCGATCTTTTCGCGGCGGCGGCGGCGATCATCCTCCGGAAGGATCCCAAAGTAATCATTGAGTAGATCGATCACCGGTAGATAGGCTGACGCTTTGCCATGCGAAACCGAATAGGCATCCAACATCATCGCGCTTGAGGCGACCATCGCCTTGAATTCAAAAAACAGGCGCGACTTGCCGACGCCGGCATCCGCGATGGCGGCCACCAATTGGCCATGCCCGCGCTTGACGGACTCGAAAGCGGCCATCAGCTTTTCGGTCTCGCGCGTGCGACCGACGAACTTTGACAAGCCGCGCAGCGCCGAGGCTTGCAAGCGGGTGCGCAATGGCCCGAGGCCGAGGACTTCGAAGACTTCGAGCGGTTCGCTAAGCCCGCGAATTTTCACCGGACCCAGCGATTTCAGCTTGAAGTATCCCGCAACGATTCGTTCGGTCTCCTTACTGATGACGATCGATCCGGTCGATGCGATAGTTTGCAGGCGGGCGGCGAGATTAGTGGTGTGGCCGATGGGCGTATACTCGGTATCGCGCGCGCCGGTTTGAATCGAGCGGACGACGACTTCGCCGGTGTTGACGCCGACGCGGATTTCGATCGGTGAACGGCCCTCGGCGCGTAGCCGTGCACCATAGCTGCGCAGTTCGTCCTGCATTTGCAGAGCAGCGTGGAGCGCACGCTGCGGATGGTCCTCGCGGGCGACCGGCGCGCCGAAGAGCGCAAAGATGCCGTCGCCGGTGGATTGCACGATGTACCCGTCGAAGTGGCGCACCGCCTCGATCATCAGGGCGAGCGCCGGGTCGACCAGCGCCTGCGCCTCCTCGGGGTCGAGGTCTTCCATCAATTCGGTCGAGCCCTTGATATCGGCGAACAGCGCGGTGACGGTCTTGCGCTCGCCTTCGACCAGATTGGCGGCGTGCGCGACGGTCACACTCGCCGCCGCGGCATCGCCCGATAGCGCGGCGAATCGCGGTGGATGCTTATCGTCGTCGGTAATGCGCACGGCGCTACCATCGAGATGCGCGCCGGTGGCTTGGGCGGAATGCGCGCCGATAGCGCTGACGGAATCCGCGCCCGTAGCGCCGGGCTGCGCTCCCGTTTGAGGTGGCGGCGATACGGGGCGATCGGCCTGCATGTCGAGGGCGGTCAGCCGCTCGCCGCATTCGCCGCAAAATTTCGAGGTGGGCGGATTCAGCGAACCGCATCGGGTACAGGCACGAGCGAGTTGTGCACCGCATTCCAGGCAGAACTTTCCGCCCTCGGGATTCTCGGCATTGCAGTTAGCGCATCGCATCGAATTGATTGGTCAGGCGCCCTCGGCTCAGGCTTTCCAGGCGGCACCTATAGTCAACGATAATTCTGCACGCGATCCAGGTCGCCGCGCTAGCCACCCAAGCTGTCGTATGAACGCTCTTAGCGGCGGGCGAGATGGTCGAGCAGCGCGCGACCGTCCTTGCCCAACCTGAAGCGCGCGCGCAGTGCGCGGGCGACGAACGCCTGGGCGTGGCGCACCGCCGTTGCGAGATCGTCGCCGCGCGCCAGCCGGGCCGCGATCGCGGCGGAGAACGCGCATCCGGTGCCATGGGCGCCGTCACCCGCGATACGCGCCGTGGCGAATTCGGTAAAGACGCGGCCGTCTAAGAGCAAATCGATCACGCGGCGCCGATGAACGGGATCGTCATCATCATCACCATGGCGGTTGAACGAATGGCCGCCTTTGATCACGACGGCATGGGCGCCCATACGGCTGAGCGCACGCGCCGCGGCACGCATCGCAGCCGGGCCATCAATGGCAATGCCGGTGAGCGCCTGGGCCTCAGGGATATTGGGGGTGACAACGCGCGCCAGCGGAATCAGGAGGGAGCGCAACGCGTGCTCGCCAGGGTCGTCGAGCAACCGCACGCCGCTGCTCGAAATCAACACGGGATCGACCACGGGTGCGGGCAATCCAAGTTCGCGGATCGATTCCGCGACAGCGCGCACGATTTCGCCATTCACGAGCGCGCCGGTCTTGAGCGCATGGGGCCGGCACTCGGCGGCGATCGTCGCGATCTGTTGGGTAACCATCGCAGAGCTGACCGGCTCGACGCGAGTGACGTGGGCGCTGTTTTGTGCGATCACCGCGGTAAGTATAGAGAAGCCATAGATACCGTGGGCGGCAAAAGTTTTGAGATCGGCTTGCAGGCCCGCGCCGCCGCCCGGGTCGCTGCCTGCGATCGTCATCGCGACCGGCCGTTTTGATTCTTTCACCATCGAGGTAACCAGGTTCGGGCGCCGCGTCGAATTTACCATGACGACGCTCAGCTTTCTCGACAACTCACAGATTTTCCATGCGCCGCAGCCACGGGCCATCGCGGATCAGATATAATTGCTTTTGCGAGAGCATCGCGGCACTTACTTGATCACGTTCTGACGCGAGAGGTATTTTGCGGAGGCACATGGGCCGCCGCGAACGCAGCATATGCCGGACACCAGGCAAGAAGAATTCCTCAACCTGCCGTTCCAGGAGAAACTCGAGTTTCTTTACGGCCTGCCCGCGCGTCAGAAGCGCGACCTGATTCTGTCGGCGCCGGAAGCTGAACGCCTGGTGCAGTCGTTCGCGCCTGAGACGCTCTTCTACACGCTCAAGGAAATTGGCGTCGCGGATGCGGGCGATCTGTTGAGCCTCGCAGTGCCCGAGCAGATACGCTCGCTGTTCGATCTCGATTGCTGGGACAAGGATCGGCCTAACCTGGGGCGCATGCGGGAATGGATCGAGGCGCTGTCGGAGGCGGGCCGCATGCGCATGGCAGACGGGTTGATGGAGCTCGACCTGGAACTGGTGTCGCTGCTGCTGCGCCAGTACATCCGCGTGCATCGGCTGGACGATCCGCAGGATTCGCCGGACGCACCGTCGGACCGGTTCGTTCAGTTCGACGAGAATTATCTAATCGAGTTCATCCGCCACGACGCGATCCACGCGCATATCCTGGAATTCCTGGAGGAGACTTTCGAGCGCGACTACAACTACTTCACCAGCCTGATGAACGAGATCTATTGGGGCGTCGAGGCCGAACTCGAGGAGCAGGCCTACTCCTTCCGCAGCTTGCGCCTGGCCGACCGCGGTTTTCCCGACTACTTCGAGGCGCAAAGCGTTTTCGCCTACCTGAACCCCCGGCATTTCCTGCAGATTCGCGCGCAGTATCCACCGCCGATTCGCGATGGCCTCGACGACAACGAAGTCCTGCCCCCAGGGATGGCGCCGGCCCTGCCCGACCTAGAGAACTCGCTCTTCAATGCGGCGCTGACAGCGGGCTTCGCGGCACAGGGCAAACGTCAGTTGCGCAGTGAGATGGCGACGGTGAGCAATCAGGTGCTGGTCGCGCGTTCGGTCGATTTCGGCGACCTCGAAGCGGTACGCGTTGCAGTCGAGATGACGCACAACTACATGAACCTGGGGCTTGAGCATCTGGCGGGCGGTGATTTAAAGATCGCGATCGAGCATCTGCGCGACTCTCATCTGCAGCAGCTCTTTCGCCTCGGCGTCAGCCTGACGATCGATTTGCGCAAGCGTGCCGAGACGGTGGTCGCCAAGCTCGGACTGGCAACCGATCGCGTGCGCGAGATTCCTTATCTGGATCCGCCGTATCGCGAGGCGATTGCGGGCTTCATGCAGCGTCAGCCCCAATATTTCGGCGGTCTCGACCGCGACGGCTCGGTGGTGATGCGCGACTTCCGCGCGATGCGCGATCTCCATCTTGGCTACGCGTTGCTGGAGCAAGTCGACGCGGTACCGGAGCTCTTCAAGGCACTGCTCAGACTCGACATCGCCTCGCCAGCGTTTCGCGCACAAATCGCCGGCTACGATATCCGCCTGAGCCAAATCCTGCTGACGGCGCTCGCCCGCTATACGATGGATGGCCGGCTTGCGATCGAGCCGATCGAAGCGCATCGGCTCGAGCAGGCGCGCGCTGCCATCATGACGGCGGGGGCGCGGCCGGCGCGGCTCAGCGAGGGCTTCAAGCAGCAGGTCGGCGAAGCGATGCGGGCGAGACTCGACGAGCCGGCGCGCAAACGCAGCTCCGACTTCGTGAATTCCTGCCTGAATATGATCGAGGAAGATCTCGCGGAAATTGATCCGGCGGAGCCGATCGATCCGCGCTTCATCCGCAGTCTATTGATCCGTAAAGAACGAAATCCCCAGATCGCAAGAGATAAAATCACTGATTGAGTTGGCGAAGTCCGCGATTATTGGGCGACGCCCGAGGTAGCTGCAGGTGTGATCTTAATCATGCGCGTGGAGCCGCCGCGGCGAATAGTAAAAGCGATCGGCGCGCCAGCAGGGCTCGACGCATGCGCGAAATTAGCGGGCGTGCGCATGGGCTGGCCACTAGCCTCGATTAGGATATCGCCGCGGCGCA
>Ga0182024_10006827_pt1 | contig 24880 bp, 15 predicted proteins | sample P32metaG_FD_120480 | JGI IMG/M metagenome (GOLD analysis project Ga0182024, IMG submission 120480) | Permafrost microbial communities from Stordalen Mire, Sweden - P3-2 metaG (Illumina Assembly) | ecosystem: Environmental > Terrestrial > Soil > Wetlands > Permafrost | place: Sweden: Stordalen...
CCCGATTACGCAACCGCTCTCGGCGCGACCCGCAAACTGCTCGCCGGCGACGGCGATCGCCTTTATTGCCAGCCTTGCCTGTCGCCGGTCTGGGACACGACTCTCGCGTGCCATGCGCTGATGGAAGTTGGCGACGAACGGCTCGAGCCGGCCATTCGGCGCGCGCTCGACTGGATCGCCGGCAAGCAGGTGCTCGACGTGGTCGGCGATTGGGCCGTCGCCCGCCCGACGCTGCGGCCGGGCGGCTGGGCCTTCCAGTACGAGAACCCGCATTACCCCGACCTCGACGACACCGCGGCGGCGGGTCTCGCTCTCGATCGCTTCGACGCGGCGCGCTACCGCCACGCGCTCGATCGCGCCGCGGAATGGATCGTAGGAATGCAGAGCCGGAACGGCGGCTGGGCCGCCTTCGACGCCGACAACACCCACTACCTGCTCAACCATATTCCGTTCGCCGATCATGGCGCGCTGCTCGATCCGCCGACCGCCGACGTCAGCGCCCGCTGTCTCGGTTTTCTGGCGCAGCTCGGCTACGGACAAGACCATCATGTCGTCGCCGCGGCGCTCGCCTTTCTGCGGCGCGAGCAGGAGGGCGACGGCAGCTGGTTCGGTCGATGGGGAACCAACTACATCTACGGAACCTGGTCGGTGCTCGCGGCCTTCAACGCGATCGGCATCGATCCCGGCGCGCCGGAAATACACCGCGCGGTGGCGTGGCTGCTCGCCCGGCAGCACCCGGATGGCGGCTGGGGCGAATGCGCCGAGACCTACTGGCCCGAGGTGCCGCATGGCGAGGCACCCTACAGCGCCCCATCGCAGACGGCCTGGGCCCTGCTCGGCCTGATGGCCGCCGGCGAAGCGGAAAGCCCGGCCGTCGCCCGGGGCATCGCCTATCTGATCGAGAGCCAGGGTCAGGACGGCAAATGGGACGAGCCGTGGCACACCGCGGTCGGGTTCCCGCGCGTCTTTTACCTGCGCTATCACGGCTATGCCGCCTTCTTCCCGCTCTGGGCGCTCGCGCGCTTCCGCTCTTTGTCGACGGGAAATTCGCGCCAAATTCCTTTCGGTCTTTAGTCGCCCGGACGGCGTTCAGCGCCTCCACCAAGGCGCATGGCGAGATACCGGCGACCATACCTCCAGGAGCCCCTGATGCCCGATGCCCTGTCGTCCGATGTCCAGTCGCCCGATCCCCTGTCGCCCGATCTCCTGCGCAAGATGCACGCCTATTGGCGCGCGGCGAATTATCTGTCGGTCGGGCAGATCTATCTGCAAGACAACCCGCTGCTCGAAACCCCGCTCAAGCTCGAACATATCAAGCCCCGCCTGCTCGGACATTGGGGCACCACCACGGGGCTGAACTTTCTCTATGTCCACCTCAACCGGCTGATCAAGGAACACGATCTGAACATGATCTACGTCATCGGCCCCGGTCATGGGGGGCCTGGCCTGGTGGCGCAGAGCTATCTCGAAGGCTCGTACACCGAGCATTATCCGGCGATCGAGCGCAGCCGAAACGGGCTGCAGCGGCTGTTTCGCCAGTTTTCGTGGCCTTACGGAATTCCCAGTCACGTCTCTCCGGAAACGCCGGGCTCGATCCATGAAGGCGGGGAGCTGGGGTATTCGCTGCTGCACGCCTATGGCGCCGCCTTCGACAATCCGGAGCTGATCGTCGCCTGCGTCATCGGCGACGGCGAGGCGGAAACCGGCGCGCTGGCCGCCAGCTGGCACTCCAACAAGTTTCTCAACCCGGCGCGCGACGGTGCGGTCATCCCGATCCTCCATCTCAACGGCTTCAAGATCGCCAACCCGACGGTGCTGGCCCGCATCAGCCGCGAGGAGCTGACCGAGCTCTTGCGCGGCTATGGCTACGATCCGCATTTCGTCGAGGGCGACGATCCGGCGCTGGTGCATCAATCCCTCGCCGGCACGCTCGATACGATCCTGGCGCGGATCCGCGAGATCCAGAGCACCGCCCGGTCGCAAGACAAGGCGGAAAAGCCGGAGCGCCCGCGCTGGCCGATGATCGTCTTCCGCACGCCGAAGGGCTGGACCGGGCCGAAATTCGTCGACGGCAAGCCGGTCGAGGGCACCTGGCGCGCGCACCAGGTGCCGATCGCCGATTTCAAGAACTCCGAACACCTCACCCAGCTCGAGGAGTGGTTGAAGAGCTACCGGCCGGACGAGCTGTTCGACGAACGCGGCAAGTTCCGGGAGGAATTCGCCGAGCTCGCGCCGACCGGCCGCCGCCGCATGGGCTCCAATCCGCATGCCAATGGCGGCGAATTGCTGCTGCCGCTGGCGATGCCGCACTTCCGCGACCACGCCGTGACGGTGCCGAAGCCCGGCGGCGTCCAGGCGGAAGCCACCCGCGTCCTCGGCGAATTCCTGCGCGACGTGATGAAGCTCAATCTCGCCAGCCAGAATTTCCGCCTCTTTGGCCCGGACGAGACCGCGTCGAACCGGCTAGAGGCGGTTATCGAGGTTTCCGGCAAAGAGTGGATGGCCGATGTCGAGGAGGTCGACATCGACCTCAGCCCCAACGGCCGCGTCATGGAGGTGCTGAGCGAGCATTTGTGCGAAGGCTGGCTCGAAGGCTACCTGCTCACCGGGCGCCACGGCTTGTTCTCCTGCTACGAGGCCTTCATCCACATCATCGACTCGATGTTCAATCAGCACGCCAAGTGGCTCAAGGTCAGCCGAAAAATACCCTGGCGCAAGCCGATCGCCTCGCTGAACTACCTGCTGACGTCGCATGTCTGGCGACAGGATCACAACGGCTTCTCGCACCAGGATCCCGGGTTTATCGATCACGTCGCCAACAAGAAATCCGACATCGTGCGCATCTACCTGCCGCCCGACGCCAATTGCCTGCTGTCGGTCGCCGATCACTGCCTGCGCAGCCGCAACTACATCAACCTGATCGTCGCCGGCAAACAGCCCGAATGGCAGTGGCTCGACATCGATTCCGCCGTGCGCCATTGCACCGCCGGCGCCGGTATCTGGCAATGGGCCAGCAATGATGGCGGCGATCCGGACGTGGTCATGGCTTGCGCCGGCGATGTGCCGACCCTCGAGGCGCTCGCCGCGGTTACCCTGTTGCGCGAGTACGTCCCCGATATCCGCATCCGGGTCGTCAACGTCGTCGACCTGATGGTGCTGCAGCCGCAATCGGAGCATCCGCACGGTCTGGAAGACCAGGATTTCGACGAGTTGTTCACCACCGACAAGCCGGTGATCTTCGCCTATCACGGCTATCCCGCGATCATCCACAAGCTGACCTACCGGCGGCATAACCACGACAACATCCATGTGCGCGGCTACAAGGAGGAAGGCACCACCACGACCCCGTTCGACATGGTCGTGCTGAACAACCTCGACCGCTATCAGCTCGCGCTCGACGCCATCAAACGAATTCCCCGGCTCAGCGGCGAGGTGGAGAAGGCGACGGCGCGTTATTGGACGACGATGGAGCGCCACAAGCTCTATATCAGCGAGCACGGCGAGGACATGCCGGAGGTTCGCGACTGGCGCTGGAATTTGTGAGCGCGACGGCATGGCGGACGATGGATCGGAACGGGTCGTCCTCGCGCTGAACAGCGGCTCGTCCTCGCTCAAGTTCGGATTGTACCGGGTTGGCGCGGCGCGGAGCGAGACGCTGCTCTCCGGCGAGGCCACGGCGATCGGCGACACGGGAGCCAAATTCACCGCACGCGATGCGCGCGGCAAGGCCTTGGCCTCGGAGGCGGCCGCTATTCCCGACCAACGAGACGCGATCAGCCGCATCGGCAAGGTTCTCGCCGGCGCCAAGATGCCGGCGCCAGCCGCCATCGGGCATCGCATCGTGCACGGCGGGCCTGAGCTGCGGCGGCACTGCCTGATCGATGACGCGGTGCTGCGGCAGCTTGAAGCGGCCGTGGCGTTCGCGCCCCTGCATACACCGCCGGCGCTGTCGGTGATCCGCTTTGCCCGCGAGCATTTCTCGGGGCTGCCACAGGCGGCGTGCTTCGATACCACCTTCCACGCCGGATTGCCGGATGTCGCGCGGGTACTTCCCATATCCAAGGAATTTCAATCCGAGGGCATCCAGCGCTACGGGTTTCACGGCCTGTCTTGCGAGTCGATCGTGCGCAAGCTCGGCGACGATCTGCCCGAGCGCGTCGTCATCGCCCATCTCGGCAATGGCGCCAGCGTCACCGCGGTCAAGGCCGGGAAATCGATCGACACCAGCATGGGGCTGACCCCGAGCGGCGGGGTCATCATGGGCACGCGCAGCGGCGATCTCGATCCCGGGATCCTGGTCTATCTGATACGCGAGAAGAAATTCGACGCGGTACGGCTCGAAGAGCTGGTTGATCACCGTTCCGGGCTTTTCGGAATTTCAGGCATCGCCAGCGACATGCGGCGTCTGCACGCAGCCGCCCCGTCGAACGCCGACGCCCGGCTGGCCGTCGCGATGTTCTGCTATTCGGTCCGCAAAGAATTGGCCGCGATGATCGCCGTGCTCGAAGGGGTCGATATGATCGTCTTCACCGGCGGCATTGGCGAAAACGACGGGGAGGCGCGCGCCGCGATCTGCGCGGGCCTTTCCTGGATCGGCGTGAGCCTCGACGATACGCGTAACCGATCGGCGAACGATCCGATCAGCGATCCCGCCTCGCGCTGCGCGGTGCGCGTCATCGCCTCGCAGGAAGACGAGCAGATTGCCCGCCATACCCGGGCATTGCTTCACGGCGCCTCGTGATTGCCCCCGGCGAAAACGGCCCGCGCCGAAAAAACATGCCGAAACGACACCAAAAGCTGCCGCTCTTCGTCCCACAACGCCAACCGCAGGCATTTCAGGCTATCGCGAAGGGTGAGGCGCCTGGCGTCGCGAAACTCGGGGTTCTGGTTGAAGCAGTCCCTTAGGCGATAGTTCGGGATCTTGCTGCAGACGTGATGGATGTGGTGGAAGCCGATATAGCCGGTCAGCCAATGCAGCACCACGGGCAGGTCGTAGAAGGAGCTGCCCTCCAACGCGGCAGCATGAAAATTCCAATCCGCGCCCGGCATCCAATAGGCGCGCTCGAATTGGTGCTGGATATAGAACAACCAGATGCCGATCGCGGCGGCGGCGAGGATCACCGGCAGATAGGCGAGCATGAAGGCGCGGCCGCCCACCGTCAGCACCATGAGCACCACGATCGCCGCGAGCGCCGAGTTCGTTCCGAGAATGCTGCTCCAGATTCTCTTGTGACGCAGCGGATTGCCGGTCGGGATACGGTTGCGGATGCCGAAAAAATAGATCGGACCCAAGCCGAACAGCACCACGGGGTGCCGGTAGGCTCGGTATAAAAGCCGCCGCCACAGCGAGAGCGCCAGATATTCGCGCACGGTCATCGTGGTGATGTCGCCGGTGCCGCGCCGGTCGAGATTACCGGAGCTCGCATGGTGAACGGCGTGACTGCCGCGCCAGAAAACGTAGGGGGTCAGCGTCACCAGCCCGATGGTTCGGCCCAGGAGATCATTGGCGCGACGCGACGCGAAGAAGGAACCGTGGCCGCAGTCATGTTGGATCGCGAACAGGCGGACCAGCAGAAAAACCGCCGGCGGCGCGAGCGCGAGCGTCAGCCACGGATAGCGTTCGGCGCTATAGATCAGAGCCGCCATCAAGAGCAGAAACGGCAGCCCGGTATTGAGGAGCTGCACCACGGCGCGCCGATGGTTGGCGCGGGCATAGGGCGCGACGATCTCCTGCCACGAGCGCGAGGAATCATGGGCGTCTCGCGCCGGCGCGCTCACGGATGTCACTCCGCGAGCCGCTGGCGGATCGACAGCAGCTCCTTTCGGCGCTCTGCACTTGTTTCTGGATAGGTCATTTTGAGTCCTTCGAGCGTATCGAGCACGATGCGCGACACGATCAACCGGGCGTTTTCTTTATCATCGGCGGGAACGACATACCAGGGCGCGTCCCGCGTGCTGGTCGCGCCCAGGCATTCCTCATACGCCTTCCTGTAGTCCTTCCAGAACTTCCGCTCCTCGACGTCGGCGACGCTCAGCTTCCAGTTCTTCGCCGGATCGTCGATGCGTTGCAGGAACCGCTTGCGCTGCTCCTCCTTCGACAGGTGCAGGAAGAACTTGACGATGCGCGTTCCGTTCTCGCGCAGGTGCCTTTCCAGGTTCACGATGGAACGATAGCGGTCGCGCCACAGGGCTTTCGCGCCGGCTGGCGCGTCGGCGAGCCCCTCGCCGCGAAGCAGCGCGGGGTGGACCCGGACAATCAGCACCTCCTCGTAATAGGACCGGTTGAAAATACCGATCCGCCCGCGCTCGGGCAGGTCGCGGCTGGTGCGCCAGAGAAAATCGTGTTGCAGCTCGGCGGGGCTCGGATGCTTGAAGCTGAAGACCTGGCAGCCTTGCGGGTTGACCCCGGACATCACGTGCTTGATGGCGCCATCTTTTCCCGCCGCGTCCATCGCCTGGAAGATCAGCAGGATCGCGTGGGAGTTGGACGCGTAGAGCAGCTGTTGCAGCGCGCTCAGCTGCGCCACATGTTCGCCCAGCAGCTCCTGATAGTGCTTCTTCGACTGGTACAAGGGGTCAACGATCGTCGGCCATTTCGTGAGGTCGACCGCATCTCCCTCGCGTACCCGAAAATCGCTTGAATTGATCTTCATCGGTGTTCTTTCGGCGGCGCCTGCCGCTCTACGCGATCTTGAGACGGGCGAAAACTGGAATCTTCACCAGATCCAGGACGAAGGCGAAGACAATCGCCGCGACGAGCGTGCCGGCCACCATCCCGACCGGCAACGGCGTCATCGCGATCCCGGTGATGGCCAAGGTAGACGCGATCGCCAGATCGCCGATCGAGGAAGCGACAAGCCACGCGCTGGGACGAGAGGACCACAGCCGAGGACGTCCGCGATTGGTGTAGGTGGTCGCCTGGTTGCCGAACACGATGACGACAAAGGCCAGCGTCCTTAGCGTCGCGATGTCGAACGCCATCCGCCAGGCGCCGAAAGCCAAGATCACGGTGCAAAAAACCAGCTCGCCGACACCCATGACGACGCCGGCGATCGTCAGATGGCCGATCTGCCACGCATTCGGCGTCGTCGACGGCCGCACGTTGTCGGTCGTCAACGACATGCCAAGGAAGTCGCCGGTGATCATGATGAGGACCATCAGCAACGGCGTCAGAATGGCTTGCCCGGTCATCACTAGGCCGACGGCGAGGAAAAGCACCTGCACCGTCTTCTTGGTGATCGAGTTCAGCGTGTAGGTCAGGATGCGCTGGAAGATCACCCGGCCTTCCTTGACCGCCGCGACGATGCCGGCGAGGCCCGGCTCGGTCAGCACCATTCCGGCGGCCGATTTGGCGACGTCGGTCGCGGTCGAGACCGCGATGCCGATCTGCGCCTGGCGCAGCGCGGGCGCGTCGTTGGCGCCGTCGCCGCACATGCCGACGGTATGGCCACCCTGTTGGAACGCCTTGACGAGCTTGTACTTGTCCTCCGGCAGCACGCCGGCGAACACCGCGAAATTCTCGGGCCGGACACCCTCCGGGATCGTGCCGGGCGGACAGAGGGCGCCGTCGAGCCCCACCGCATGCGCCACGATAGCGGCTGTCGCCGGCGCATCGCCCGTCACCATCACGGTACGCACGCCCAACCCGCTCAATTCGCTGACGAGCGCCGCCGAATCGCCGCGCGGCGGGTCGCTGAGGGCGATGAGCCCGATGAGCTTCATCGCCGCCGACGGTCCGGCCGCGACCGCCAGCACCCTGAAACCCTGCTTTTCCAGCTCGTTCGCCGTCGCGGTCGCGGTCGGTGACGGTTGGGCAAGGCCGATGATCGCGGTAAAGGCGCCCTTGACGATGCGCTGAGTCGCGCCGGGCGCCCCGCCGGCCGGGTCCGTCGCGGTCGCCTCGGCCATCTTCGTCGCCGGATCGAACGGCACGAACTTGATCATCTTCGGGTGGTCGGAGACGGGTTTGCCGGCGGCGGCATGAATGGCCGCGTCGACCGGATCCTGCCCGCCATCCGAACTCGCCAGCGCGGCCAGCGCCAGCACATGCGCCGCGTCGAAGCCGGGCATCGGGCGAACACTCGTCACCGTCAGCGCATTGCGTGTCAGCGTGCCGGTCTTGTCGGCGCAGAGCACATCCATGCTCGCCGCTTCATCTACCGCCGACAGACGGGTCGGAAGAACCCCCAATCGTGCCAAGGCCCGCGCGCCCAGCGCGCCCGCGAGAGTGAAGGTCGCCGGCAGCGCGACCGGTATCGATGCCAGCACCGCCGTCAGCACGAGGGGGATGATCTCGGCGAGCGGCAACTTGAGAACATGGGCGTAGGCCACGAGCAGCACGATCAAGACGCCGTTGAACAAAGCAAGGTTGCGCACCACGCGCAGCACCGCCTTTTGTTGGGTGCTGACGACATGGGCGGTGCGGACCAGCTCCGCGGTGCGGCCGAACTTGGTGCGCGCGCCGGTCGACGTGACCTCCGCCACCGCCTCGCCGCGCCGCACCAGCGCTCCGGCATAGGTTTGCACCCCCGCGCCGGCTTCGATCGGCACCGATTCGCCGGTGAGCATCGATTGGTCGAGCAGGATTTCGCCCGCGGTGAGGCGCGCGTCCGCGGCAACGACGCCGCCGAGCGACAGCTTCACCACATCGCCCGGCACCAATTCGACCGCGGGCATGGTCTTCCACGCGCCGTCGCGGCGGACGGACGCGGTCAGCGCCAGCCGCGACTTCAGCGCGGCGAGGGTCGCCTGAGCGCGTCCCTCCTGGAACAGTCCGAGGGCGGCGTTGAACACCAGGAGCGCGGCGATGATCGCGGACTCGACATACTTGCCGAGCGCCAGCTGCAGCACGACCGCGGCCTCGAGCATCCACGGAACCGGCGCCCAGAATTTTTCAACCGCCCTGCGCAACGGGTGCGAGGCCGTATCGGGCATCGCGTTGGGGCCGAATTTCTCCAGCCGATGGCGCGCCTCGTCTCCCGTCAGCCCATTCTCGGCCGCGATGTCCGGCCCCTTCCCCTTGGCCTTCTCGAGGATGGCGGTATCGGCGGCCATCGAATGGCCCGCGATCAGGCGAAATTGCCGCTGACGAAATCCTTATTGCGCTCGTCATAGCTGCCCCAGCGAACCATGTAGCCCGGGCCGGCGTGAGCTGCCACGGTTTCGGCTTCTTGTCGGGTCTCGAAGACACCGGCGAATTTCCCGCCCGACTGGTGGCCTTCGACAACCCCCCAGCCTTTCACCCATCCCAGATATCGTGAATTAGCGCCAAGCATTTTCTGTTCCTTCGTAAGCCATCGTCACCATTTGATCCTCTTTATGGGCACCGCGCGCCGGATGATCGCCTTTTGGGCCCCGCGCTTTGGCTCAGCCGCGAACCCGGAAAAATCCCGGTGTTGGCGGCTCAAGCGCGTCACCGAGATCGCTTGACGATACAAGGCGGCGATCTCGCGCGGACAGGCTCGGAAAATACTTAGCGCCATGTGCGAGATATCAGCCTTTGAACGTCACCGGCCAGAAGTCTGCGGGATGCTCCCGCCGGAGACCGCCGCCTCGGCATTAGCGGCTCGCGCCGTCGCTCGATGGCTTGCCGCGAACGCCAGGCCGCCCAGCACGATGACCATCAGGACAATCGCCCCGTAGCGGAAGGGCTGGGACTGCATCACCGCGGGGATACTGAAACCGAGTATCTCTTCGGCCCCGTCGGCCGATGGGACGTCGGCACCGATCCGGCGCGGCAGGCGGGCGATCAAGCAAGCAGCGATGGTACCGGGAGCCAAATGCGTCGATGGCCTATCGGGTAGCGCCGCGATCAACGAGGCCAATCTGTGAGTTGCCGTTGTGCCCGGCAATCGAGCTAAGTTCGCGGCTTCTTGCCAAGGGTCGACGTCCAGCCGCGCCAGCGCCGAAACCACGCTGAGCCGCATTCCGTTTCTTTCCTCACCGATCGACGCGAATAGAAAATCGTCGAATTCGGGCGCCAGGATGGAAGCCGAAGCAGAACGGCGCATCTCCGCCATCGATGTCACCCCTCCGCCGAACCCGCGCAAGCGACAACGGCATCGGGGGCTGCCGTCGCTTTCACCGAAGTCGGACCGTATTGCGCGGCAGGGCGTAGCGTTAGATTCGGAAACTACTCACCCGCCTCCGCCTCGAAGGCTATCGACATCACGGCTCGATGCCTCATGCCGGCTTTGCCTTTTCGAATACGAGCGCCAGCGCGTCTTTCGCCTCCTGTTGGATGCGCCGCAAGTGATCTTCGCCGCGGAAACTCTCGGCGTAGATCTTGTAGACATCCTCGGTGCCGGACGGCCGCGCGGCGAACCATCCGTTCGCGGCGATCACCTTGATGCCGCCGAACGGAGCGTCGTTGCCCGGAGCGGCGGTAAGTTTTGCGCGTATCGGCTCGCCCGCCAATTCCGTCATGCCGATCTGATCGGGCGAGAGCGCGGTCAGGAGTTTTCGCTGTTCGGCTGTCGCGGGCGCGTCAATCCTCTCGTAAAACGGAACACCCAATTCTCGCGTCAGGCGGTCGTACGCCTCACCGGGGTCCCGGCCGGTTTTTGCGGTGATCTCGGCGGCCAGCAGACCGAGAATGAGACCATCCTTATCGGTGGTCCACACCGATCCGTCCCGCCGCAGGAAGGATGCGCCGGCGCTCTCTTCGCCGGCGAAGCCGAGCGAGCCGTCGCCGAGGCCATCGACGAACCACTTGAACCCCACCGGCACTTCGACAAGCTTGCGGCCGAGCTTTGCCGCGACGCGGTCGATAATGCCGCTGCTGACGATGGTCTTGCCGACGGCGCAGCCGCTGGTCCAATTCGGACGATTGCCATACAGGTACGATATGGCGGTCGCGAGGTAGTGATTGGGGTTCATCAGCGCGTTCGAGCGGGTCACGATGCCGTGCCGGTCGGCGTCGGTGTCGTTGGCGAAGGCGACGTCGAACTTGTCGCGAAGGGCGATCAGCCGCGCCATCGCGTAGGGCGACGAGCAATCCATCCGGATCTTGCCGTCCCAGTCGAGCGTCATGAAGCGAAAGGTCGGGTCGATCGCGTCGTTGACGATCGTCGCGGCGAGGCCGTAACGCTCGATGATCGGGTGCCAGAAATCGACGCTCGCGCCGCCGAGCGGATCGATCCCGATCTTCACACCCGACGCGCGGATCGCTTCCATGTCGACGACATTCGCCAAATCGGCGACATACGGACTGATATAATCGTGGCGGTGGACGCAAGGGGATTGGCGTGCGCGGCCGTAGGGGATGCGGCGCAAACCGTCGAGGTTGTTTTCGAGCAGCGCGTTTGCGGTGCGCTCGATCCAACCTGTTACGTCGGTATCGGCCGGCCCGCCATTCGGCGGATTGTATTTGAAGCCGCCATCCTGCGGCGGATTATGCGACGGGGTGATGACGACACCGTCGGCGAGACCGGTCTTGCGGGTTTTATTGTAGGTCAGGATCGCGTGCGAAATGACCGGCGTCGGCGTGTATCCGCCGCGCTCGTCGATCATTACGTCAACATCGTTGGCGGCAAACACTTCGAGCGCGGTGGCGACGGCGGGTTCGGACAGCGCGTGCGTGTCGATGCCGACGAACAGCGGGCCGGTGACGCCGCTTCGATTCCGGTGGTGACAGATCGCCTGGCTGATCGCCAGGATATGCGCCTCGTTGAAGGCGTTGTCGAAGGCCGACCCACGATGACCCGACGTGCCGAATACGACGCGTTGCGACAAGACCGACGGGTCCGGCTTGCCGGTGAAATATGCCGTCACCAATCGCGGCACGTTGACCAGCATGGCTGACCCGGCCGGTTTTCCGGCGAGCGGGCTCACGTTTTCCGGCATGGTTTCCTCGCTCGGAGCCCGGCGTTCCAGCCCCTTCGACGATAAGGTCGGAAGCGTCGGAGCCGGCAGCCCCGGACAATACCCGGGCCTCTGCTATTGTCCCCAGAACAGGAACAAGCCGACGTCACCCGGCATCCCCCCGGGAAAATCGAGGACCCGCGCGCCGAGCGGAAAGCCCTGCGGCTTCAGGTCGCGCTCCCATCGCAGGTAGAGTTCGGCCGCCTCGCCGCGCAGGCTCTCCGGCCAGTCCGTCTCGGATATATTGATCGCCCGGCCGCCGTCGCCACAGAGCTGGCTCGGGAAGCGCAGCAGCATGAATTCCTTTTCCCCTTGCTCCGCTGATTGGCGCGCGCGGTGCAGCAGAGCGCGCCAGTTGTCATCGGAGATGTGGCGGTCGATCAGTTCCGCCACTTGGTCCTTGCGCTGCTCGGCCGCGGCGCGCCGCAGTTCCTGCGAATGTTCCAGCTTCTGGTGCTCGTGATCCGCCATCAGGCCGCGAAAATCCGCCGCCGTCGGCACGGCGTCATCCGACCCCGGGGGCGGCTCGACCGGCCCCCGCCGCTCGTCGGGAGGCTGCCGATGGAAGAAGCGATGATCGAGCCCGGCGAACGCCTCGGCCAGCATCCCGCCTTCGCTGGCGGCGGTTGGCCTCGGCTCCTCCGCGGCGAGAGCGCGGACAAGATCGGCGCGACTGACAATGCCGACGATCCGGCCATCGCGCAGCACCGGGACCCGCTTTATGCGATGTGCCGTCAGCAGTCGCGCGGTCTCGCTGAGTTCCGTCTCCTCGCCCACCGTGACCACCGGGCTCGCCATGACATCGCGCGCCGTGCGTTCCGGCGCGCGCAGGCTCGCGACATACCCCGCGTCGACCGTCTCCCCCTCCGCCAGCAGGGTCAGCCACCAGTCCCGGCGCGCCTCGCGGCTCGTCTCGTCGCGGCCGATCAGGTCGCCCTCGCTGACCATGCCGGCGGGCGCGCCGTCGGCATCGACGACCGGCACGGCGCTGATCCCGCGATCGCCCAGGATTTTCGCGATCTCGCGCGCCGGCGTGTCGAGGCCGACCGACACGACCGCCGAGGTCATAACGTCGCGTGCTTTCACCGCTCTATATCCTTGGATTTCCGTTTCGATCGTAGCCGGGCGCGGGATGGCGCCACACCTTCGGAAACTACCCAGGCGCAGGCCCGGTCCGACGCGCCGCCGTACCGACCGGCGAAGTCGCCCTTTCAGATCTTTGGTGCGGGCGGCCGGACTTGAACCGGCACAGCCTTGCGGCTAACGGATTTTCATACCCGCTACGGCTTTCGCCGCCCGATCCCGCGCGGATTTCGCGCCGGAGAGGTTTGGGGTCTGGACTATCCCTTCACCCTGGCCCTGCGGCTTTAGGTGCTGCCCGTCTAGTCTCTACACCTTCCCGTTTCCGGGCTTGGCTCGGGATTGCCATCTGACAGGTTTCCCCGACTTTGGGCAGTTCTGCATCTCCGGTTTCCCGAAAGAGCACTCAAGTTGGACTTAAGTCCGTTGCGTCTACCAATTTCGCCACGCCCGCACAGGGAATAGCTATAGCGTCGCCGGTGGCGTCCGCCAATAGCACGGGCGGCGCTGTATTTCTCGATCTCAACGCCGGCTAATCCTCGCTCGCGCCTTCGTGCGGGTCGCCGCCGAGGTCGAAGATCAGCGTCTTCAGCTCCGCGGTCGCGGCGAGGAGCCGCGCCCGGTCGGTGCCGCGGATGACCAGCGTCACGCCAAAATCGGCGCGGCGGAAATAGGGGTAGGAGCCGATCTCGAGGTCGCCGTAGCGCGCCTGCAAGTCGCCAAGCTGCTTCGCCAGCACGCCCTCGCCAAGGCCGCAGCTGACCGAGCGGCTCAGCATCTTGGCGCCACCCGCGAGCTGGTGGCGTAGTTCGTTGAACGTCGCCTGCATGATCTGCGGCACGCCGGCCATGACATAGACGTTGTCGACGCGAAACCCCGGCGCGCGCGAGATCGGGTTGGGCAACAGCACCGCGCCGTCGGGCACATAGGCCATGCGCATCCGCGCCTCGTTGACCGCGCCCGCCGGATAGTGGCCCTCGAGCAGCCGCTTCGCCTCGGGATGCAGGATCAGCTTGACCGCGAACGCCTCGGCGATGCACTGCGCGGTGATGTCGTCATGCGTCGGGCCGATGCCGCCGGTGGTGAAGACGTAATCAAAGGCGCGTCGCACCTCGTTGACCGTGCCGACGATCGTGTCGGCATGGTCGGGGATCACCCGTACCTCCTTCAACCGGACGCCGACCTCGTTGAGCCCCTTGGCGAGAAAGGCGACATTCTCGTCCTGCACGCGGCCCGACAAAATCTCGTTGCCGATGATCAGGACGCAGGCGGTGTAGGTCTTCGGCGCGCTCGGCGCTTCGCTCGGCATCGTCGCTGCTCGTTGTTGCCAATCGCGTCCTTCATAGGCAAAGCCGCGCGAGCATACAATCGGCCACATGCGCCGGGATTGCCGCGAGCCGTCCGACATCCGATATTGAGGAGGCGGCGCTGCCGCCTCGGGATTGAAGAGCATAGGTCATGCAAGACGACGTGATGATGGGCATGGGCAATGCGCGCGCCGGGGTGCCGCGCGCGGGATCGATCAAAATCCACGGCGAGGCGGCGTTCGAGGGGATGCGCAAGGCCGGGGTCCTGGCGGCGGCTACGCTCGACTTCATCACGCCGCATGTCGTGCCCGGGATCACCACCGGGGAGCTCGACAAGCTCTGCCACGACTACATCGTCGGCAACGCCGCGATCCCCGCCCCGCTCGGCTATCGCGGCTTCCCCAAGTCGATCTGCACCTCGATCAACCATGTCGTGTGCCACGGCATCCCCGGCGACCGGCGGCTGATGGAAGGCGACATCGTCAATATCGACGTGACCGTGATCCTCGACGGCTGGCATGGCGACACCAGCCGCATGTACTTCGCCGGCGACCGCATTCCCTTGAAGGCGAAAAAGCTGGTCGACGTGACCTACGAGGCGATGATGCGCGGCATCGCCGTGGTCAAGCCGGGCCTCCATATCGGCGCGATCGGCAACGCGATCCAGCGCTACGCCGAAAGCCACCGCTACTCGGTGGTGCGCGATTTCTGCGGCCACGGCGTCGGCCGGGTGTTCCACGACGCGCCGTCGATCCTGCATTACGGCCGCCCGGAAGACGGGCCGGTGCTGCTCGAAGGCATGTTCTTTACCGTCGAGCCGATGATCAACGCCGGGCGCTGGGAGGTGAAGGTGCTGAGCGACGGCTGGACCGCGGTCACCAAGGACCGCTCGCTGTCGGCCCAGTTCGAGCACACGATCGGCGTGACCGCGACCGGCTATGAGATCTTCACCATCTCGCCGGCCGGTCTGCACCGGCCGCCTTACGAATTTCCAGCAGTCTAACTCACGGCTCCAGCCGCACATTGGCATGGGCGCTGCGGCCGGCGGCGTCGATCACGGTGAGCTGGGTAAAGCCCACCCCGCCGGGGCTCCAGTACAGCGCATGGCGCGGCTGGCCCTGCGGCAGCGGTCTGCCGTCAGCGAGCCAGCGCAGCGGCGCGCTGCCGCCGGCGGCTTCGAGCGGTACCTCCTCGCCATGCCAGTCGACCGTCGAACCGTCGGGCGGATAGAGGATCTTCGGACCCCCGGCATCGCGGCCAGCCCGCTCGGCCGGGCCCGGGTCGAGGTGCTGCAAGCCCGGCGGCAGGTTGCGGCGGGCGAGGATCAGCGCGCCCGGCGGCGGCGGTTTCGGCCCGCCGCCCGCTTCCGGCGGCCCCAGCAGGTCGGCGATCTTGAACAGCACCGGCGCGGCCGTCGTCCGCCCGCCGATCCCCGGCATCGGCGTGCCATCGGGCCGGCCGGCCCACACCGCGATCGTCACCTCGGAATCGTAGCCGACCGCCCACGCATCGCGGAACCCGTAGGACGTGCCGGTCTTGAACGCGAGCGGACGGGCGCGGCGCATTTCGGCCGGCAGCATGCCGGGCGCCGGCGGCGCAGCCCGCAGGATGTCATTGACGTACCACGCGGCGACCGGTCCGAAGATCGCCGTTTCGCGCCCCTCGACCTCGTCGAGCCGGGTCCGCAGCTTGGCGACCGCGCCGTCATGCGACAGCGCGACATAGAGCGTCGCGAGATCGAGCAGGCTGATCCCGTCGCCGCCGAGCGCCACCGCGAGCCCCGGCTCGACGGTCGGCTGCGGCAGCTTCAAGCGGATGCCGGCGGCGGCCAGCGCGGCGGTGAAGCGCGCCGGACCGAGCCGATCGAGCACCGCTACCGCCGGCACGTTGAGCGAATATTGCAGCGCCTCGCGCGCGCTGACCTCGCCGAGGAACCTTCCGTCGAAATCGCCCGGCGCGTAGTCGCCGAAATGGCGCGGCCGATCGTCGAGGATGGTCTCCGGGTGGATGATCAGCCGGTCGAACGCCATCGCATAGATGAACGGCTTCAGCGCCGAGCCCGGCGAGCGCAGCGCTCGCGCCATGTCGATCGTGCCGTGCCGCGCACCCGAGAGGAAATCGGCGTTGCCGACGTAGGCGACGACCCGGCGTTCGCGATTGTCGACGACCAGCGCCGCCAGCGTCGCCTGCGGGTCGAGCGCGGCGGCCTCGCGCCGCAACAGCGCCTCGACCTCGCTTTGCAGGCGCGGGTCGATCGTCGTGCGCAGCACGCCGACCCCTGGGGCCTCGTCGCGCAGCGCCTTCGCCAGATGCGGCGCGTGGAACGGCAACGCCGCGCGCAGCCGCGGCACATCCTCCGCCGTCGCCTCGGCGAGCGCTTGCTCCGAAATCACCGCGTCCGCCGCCATGCGATGCAGCACCGCGTCGCGCGCCTGCCGCGCGGCCTCGGGATGGCGGTCGGGCCGCAAGCGCTCGGGCGAGCGCGGGATCGCCACCAGCAGCGCTGCCTCGGCCTCGGTCAGATGCGCCGGCTCCTTGCCGAAATACGCGAGGCTCGCGGCGCGCACCCCTTCGAGATTGCCGCCGAACGGCGCCAAGGTGAGATAGATGCCGAGGATGGCGTCCTTGCCGAGCCGGCGTTCGAGCGCCAACGCCTCGCCGCTCTCCGCGATCTTGGCGGCAAGCGTGCGCGGCCGCCGCTCCAACAGCCGCACCGCCTGCATCGTTAGGGTCGAGGCGCCCGAGACCACACGGCCATGCGCGATCGACTGCCCGGCGGCGCGCAGCACGGCGAGCGGGTCGACGCCGAGATGCGTCGCGAAGCGTCGGTCCTCGGTCGCGATCAGCATGCGCCGATAGAGCGGATCGATATCGCCGGGCGCGGTCGGCAGCCGCCACTTGCCGTCGGCGGAAAGAAACCCACGGAGGATCGATCCATCGCGCGCCAGCACCAGCGTCGACACACGCTCGCCGCGGTCGAGCGACGGCGGCGGGAGGAGGAAATAGCCGGCCGCCAGTCCAGCGATGCCGAGAGCAAAGCCCATCACCCAACGCAAGCGTTGCCCTTGCCGCCGCCCTTCTCCCTCTCCGCCCCCCATGGACCATTGCGGGGCGGAGAGGGCCACGGTGAGGTGGGGGAACCACCGGCGCATGCCCATCTCACCCTCCCATCGCTACGCGATGGGTCCCTCCCTCTCCCCCCGATGGGCGGAGAGGGGTTGTTAGGCAATCGCCGCCTGCTACAGCGAACCCCCTCCCCCGCTTGCGGGGGAGGGTTGGGGTGGGGGCTTCTAGCGACACGCTAACTACCGCGCCTGCACCACCAGCTTGCCGATCGCGGTGCGGCCGTAGGTTTCCGGGTCGTACATGTCCTCGACATCGAGCGCCGGATATTTGAACTCACCCGGCGTCACCGCGCGCACGACATAGGCAAGGGTGAAGTCCGAGGTGCCGCTCGGCAGGTCGAGCGCGGCGAGGTAACGGTCGTCGCGCGCCTCAGTGTGGTCGGGGCTCGACACATCCTTGAGCCACGCATAGGCGCCGGCGGTATCGCCGCTCGGCGCCGTCGCGTTCTGGATCTCGAACCCGGCGGGCAGCAGGTCGACGATCAGCGCGTGGGCGGGAAGCGCGGCATCCTTGCGGACGCCCTGCAGCACCACGACGTAGAGGTCGCTCTGCCGCGCCTGGGTCAAGTCGGCGACGCTGCCGTCGGCGTGATAGACCCCGCGAGTGACCGTGTAGCCCTTGCTCTCGGCCGGCAGCTCGGCCTTGACGACGCCGGTGATCGAGACGCTGCGCCACGCCGGCTTGGTCCCGCGATTGGCGATGGTCAGCGCCGCCCCGCCGGCGCCCAGCGCGCGCTGAAAATATTCGGGTGTCGTGCGGGTTTCCGGCGCCTTGTCGCCGACTGCGACGGTCATGCTGTCGCCGGTGAGCTTGGCCGCCGCCTCGGCCGCCAGCAGCAGCCAGGCCTGGTCCTGCGTGCTGGTGCGGTCGGCATGGGCGAAGAGCTCGGCGATGCGGTCGATGATCGTGGTGAGCCGGGTCTGGCTGCCGGGATCGGCGGCGGCGAAGGCGAGCGCGCCGGCGCTGTCGCGCAGATCGCTGCCGTAATCGGCATAGCGCAGTGCCGGGTCGCGCTTGCCCGGCGACGCCAGCGCCGCGGCATAGGCCGCCGCCGCCCGCGTCGCGTCGCCATAGGCGGCCAGCGCGGCGGCGAGCTGCGCCTTCGCCAGTTGGCTCGGCAGCCGCGCCAGCTGCGTGTCGTTAAAATACCGCAGCGCCCCCAGATCGTCGGCCTTGGCGCGCGTCAGCACGTAATGCGCATAGGCGAGTGCCGGCAGGTCCTTGTCGTCCTTGTGCTCCTGCCGCACGTAATTGCGCAGCCAGCCGATCACCCCGTTGAGCGCGAAATCGGGCACGGTGTTGCCGTGCTCCTTGGCGCGCATCAGGAAATCGGCGGCATAGGCGTCGAGCCACGGCACCGTGTCGTCGGTGTCGCTCCATACCCCGAAGCTGCCGTCGGAGCGTTGCAATTCGGCGATGTGGCCGATCGCGGCGTCCAGCGTCTTTCCCGGGCTGAAGCCCGGATCGGTCTGCCACAGCGAGGCGACCTCATCGACATAAAGCAGCGGCAGCGCGCGGCTCGTCGTCTGTTCGAGGCAGCCGTAAGGGTAGCGGTCGAGCGCCTGGAGCAGCGCCGGCACATCCCATTGCGGGCGCGGGCTGACCGAGAGCTGCGCCTCGGCGGTACCGGGCAGGAACTCGTCGGCGCTGGCATCGTCGAGCGTGACGCTCTGTCCCGGCCCAAGCTGGCCGACAAACCGGCGCAGCTGGTACGACTGGGCCGGGCGCACGCCGATCTTGAAGTCGCGCGCGATGTGCAGATCGCCCGGCCCCGCGAGATCGAGATGCACCGCGATATTGCCGATCGTCGTCGCGGCGAGGATGAAGCCGTCGCTGAAATTGGCGGCGGCGTCGAGATGGATCGTGCGCTCGACCGGCGCAGCGAAGCCGCCGGCCCCGGTCGCGGTCATCTTCAGCGCGTAGTCGCCGGCCGGGCCTTCGAGGTTGTTGATGGTGACCGCGAGCCTTGCGTTGTCGCCGGGCGCCAGGAAGCGCGGCAGCGCCACCATCGCCACCACGGGGTCGCGCACGATCATCTGCGCGCTCGCCGCGCCGACCTTGTGCGCCGCGAACGTCACCGCCATCAGCCGCAGCTGCCCCTGGAAGTCGGGCATGTCGAGCTTGACCGTGGCGGCGCCGTCGGCGTCGAGCTTGACGATGCCCGAGAACAGCGCCACCACCTGATTGCTCTTGTCGGGCAGCCCCGCGACCGAGCGTTTGGCGAACTGGTCACCGCCGCTGCGCAGCACCCCGATCGCGCCCGCGTTCGGGTCGATCAGCCGGCCGTAGAGGTCGCGCAGTTCGACCCCGAGCTTGCGCCTGCCGTAGAAATAGTCCGCCGGCGCGGGGCTGGCGAAATCGGTCAGCTTGAGCACCGCCTCATCGACCGCGGCAAGCGTCACATAGGCTTCCTCGCCCGGCGCGAGGCCCGCGACCTTGATCGGCACCGCGGCCGGCGCGCGTGGGCGGACCACATCCGCCCCCGACAACGTCACGCCGAGCGTGCGCGGCGCCGGGTCGACGCCGATCCAGCCGACCCCGACCGCCCGGCCGGGGCCGCGCGCCGAGGTGCCGTTGCCGCCTGAAGCCGGCGGCGTCGGCGGGCGATAGGCGGTGACCAGCGCGTAGACGCCGCTGCCCCACGCCGCGTCGACCGGGATTTCCAGCGTCGTGCCGCCTTCGGGCAGGGTGAACGAGCGCAGCGACAGCACCTTGTCCGCCGCGATCGCCAGCTCCGCCTCACCGGCGAACGGCGCCTTGATGAAGAGCTTGGCGGTGTCGCCCGGCTGATAGCTGATCTTGTCGAGGGTCATCGACAATTTGTCCGGCACGTCGGGCAATTCGGCCTCGACCCACCAGCCGACATGGAACCTGAGGCTCGACTGCGCGCCGCTCGCGGCATCGGTGAGCTCCCAGCGATAACGGCCCGCCGGCAATGTCTTCGACAGGCTGGCCATGCCGCCACCGGCGATGTCGGTCGCGCCGCTATCGATCGGCTCGTCGCGTACTCGCACGCGATGGCGCCACACGCCACCCTCCGAATACCAATCGTAGCGCCAGCTCTCCCGCACCAATTCCCAGCGCAACCCCGGCGTGGCGATGCGCTTGCCGGCTTCGTCGACGGCGATCACGTCGAGCTTCGCCGGCGCGCCCTCGGGCACCGCGTCGTCGCCCGAGGACGAGCGCAGGCCGATCGTCATCGCGCGCTCGCGGATCGGCCGGGTCAAGGTCGCGACGATCGCCCGGCCGCTCGGCTCGAAGACGCTGACCTCGACCGTGGCGGCGAGCGGCTTGGTCAAATCGGGCAGGTCGGTGAGGTTGAGCTCGACGCTCGACTTGCCGTCCGCGTCGGTCGCCGCCGCGTCGAGATCCTTGCGCACGCCGTTGAACTTCTCGTCGACGAGGCCGAACTGGAAGTCCGGCTCGCTTGGGAACGGCGTGTCGTCGAACGCAATCTGGGCATTCGCCTGGACCGAGAGACCGGCGCCCGGCGCGCCGTAATAATACTTGCCGACGATCGACACCGGGTACGCCTCATTCGGATGGATCGGCGCGTCGCCCGCCGACAGGTCGACCTTCAAGGTCGGCGGCACGAAATCCTCGACGCGGAACTCGGCGGTGCCGATCGCCGGCGCCTTCGGATCGACCCGCAGCTCGACTTGCCAGGTTCCCATCCGCGCGTCGCGCGGCAGCGCGTAGCGCTGGTAGTGCGCGCCGAGGTCGCCGGCATCCAATTGGCGGCTCTCGACGACGATGCCGTCGGGGCGCAGCAGGCGCAGCGTCAGCGGCACGTTCGCCAGCGCCTCGGCCTTGTCGTCGCGTACCAGCGCCATCAGGTGCACGCTTTCGCCCGGCCGGTAGATGCCGCGGTCGGTATAGAGATAGGCGTCGACCGGGCCCGGCGGCTCGCGGCCGCTGACGCCGCGGTCGCTCAGGTCGAAGGCGGCGCGGCCGACTTCAAGAAAGTTGAAGTCGCCCTCGGCGCCGTAGGCCATCACCGCATAGGCCTCGTCGCCGCCCTTGCCGTGAAGTAGACCGCCGGCGAAACGCGCGATGCCGTCGGCGTCGGTCGTCGCGGCGCCGAGTTCGCCGTTGTTGTGCGCGTAAAGGCGCAGCGTGACGCCGGAGACCGGTTTCGCGTCGGCCAGCGAGCGCACCGCGATCGCCATCCCGTCCGCGCCGGTATAGGCGGTGAGGCCGAGGTTCGACACCAGCACCCAATTGGTCACCGGCTCGGTATCCTCGCCCTCCTTGACGTCGGCGCGCTCGACGACGGCGAGATAGACCCCCGGGCCCTTGTCCTTCAGCACATCCTTCAAGGGGATCGCGGTCGAGACGGCGCGGTTGCGCTGGTTGGCGATCGCCATCTCGCCCTGCCAGACGAGGCTGCCCGAGCTGTCGGCGAGAGTGTCGACATCGCTCGAGTCAAAACCCATCGTCAGCTTTTCGGCATCGAGGCTCGGCACCAAATTGCGCTCGTTGACCTTGATGATGCGTACCTTGACCCGGTCGAGGTTGATCGTCGTGACCGGCAGCCCGGCGCTGCCTTCGCGCGGCAGCACATAGCCCTTGCCGGCGAAGCTGATCGACGGCTTGCGGTCGGGCACCACGACATTGGTCTTGAAATCCGCCAGCGTCTTCTCGCCGGTCACCGAGGGAAACCCGGCGAGCAGCGCGACCTGATAGGTCTCGCCGTGCTTCAGTCCTTCGAGGCAGACCGTATCGCCCCGCCCGGTGACGATGCCGTCGAGGTTGGGGGTCGAGCGCACATAGGCGCCATAGGAGATGTCGCCCTTGGTCGCGATCGGCTCGTTGAAGCGCAGGCAGGCGCGCGCGGCGTCGGCTTCGGCCTCGACATCGACCTTGATGACGCGGAACGCGACCAGCGCCTTCAATTGGTCGACGCGGGTCGCCACCCCCGGCGCCGCGGTGAAGCCGAGCCCGGCCTCGAACGCGGCGAGCGCCTCCTTGTACTTGTCGTGGCGGTCGTAATCGCGGCCGATGATGAAGAGCGCGTTGCCGCGCTCCACCGGATCGAGCGATTTGCGATAGGCGTTGTAGGCGCTCGCCATCGCGTGGTCCTGGTCGTCATTGGCGAGCTGCGCCTGGGCCAGCCGCAGCCAGACGACGCCGTCATCGGCGCCATAGGAGATCGCGGTTTCGAGGTCGTCGACCGCTTGGCTGTAGCGCTTGGCCTTGTATTCGTCGGCGGCGTCCTTCTTCAGCCGTGGGATCAGGTTCGGCTGGAGCTTGTTGGCGGGCAGCTTGTCGTGCAAATCCTGCCGGTATTGCGCGCCGGCATCGGCCAGCTCCTTCGACTCGTACTCCGCCGCGCCGGCCGGCGCGGCCCACGACGCGGCGACCAGGACCAGGACGAACGACAAGGCGCGCCACATATGAACCCCCGATCCCCGATCAAGCCCGGACGCCGGCATTCGACCTGCGGCCGGCCGTAAGCGCCAATACGGTTATTGCGCGGGTCTGGTTGCAAGATAGCGCTCGACGAGCGGACCCCAGATCGCGGACCCGCCGCGGTCGACAAAGAGATGGTGCCCATCATCGCCAAACGGACCGAGCTGGTGAAATTCCGCCCGTCCGCCATTGCGGGCATAGGCATCATACATCGCTGCGGCGATGGGCGGCGCGAAGAAGCTGTCATTGGCGGTATAGACCCACAGCATCGGCGTCGTCGCGGTGCGCGCGTACACGCCGGCGCCTTCGGCGAGTTTTTCGGGCTGGCAGTTCATGTTCGGCGTGTCGTGCATATGCCCGCCATTCCCGCCGGCGAAATTGACGATCGCGCTGACCCGCGGATGCGGCAGCGAATTATAGGCGGTCGCGTCCCAGCCGCCGGTCGACTGGCCGACCAGCACAGTTCCCGTCGGCCGCGCGAAAGGCAGCGTGGCGGCGTAGTCGACCGTCGCGGCGATCTCAGTGGCGCTGATCAGGCCAACCCTGGTGTATTCGCGCTGTCCACACGGCGCCAGCGTGTCGACGAGCGCCCCGCCGGTCGCGCCATAGCCGCGGCGCATCCCGGCGACGACGACAAAGCCACGCTCAAGAAACCAGCGCGCCGTCTCGCTGTTGCAGGCGAGGGGCTTCATCGTCCCGCGCGCCGACAAATCCGGCGGCGTCCCATGAGCGATGACGACCACCCGCGCCGCCGCCTCGCCCAGGGGCCGGCAGATCCGCGTGTAGAGGAGGTATTGGCGTCCGTTGTCGTTGAGCGGCACCCAATGGCTCTGCTCGCGCCACGGCCCGATCGGCGGCCCGGCCGGGCCAGCCGCCTGCTGCGCCGCCGCCGCGCCGCACAAGACAAGAGCGACCGCGAGCGCCGCCAGCCACCGCATTGTCCCCTCCCCGCTTGAGACTGTACGCGTATCTGTAGCACTGTGCGGCCAACGCCAGCGAGCGCGGCCAACCGGGTATGGAGGACGGGTCATGAAAATCGGTTTCGTCGGTCTGGGGATCATGGGGCATCCGATGGCCCTCAACCTCGCCAAGGGCGGCCACCAGCTTTACGTCTACGGCAAGCGCACCTGCCCGGCCCCGGTCAAGGAAGCCGGCGCGACCGTCTGCGATACGCTGAAGAGCATCGCCGAGCAGTCGCAGATCGTCATCATCATGGTGCCCGACACGCCCGATGTGGCGGACGTGCTCAACGGTGCCGATGGGGTCATCGCCGGGCTGTCCGCCGGCAAGATCGTCGTCGACATGAGCTCGATCTCGCCGATCGAGACCAAGAAATTCGCCGCCGCGGTGGCCGAGAAGGGCTGCGGCTATGTCGACGCGCCGGTATCGGGCGGCGAGGTCGGCGCCAAGGCCGCCAGCCTGACGATCATGGTCGGTGGCTCCGAAGGCGATTTCGCCAAGGTGCAGCCGCTGTTCGAGCTGATGGGCAAGAACATCACCTTGGTCGGCGAGGTCGGCGCCGGCCAGACCACCAAGGTCGCCAACCAGATCATCGTCGCGCTGACCATCGAGGCCGTCGCCGAGGCGCTGCTCTTCGCCTCCAAGGCCGGCGCCGACCCGGCCAAGGTGCGCCAGGCGCTGATGGGCGGCTTCGCCGCCTCGCGCATCCTCGAAGTCCACGGCGAGCGCATGATCAAGCGCACCTTCGACCCCGGCTTCCGCATCGAACTGCACCAGAAGGATCTGAACCTGGCGCTGCAGGGCGCTCGCGCGATGGGCATGTCGCTCCCCAACACCGCGACGACCCAGGAGCTGTTCAACGCCGCGACCCCGCTCGGCGGCAAAGGCTGGGACCATTCCGGGCTGGTGCGGGTGCTCGAACACCTCGCCGGCCACAAGGTGGCCAAGGGGTAAGCAGCGCGTGGCCGCCGAGGGCCCCGGTCCCGAAACGGGAACGCCGCCCGCGGCTTCCGTCGATGCGCCGAGCGAGCAGCCCGGCTTCGTCGTCTCCCTCTGCTCGATCGCCGCCGGCCTGATCGGCTTCGGCGTTCCCGTCCTCGGCATGCTCGCGTCATGCGCCGGGATCGGGCTCA
>Ga0182024_10006828_pt1 | contig 24879 bp, 23 predicted proteins | sample P32metaG_FD_120480 | JGI IMG/M metagenome (GOLD analysis project Ga0182024, IMG submission 120480) | Permafrost microbial communities from Stordalen Mire, Sweden - P3-2 metaG (Illumina Assembly) | ecosystem: Environmental > Terrestrial > Soil > Wetlands > Permafrost | place: Sweden: Stordalen...
AGGAGCACTCGGAGGGAACCGCGCCGAACCGATCGGAGGGATGCCATCAATGGACCGCCTTTCTGACGAGCCTCATCGACGCCCTGTTTTCGACGACGCTTGGCGCACCCTAGGAAGGGCGCAGCGCGTCGTCAAGCGTGGCGGCCGGCGAACAGTCGGATCCTGGCGTTCGTGCGCGTCGTCTGGCTCGATCCGGCACCGAGCGCGATGCCGCTCAGGAACACCAGTGCGATGACCTCGCCGGCGCATCTGTGCACCGTTGGCTGGCACAGGCCCAGCTCAAGCGGCCCCACCGCTCAGTCGGATGGGAGCAGGGTCGTGATGCAGAAGGGGTGGCCCGCGGGGTCGAGGAGCACGCGCCAGCGATCGGGCGACGGCTGCATGATCGCCTTCGTCGCGCCGAGCTCGATCGCCGCGGCCTCTGCCTCGTCGAGGTCGTCGACGGCGAGCTCGAGGTGCAGCTGCTTCGGCACGTCGGACTCCGGCCAGTCGGGTGACCGGTGGCCCTCAACGCGCTGGGTGGTCAGCCAGATGCCCGCGCCCTTCAAGGCAACGAACTCGCCGGACTCGACCGCCACCTCCAGGCCGAGCAGCGCCCGATAGAACGCCGCGAGCGCTCGAGGGTCGTCCGCGTCGAGGGAGACGGCGCCGAGGCGTGCGATGGATGCCATCCCACGAAGCTAACCCCGGGCTGTGACCGGCCGATGACGCGCGAGCTGGGCGTGGCGCCGACCGCCCCGGCGGCGAAGCGAGCGACGGCTACGCGGGCTCGCTCGTCGTCGTCGCCCGAGTGGCGTCCAGGCGCTTCGAGAGGTCCCCGCACTCCACGCACACCGACGCTGGGATCGCGCCGAGCGAGATCAGCCAGCCGAACAGCTCGCAGCCCACGCAGTACCCGAGTGCCGCTTCGAGGAAGGCAGGCACGAGGAGCGTCGCGAGGAGCGCGCGTGCGGCGAGGTCCGCGCCGCCGAGCCAGCAGCCAAGCGCAGCGCAGGTGAAGGCCGCGCCGATCGCCTGGGCGAAGCGCTTTGGTGGTCCAGGCAGCAGACGTGCGTGACGACCGAGTCGGGGCGCGACGACCCGCGAGGCGAAGGTCCCGAGGGGGCTGAGCGTGGGGCCGGTCGCCGTTCGCGCGACGAAGCCGAACGCGAGCGGGATCGTGAGCCAGAGCGCGTCGAACCCGAGGGCCGCGACCGCCATCACGATCACGCCGGTCGCGACGGTGCGTGCCGCGACGTCGTTGACCGGGTTGGGAAAGCCGAAGAGGCGTCGGCGCACCGAGAGCAGCGTAGGAGGTCGGGAGGGATTCCTGACTGATCTGGTCGGCATTACCTCGCCTCAGTCTCGGCCCCACTCAGCCCGCGACCTGCCCGTCGCGCGGCTCGGCCGACGACGTGTCGCCGCCCCCTGTCAGCCCGCCGGGGAGGTGGATGCCCGCAGCGCGGCCAGGAGCGCGGCGCCCCGCGGCGAGCCGAGACCGGAGCAGGGGTCCCACCCGGGCGCCGCGTCGTACGCCCCGTTCGAACCGGTGACGACGTCGTTCAGGACGGTGGACGGCGCCTGGGCGTAGAGGAAGGGGTTGAGGAACCCGACGGGGTGGCCGAGCCCCTCGTTCAGCAGCGCGACGAGCCCGGCCCACAGCGGGGCCACGGCGCTCGTGCCCCCGATGGGCACGACCTCGCCGTCGACCCGCACCGTGTAGCCCGTGTCGGGGTCCGCGTCCCCACAGACGTCGGGGACCCCCCGCCCGAGGTGGCCGCCCGGGTTCGCCGACGGAGGCACGTGTGCGCCCGCCTGGTAGCTCGGCACGGAGAAGGCGTCGCTCACACCCCCGCCGGTTGCGCCGGCCGGGTCGTTCCACACGGTCTCGGTCTCGATCGCGCCGGCCTGGACCCGCAGCGACGTGCCGCCGCACCCAAGGGCATGCGGCGCCGACGCAGGGAAGTCGACATGCTGGAGGCCGTCCTGCTGGCCGTCGGTCGAGCCGCCGTCGCCCGCGGCGACCGTGACGGTCACCCCGAGTGCCGCGGCCGCGGCGAGGGCCGTCTCCATCTGGTCCATCGCCTGGGAGGTCCAGGTGGCCTCGGCGCCTCCCCAGCTGATCGAGACCACGGACGGCCGCTGCACCTGGTCGTGCACCGCGGTCGTCACCGCGTCGAGGAACCCCTGGTCGGTGTTCGGCGCGAAGTACACGGCGACCCGTGCCCCTGGTGCGATGCTCCCGACCACCTCGACGTCGAGGAGGACCTCGCCGTCGGGCCCATCGGGCGCCGACGGGCTGTTGAGCGCGCCGTCGACCGAGACGGCCACGACGCTCGGCACCGCGAGGCCGAGCGAGGCGAAGTACGCCTGCAGGTCCGCCGTCCGGAAGCCACCACCGAGCTCAATGAGCGCGATGCACTCCCCGGTGCCGGTGAGCCCGGGCGGGTAGCCGTACGCCGCGGCGACCTGCGGCGGGGTGTACTGCACGGAGGCCGCAGCGCGGATCTGGAACTGGGCGTGCGCCTGGGGCCGCGTGTCGAGCCCCACGACGGCCGTCACGCAGTGCGCGATGTCCCGGGGCACAGAGAGCGCGCCCTCCCGGCCGCGGAATGACGCACCCCGGTCGCTCCGGTACGTCCCTAAGGACGTCCCGAACACCCCGGCGAGCCCGGCGAGGGTCCCCCAGAGCTGGACGCTCCGCCGAGCGGGGTCCACGTCGCCCACGGCGAGGCCGAGGGCGGATGCGGTGCGCGCGACAGCGTCGACGTCGGCCTCGAGCGCACCGAACCGCTCGGCGTAGGCCGCCCGAGTGACGCGCACCTCGTCGGTGGGCGAGGCGCGCCCTCGAAGGTAGACCGTCACCGACGCGAGCTCCTCTGGCGGCACGTCACTGACGCGGTCGCCCACGGGAGCGGGGCGGGCGCTGCCGGCGAGCTCCACGCGGTCGTCAGATCGAGATGGCGTCGCGCGCCTCCAATCCGGTCGGCTCCTGGCGGTCGCCTGTGAGCGCTACAGGTTCGTCTTGGTGATCGAGATCGACGTCGCCGGCTTCGTGACGACGTACTTGCGCTTCCAGTTCTTGAACGAGCAGGTCCCTTGGTAGTGGTGGCCCGAGTCCGTCGTGCTCACCGTGATGCCGACCGGACGGTTGGGCGCGGCCACGGCGACGAAGGTGTGCTGCTCGCCGGCACCCACGTACTCATCGGGGCCAACCTTGCCGATCACCGCGACCACCGACGTACCCTCGAAGTTCTCGACCTTGGACTTCGACAGGGGGCTGATCGGGGTGATCTCGACCATCGCCGAGGACATCGTCAGGCCGCTCGAGATGACCGCGTAGTCCTTCTGGCCCTTGGCGACGGAGATCCATCGATTGGCGTACTTGGAGTGCGCGACGCCGAACTGCAGCTGGAGCTGGACGGCGTTCGCCTTGAAGTAGGCGATGCCGCCGAGGAACCGCGTCTCCACCGTCGCCAATCCGATGCCCTTCACGTGGTCCGTGGTGACCTGGTAGCCCGAGACGTCACCGACGATGGTGACCGTCGATCCGGTCAGCCCGAGGCTCGGGATCGCTCCGCCGCAGTCGACCGTGAAGGATCTGGCGTTCGTCGTCGCCGCCCTCGTGATGGAGAGGATCTGTGCCGGGGAGTCCGTGGCGATCGAGCGACCCTGGACGACGGCGCCACCCGCGGCACCGCCGAGGACCGCGACGCCGGCGAGCAGACCGAGCGCCGCGGTGACCTGGGTCAACCTTCGGGTACTGGGCACATGCGCCTCCACAAGGTGCTCGACACCGCCGACGGCGCGTGGGCGGCCATCGTACCGAGCGCGGGTCGAGCGCAGGACTCGTCGAGCTCAGGAATGAGCTTGACGCCGCGGGTCAGGGTCCGGGCGGCGCTGGCGGTCAGAAATCTGTCACCTCCGCGGGTTCGCTACCCCGATGCGACCATCTCGTGCCAGGTGCCGCCGTTCAGCGTGATGCCATTCCCATGAGCCTGGCCGGGAGCGGCGTCACCGATGTAGGTGTAGAGGGGATGGCCGTCGTAGGTCACCTGGGTCGTGCCGTCGGTCCTGTGGATGGTGCCGAGGGCGCCGGTCACGCCCGCCCGGGCCGAGGGAGTGCCGGTGACGGGCGGCCAGTAGCTCGTGCAGGTGCTGCTGCACGCCGAGGTGGTCGGTGTGTCGGGCCCGAACCAGTACAGGGTGAACCCGTGTGCGTTGGTCACGACAGAGGCACCACCGATCTCCCGCACGTCCAAGATCGCGTGTCCGGAGGGGTTGCTCGTCGGCGCCGGTGGTGCGGCTTCGACGGAGAGGACGAACAGGACCGCGGCGACGACCGCGACGCCAGCAGCCGCCCAGCGCGCGACGGGGAGGTGCGGCTGCAGTGCGGCAGCGAGCCCCGTCGACCGCGCGGCGGCCGTGGACGTGGCGCGAGGACTGAGCGCGAGCGCGGCCAGTGTCGCGAACGCAGCGATCTCGATGGTGCCCGCGACGACCCCTGCGGTCGTCCGGACCTCGCGGAAGCCGAGCAGGCTGACGCGCAGCGACACCAGGTAGCCCGCCAACGTCGAGATCGCGAGTCCCGCACCCGCCGCGGCCGCCACGCGACTTCCGGTGAGCAGGACGACGACCGCGAGCACGAAGGCCGAGACCACCTGGAGGAGGAAGAGGGTGCCGATCGACGGGATCGTGCGATAGCCGGTGACGTACAGGTCGAGGTGGATCGCTCCGGACGCGAAGAGCAGCCCGGCTCCGAGCACGCGGAGCCCCAGTCGCCAGATCCGACGATCAGGGCGCGGACCAGGGACGGCCCCAGCCTGGTGGGTGCTCTCCCGGATCGGTGTGCTCATGGCGCGGTATCCCGGAACCCCTCGTGATTCCTCCCTTGAGGGGCGGGGAGCTCAACTCACCACATATACCGCGACTCCTGGCGCAGCGTTCAGCGGCGTACGGTCGATGCTGACGCGTGCCGCTGGGGCGGCCGCATCGTGCGCGAGCGTGCGGCCCAGGTCCTCGCATCACGTCGACGCCGGTCGGCCCGATCCGCAGTCGGTCCTGGCGTGCGGGCTGCGGCAACCGCCACGTCCGAGACAAGTGAACGGCCGGCGTTGATCGGCGGTATACAGAACGAACAGAGGGGCATCGCCCCGGAGCGATCGTCCAACCACAGAGAGGGACCTCATGCATCCGAGTTTCACGTTCAAGAGAGTCGGGGTCGGCATCAGCGTTGGCGCCCTGTGCGCCTCGGCGGGTGTACTTGCCCTGGTCCCTCCTGCCTCCGCAGGTGCCATAGGAGATCGCAGCGCCCCACACGCCGCGAAGGCGGCCGTCGTGGTGAAGATCTCGAAGTCCCGGGGCGGGTTCAAGAACGTGCTGACCACGACCAAGGGGGTGGGCGCGACGCTCTACACGGCGAGCCGCTGCACGGGCAGCTGCCTCTCCATCTGGCCACCGTTGCTCATGCCGAAGGGGACCACGATTCCCAAGGGTCCAAAGGGATTCGCCGGACTTGGCACGGTCAAGTTGGGCAAGCGCCTGCAGGTCACCTACAAGAAGCACCGGCTCTACACGTTCACGAGCGACTCCGGTTCGAGCGTGAGCGGCAACGGGGTCGCCGGGTTCACCGTCATCAAGAACGTCTGAGGCTACTCAGGATCTGAGACCCGACCGCACGGTGGCCGCGCCACCGGGGCCAGACGGTGACCATCTCGCGAGCCGGAGGTCCACGCGCCGGCCGCGGAGCGCCACGCCCTCCTTCGTGAGGAGGGTCAGTTGGCGGTCCGCGAGGTGGTCGGCGACCTGTCCCGTCGAGAGCACCACCCGGTGCCACGGGACCGTGCCCCCGCTGCGAGAAAGAACCTGTCCGACGATGCGGGCCGACGGGATCCCGAGTACGCGAGCCACGTCGCCGTAGGTCATGACCCGACCGGCCGGGATCGTGGCGACGACCTCGAGGATCGCGTCGGCGCGACCGGATCGTGGCGAGGTCGGAGTCGCGCCTGGCACGCTCCGACCGTACCCAACGTGCTGTCGATCGAGAGCGAGCGTGGGCATGGCGCCGACGCTCCCGAGGTTCCGGTGGTGGTGCGGCGCAGGCGCTGCGGTGGTGACCGGCGGCCCGACGCGGTACCCCGTGCGATGCAGCGGGACCTGGGGTCCGTCCGGACGACGGCGCCGACAACGGGAGGTGCGACATCGGCTCGTACGAGACACAAGCCGTGGCCTGACGCAGTTCAGGTTGGCAGGCCTGAGACCGGCGAGTATCGCTCGAGGAATGCGTCGACATCGGCGAGGCCAAGAGGCCTCGAGAACAGGTAGCCCTGTCCGATGTCGACATCCTCGATCTGCAGCTGAACACGCTGGTCGTCGTCCTCGACGCCCTCCGCGACCGTTTGGAGATTGAGGGCCTTGCCAAGCTGCACGAGTGCGTGGACGAGCGCCGCGGCTTCTGCGGAGTTGCAGAGTCCTGACACGAAGGCACGGTCGATCTTGACGGTGTCCATCGGGAACTGCCGCAGATACGCGAGGGATGAGTACCCCGTTCCAAAGTCATCCACTGCCAGCCGAACGCCGAGGGACTTGAGGGTCTCGAGCTGGGCGATCGTCTCGGGTCCGTTTCGCATGAGCGTCGTCTCGGTGAACTCCAAGATGAGCGACGAGGGGTTCAGACCGCTCAGTGCCAGTGCCTCTTCGACCTCGCGGACGAACTCCGGACGAGCCAGCTGCAGGATCGACACGTTCACCGACACCGTGAACCGGTGCCCCTCTGCCTGCCAGATCGCGCCCTGGCGACATGCGGTGTTGAGCACCCATGTCCCGATGGGGACAATCAGACCACTCGACTCAAGCTCAGGGATGAAGGCGTCAGGCTCGACGACGCCACGGTCAGGATGTTGCCAGCGCAGCAGGGCCTCGACGCCGGTCAGGGCATTGGACTGGAGATCGATCGTGGGCTGATACACGAGGAAGAACTGCTCTGCTTCCTGCGCGCGGCCGAGGTCCAAGAGGAGCGATCGCTGGTCCTCGGCGGCCTCCTGCATCCCCTGGTCGAACGCGACCGCGCAACGCTTCCCGCGAGCCTTTGCGCGGTACAGGGCAGTATCGGCGTCCCTCAGGAGCTCCTCGGCCGACGCGCGGTCGCCTTCGGCGATGCCGATGCTCGCGGAGACGACCAGGGGCTGCTCGCTGTCGGCGATATGGAAGGGGGCCCGCAGGGAGGCGAGTATCCGCCCCGCAACACGCTCGACGCCGCCACGGAGCGCGTCGCCCTCGACGAGGAGGACGAACTCGTCTCCGCCAAGCCGCCCCACGGTGTCCTCTTCTCGCACCTGGGCGACGAGCCTGGCTGCGACCGCTACCAAGAGCTGGTCGCCCGCACCGTGCCCGAGCGTGTCGTTGACGACCTTGAAGTCGTCGAGGTCGAGGAACATGAGAGCGGTCGGTACCTGATGCCGTCGAGCCCTGGCGAGCATCTGGGTGGCTCGGTCAAGGATGAGCGTTCGATTCGGCTGTCCCGTGAGCGGGTCGTGCAGGGCAAGGAACTGGAGCTCGGCCGTTCGCTCGTGGACGAGCTTCCGTGCGCGCGCTCGTCCCGTACCCAGGATCAGCAGCACGCTGGCGAGCAGAAGGCTGAACGCGATGCCAACGAAGAGCACCGCCAGTGCCCCCTTGTCGGCGAGAATCCCGCCACCAAGCGAGGCCGATGAGATCTTGACGGTCCAGCCATTGTGGAGGTTGACAGACTCCACATGGGCATTCGCAGGACTCGAGCCGCCGCGGAACTGGACGAGCGGTGCTCCGGGTGCCCGGTGCTGGAGCGCGACCTGGGTGTGGGGATTGTCCACCAGCGCCGTGTCGATGTCGACGGACGTGTTGAAGAGCACGCCGATGAAGCCGACGAATGCCGCCCGGCGCGCGGCGACGGTTGTCGGGACGCCCACTCCCCGGTAGAGGGGCACGCTGATCGAGAGCAGGCTCGCCCCCAGGAATTGTGCAGGCTCAAGTGAAGGGAGGCCCGAGAACTTCGTGGCCTGCAGGTTCACCCCGGCAATCGCCCTGCAGATGTCGAGTCCCCGCGGCAAGCGAAGACTCGGATTCCTGACGAGCAGCATCGTGGGAAGGCAGTAGTACGGCCGGATGCCGGCTGGGTACGGCTGGATCGTGTTCGCCGGTCCCGAGTTGGCCATCGACGGGATCGGGTAGCGGGCCGCGAATGCGCCGAGATCGGCCCTGGTGACGACCTGGATCGCGCCGATCGCGAAGAGCTCGGGATAGCGCCGCATGACATCGGCGTTCCGAGCCCACTGCACGAAGCTCGACTGCCTCGCGGACGGATTGTCCAGCTCGAACGACTGGGCCGCCACCAAGAGATCGTTCTCGTGCTGGAGGGAGAGTCCCAAGGTCTGGGCGATCTGCACGTCGTTCGCCCTGCTGGCGCTCACGGACGCCGCCATTCGTTGACTCGCGCTCCCTGCGGACGCGACCACCGAGCCAGCGGTGCCGAGCACCGCGACGAGCACGGCGAGCGTGCCCCAGGTCCTGTACCCAAGGGCCCAACCCTTGGACTCGCTGGAGCGGTGCAGCAGGCGGCGCCTTCGTGGTCGGCGCCCCGTGGGGATCTCGGGTTCGGTCAGCGGCCAAGGTGTGCCGATGACCTGCACCGGGGAGCCGGGCATCATCACGCGACCAGTGCGGTGTAGACGACGACGTTCGACAGGTAGTGACCGGTCCCGCTGTCGAAGTCGCCGCCACACGTGACCAGCTGCAGGGCGCCGTACGAACGCGCGCCGTAGACGAGTTTTGCCGGGAACTTCGCCTTCAAGTAGATTGCCGTCCCGATCACCCTGAAGTGGGCGGTCACGCCGTCAGAGAGGTTCACGTTCACGCGGTCCCCGATGACGAGGTCTCGGAGCTTGAAGAACACCGCGGGACCTCGATACGAGTCGACGTGGCCCAAGATGACGGCAGTGCCCAGCTGCCCGGGAGTCGCATCGAGCCGGTACCACCCAGGCTCATAGATGTCCGTCGGCACGCTCACGGTGCCATTGGCGTTGAGGCCCAGCGATGACAGCGGCACCGAGAGGCCTAGGGCTGGGATGGAGAGGCGGATGGGCCTCGAGCGAGCGAGGCCAACCTCGTGTGCCGGCCGAGCAATGGCGGTCTTCCCGACGAGTCGCGCGGTCGCGGGTCCAACGTTGGACGTCCGGAGGCCCATGGAGAGGGCGAGCGCACCCACGACAGCCACCACGATCGCGAAACTCCACAGGGGCTTAGCGCCGATGCGTTGCCTCAGGACCCGACGGGAGGTCATCTTGTCCCGTCATGACCGCCCGAGCGTGCGCGGTCCGGAAGTGCCCGGCGCCGGCGAACAGCGACCACGCTTATGGCGAGCGCGGTGAGGAGAGCCGTCAGGCCGACGTAGAGCTGATCAGCACTCGCGCCGTGGGTTGCACCACCGAGTCCGGTCTGAGGGGCACCCAGCGGGATCGTGCCACTGGACGTCGTCGCCGCACTTCCCGTGGACTTCGGCGTGCTGCTCGCAGTCCCTGTCTCTGCCTTCGAGACCGGGGTGGGTGCCGGCTTCTTGGCCGGGGGCTTCTTGTGGTGTGGCTTCTTGGTCGAGGGCTGCGTCGTCGTCGTGACAGGCGCCGTCGAACAGGTGGTCGGGGCGATCGTGTCGTCCTGCAGTGTCACCGCACCGTTCCGAGCGAGGACCCGGCCGTCGACGTTCACGCCGGTGTTCAGCGTCGCTGACGTCAGCGCCAAGATCGTCCCTGAGAAGTTCGAGTACGAGCCGAGGGTCGCTGAGCTCCCGACCTGCCAGTAGACGTTGCACGCCTGCGCGCCGTTCTCGAGGAGAACCTTGCTGCTGGAGGCGGTGATCAGGGTGGACCCTGCCTGGAAGATGAAGACCGCGCTCGAGTCGCCATGACCGTTGAGCGTTACCGTGCCCGTCAGCCCCAGGCTGGAGGAGCCTCGGTAGACACCCGGCACCAAGGTCTGCCCGCCGAGGTCGCTCCCGACGACGACGAACGGCGTCCGTCCCGCAGCGTCGAGGTAGCCCGTGGTGAGATCTGCCTTTGCCTGAAGTGCCACTGCGTTCGCCGTGTACGTGCTCCCGTTCGAGACATGCCCTGGGGGGAACCCGGTCACGGCGGTACCCGGTGCGAGGCCAAGGCTCCCCTCGATGGATGATGGACCGGTGTTGGTCACCGTGGACCCAGCGAGCACCGCGAAGGATGCTGCCGTGCCGAGCTGCACCGGCGGCTGTGCGGCGGACGCACTCGCGGCGTCGCCCAGGACTGATGCCATGACGAGGATCAGTGCCGACGTGGCGGCGATTCCCGTGGACCGAATGTTGTGACGAGGGCGTACGGGAGATCCGGTGGTGGTGTGTGATCGGGTTGTGAGCGTGCGTGCAGCGTCAAGCAAATTGAAGGTGTGCATCGTGGGCTCCCTTTGGAGCACGGGGGTCTTGCGGTAGCTGAAGCAGCTGTCACTAATCCGGGCTGTTCTCGACCGTATGCACGAGAAAGCGTTGGATCGACTTGGTGGTCACAACATTGAGACAATGGTGGGCCTCAAGTACGCAGACGCCTTCAGGGGTCCGACCGCGTCAATGCGCGCAAACTCGACACACAGCGATCGCAATGCCGTCACCGAGGCTGCAAAGTGGGAACACCTACAAGGCTCGCGACATCGAACTCACAGCAAAAGTGGGTTCGATGGCGCGCCGAGTGCACAGGCATGGGCAGACGAGGGATTGAGCGTGGAGGGCGATGACGACCCCTGCTGCCTCGTTGATGTCATGGCCGCTTGCGAACGAGACCCTCGAGCAGCTCTGTCGACGGGGGTCTACCATCCGAGACGACGGTCCTTCGGGCCCGGTGGCCGCGCGAGCCTTAGGGGGGTCGCATGAAGTCATCGATGGGGATCCGCAGCGGTCTGCTGCGAGGGGTAGTTGGCCTCACCCTCGCATGCTCCACCGCAGGAGTCGTCCTGCTGGCGCCGCCGGCGTCTGCGCAGGTGCTCAAAGGGAGCACGCCTCACAACCAAGTCATGGTGACGAAGCCCGTCAGCATCGCGGCCCACAAGAGCACGAAGATCCTGTCGCTGACGATGACGCTGCCGGCCGGATTGCTCGAGAACGTTCGCGCGATCGGCGACGGCAGCCTGACGAACGGCACGACGCACTCGATCATCGTCGTCTGCTTCATCGCGATGGACGGGAAGACGGTGGGGTCGAGGTACACGGTGACCGTCGGCGCGAAGTCGTCGGTCATCGTTCCGTACGGCGTCTGGCTGCCTGCCGTGCAGAGCGGACGGCACACGTTCACCCTGACGGCGAAGTCTCCTGGCGCACTGAAGTTCACCGGTGGCTCGCTGCTGACGTTCGGGCTGCCCGCGGCCGATCCGAACGGGAACCTGGCCAACTCCGGGGCCAACGTCACGGGCTCCATCCCCGTCGGCACGACCAGCTTCACCAACGTCGTCAAGGACGTCCTCACGACCGAGACGCCGACGAACATCGACGTCGATGGCTGGATCGGTCTGAGAAACACCTCCAAGTCAGCGGCAACCGTGACCCTTCGCTACGGGCTGGACGGGCGCTACACGACCGCTACGTACGACGCGACCCTGCCCCCTGGCGCATTTGAGGACCTCCCGGTCACGACCTCCTGCTTCAACACCGCGCCCGGCGAGCACCTGCTCACGGAGCAGGCGCTGTCGACGTCCAAGGGCATCGTGATCAACGGTGGCACCCTGGGCGGCGTCGGCCTCCCGCCGCCGGAGGCGTCGAGCAACCTGTCAGAGATCCAATCGGCGTTTAGCTACGGGACGCCGCTCACGATGACCGCCGGCGGCTTCGAGACGTTGGTCAGCGTGACCAACAACAGCGAGGGCGTCGCCCCGCTCTCGAACGAGACCGACTCCGAGATGACGGGATGGGTGACCGCATTCAATCCCGGCACAAGGGCGATGAAGCTGTCGCTGCGCCAGGTCACGGACGGGGCGGTGGAGACCACCGATCCCACGCTCATCGTGACCGTGAGCCCGCACAGCCAGGTCTCGGTACCCACGGGCTATGTCGGCTGCACCAACATGCAACTCGCAACGGACACGTTCAGCGTGCAGGGCGCGAGCAGCCTGTCTGGCCTGCAGATTGAGGTCGCAGCAGAGAGAGCCACGGCCTGGCCGTCTCCAACGACTCCATAACCCTGCCCATCGCCAATGGAGCGAGGTGGCAGGCAGCTCGGCACGCCGTCCGGAGACGACGTAGCCGCAACGCGCACTGCCGCTCGACGCGCACGCGCTCGTTGGGCAGTGCGCCTGCGGCGACCCGTGCCCTTCGTGTTCGGTCTCTGAACGCGGGTTCGAACTCACGAGCAATGAGCCCGACTCCCTTCAGCTTCCCGACGATGCTGTCCGGCTCGTCGTGAATCACGGCAAGTTGAACTCGGTGGCGACAGGGTGGTCGAACAAGAGCGATGTGGCTCCGGACTTCGACTCCGAGCCAACCGCAGTGCATGAACCCGAACGAGTACAGGCGACCCCTTGAAGAACGTTGCCATCCGCTGCACCCGGTCCGCCGTTCGGAAGCGGCACCGTCACGATTGAGGAAAGTCCAGAGGCGTCGCCTAATGCAACCAAGGCCCTGCTCGTTCCCGTGAAGGACGTCGAGCCCGTGATCAGGCCACCGACGGCCGAGCACAACAACCGCGTAGGGCAGCTGACGGCATTAAGGAGTATGGAGTGGCGCGTCGGTGAGGGTGGCCCCGAGTGCCACGTCCAGGTCTGTCCCGAGAGCGCCTCGATGAGTGCCCCGGTAACGTCATTCTGGGCCGAGTACTGGACAGTGCCGGTGGCGATGCACGTGAGGGCTTGTGGGCACGCGACGCCGTACAGCCAAGAGTTGGAAGACTTGGCGGTCACGTTGGACGGGAGCGGGGCCGCGGTCTCGGGTGTCCATCGGCCTCGTTCCTCAGACTCGGTGACCGCGACCGAGTTCGATCCGTCGCCGGTGGAGACGGATCCCACGCTGACGCAGTTGCCCAGTGATGCACAGGCGAGATCGACCAGGGAGATGCTTTGGGCACCCGGGTACAGGCCGGTGAGCTCGCGGAAGGGAAGCTCCGTTGCTCGGCTGAGTGCACCGCCAGGAGCCTTGGTCACCGCCGTGGCGCGGAAGGCTCGCTCGACGTCGCTCCTGGTTTCGTACGTGCCAAGAATCGTGCAGCGATCCGGCCCGGCACATGCAACGGCGGTCGCGTACCCGAATCCAGCTGTGCCCCGGAGTGCGTCGGATGGAGGGGAGATCGCCAGAGCGCGACCCCAGTGCCCGCTGACTTCGAGCACGGCCATCGGCTCCTCGCCGCCGCTGGTGGAGCCAACGGACGGAGATGAGTACGTTCCAACCGCGACGCAATTCCTGATACCTGTGCAAGAGATCGCAGAGAGGCTCGCAACGCCAGCCGGATCAGCGACAGACGGCAGCGCTATCGGAACGGCCACCTGCCATCGACCGGAGCTTCGCTCCACGACCATCGGCCGAGCCTTCCCGCCGGCAATTCGGTAGTCGCCGACCGCCCAGCAGCCTCCGCTCGGAGGGCAGGCGACGCCTTGTAGCTCGGCCACCGCTGGGTTCGCACTGCCAAGTGGCGGCCTAATCAGGAAGGAGTGCGTCACCAACGCCACGGACGCCGCTGACGAGGACGCAGCGATCCCTGGAATGCAGGTCAGGAGTACGAAGGCAACGATGGGTGCGGCGATTCGAATTGGCTTCATGGGCCGAGCGTACTTTCAAGGATCCTGGAGCCCAGCTGAAGCGAGCGAGGCAGTGACCCGAGGACTCACAGGGCGCCCAGGCAATGAGTTCGCAGCTTCGGCGTCACCTGGGCGGGCTCGCGACCCCCAACAGCTAGCTCTGCAGCCTCCCGGCTCGATGATGCTCGGTTCTCCCTGGCAGGCGCACTTCCGGATCGAACTCACATGCCAGGCGCTCGACGTGAGGCGGGGTGCCGGCGCGTTGGCGCGTGGCGAGCAGGCAGTGCCCGCATCTTACTTCAGCAAGCTCGGCTGGGCGAGGGTCTCGAGCGCGAAGACGAACGTCCCCTGCGAGGACTTCGTCGTGCGCAGCAGCACGCGGGTGCCGACAGGCAGGCCGACGAGCTTGTCGAGCAGGCTCGGCATCGCCTTGATGCCGGCGTTCTCGCCGTCGGGCCAGCCCGTCTGCCACGTCGAGTCGACGACCTTGCCGGTCTTCGTGTTGACCACGACGTACTGGAGGACGACGAGTCCCGAGGTGACGGGGCGACCCGTGCCTCGTGAGAGCACGGTGACCGTCGGGGTCTTTGGCGCCACGTAGCCCTTCGACACGTGCACCACCGGGAGGCCGCCGGGCGGCCAGCTCACGGCGACGCCGTCGACGCTCGTATGGACGGGAACCGTCCCCGGTGGTGGTGTGGTGCTCGCGGAGTACGACCCAATGACGTCGACCACGAAGGCCAAGGTGGCGTTGGCGGGGATGCCGCCGGTGGGCTGTCCCGCGCTTCCGTAGCCGTCAACGGGCGGCACGACGAGCAGGAGCCGTGAGCCGGCGTGCACGCCCACGAGCGCCTTGTCCCATCCAAGGACGACCTTTCCGACGCCGATCGGGAAGGAGCTCGCAACGTGGCGGGCAAAGGAGCTGTCGAAGACCTTGCCGTTCCACAACTGTCCGAGGTAGTTCGCGACGAGCAGCTGGCCCTTTTTGACCACGGGTCCCGTCCCGGCACGGAGAACCACGACGTGGAGTCCTGAGGGAGCGCTCGAGCTCCCGAAGTGGATCACGGGTGTCCCTGTTCCAAGGGCGCCCGACACGGTCGGCAACGACGCGCTCGGCGAGCCGCCGCACGACGCGAGCAGGCCGCCGACGATCGCGAGCGCGCCGGCTATGAGGGCCACCCGCCTTGAGAGAGATCGCATGGCCGTGCAATCTACGCGGTGCAGAGGGGTTCGCCCGTTCGCGGTGCACGAGCGGCTGGACACGACAAGCCCCAACGGCTATTTGCGCCCAGGCCCACTCTGTAAGTTCTGCTCGACCGGCCCGGCACCATGTTGGGCGTGGCGGATCGAGCGGCGTCTCTGGCCGCTCGCGTATTGGGCGAGGCATACATCAGTTTCAGCGGCGGCTCGCTACGCCGTCGCGCCGCAGTCGACGGGAGCTCGGGGCACACACTCGAACTCATGGCCCGTGAGTTCGACGCTGGGAGCGAACCTGCTGGTCCAAACGCGACGATCTCGGGTGCACTGCTCGTGATACTCCTTGACCATCGGAGACCAGGGGTCAGCGGCTCCGCTCCGAGAGGCGTCGGAGAAGCGGACGCCCGCGGCGTCTCGATGGTCTCTGCGGGTGATGGCGGTTGGAGGGAGCGCGCGAACGCAGCGCACATTGCCTCGTGCGACGCATCAGTCTTGCTTCGACTCGGTGTGTCAAAGAGTCCATTGAGCCAACAACAAACCACTTTCCTCCAACAATTTGCCCACGTATCATTCGGGGCTTCGGTCACCGCTACGACGCGCATTACGGCACCACATATCCCAAAGAAGGACACCATCGGGCTATGAGTGATTCATCGGTCGCAATCATGACGCTCGTAGTTCGCGTCGAGCGAGGATCTCCACCCCAACGGACAGACGCACTGGAGGCCGCAGCCGCAGCGTCAATTGCAACATGGCTCGCGACCGAATCGTCATGCGATGCGCTCGGCGAGTCCCCCGGACTCATTGCCAGATGGCAGGACGGGCCACGCAAGATTGTTCGCCGCGCAAGAGGCCAGATGTGGCGACACGCGAGCGACCTCGCCGACACGAAGGTGTCGGTTGGATCTGCCGAGGTCCTCGGGTTCAAGGTCGGTGAAGTTGGCGACACCCCCGCGTTACTTCGCGGCTTGCAAGTGTCCGGGCTTGAGTTGAACGACCTCGAAGGGCCCCGCGATGCTGTCGGGGGATTCCCCATCATCTGGCTCAACCCCCACCTGACGATGACCACCGGCAAGGCGATGGCGCAAGCTGGTCACGGGGCCATCCTCGCTTGGGAGCGTGCAAGTGAGCCCGCACGCTCTGCGTGGCTGACGTCCGGGGCGAAGTTGAGCGTCCGCGCAGCGCCGATCCCGCAGTGGCCAAGCCTCGTCGATGATGGTCTTCTCGTGACTGACGGCGGCTACACCGAAGTAACACCTGGCTCCATCACCGCCGCAGTCGCCCTCCCGAGTGGATTCGAGTTCGAGAAGTGCCAAGGCACCGACGATCTCCTGTTCGCAGGCCCGAGCGGTTCGACCACAGAAGGACGATGACGAGCCTGCTTGGCTTGTGAGCTGTGGCTCGTCAACCTGGGGGTGAGTCGATTCGTCCGACAGCTTCCTGAGCCGTCGGTCTGGCCCGAGCAAAGGCGACTCCGAGATTGAGAGACCGAGCGACTATGTGCGCCAGCTTCGCGGAGCGTGGGTCGGGCGCGGCGCCGCCGAGCGTCCTTCACGCCACCACGCGCCCCGATGATCCCAAATCTCGGCGACGTGCTCCTTCAGACGCCTTCGACTGCCTCAATACGACCGGAGCCGATGGCAGCCTTGAAGGTCGCGAAGTCGATCTCATTCTGCTCGGCATAGCGATCAGAGAAGCTGGCGATTGAACGATCGAACTCGTCCGTCGTACCGAGATACGCGGCAATCGCAACAGGGTCTCCAGACCTGGCATGCGCCCGCGCAAGGGTCCAGCCGCAGATGCCCGCGTAGAACTCGAGGCCGACCGGCGTCATCGTCTCCACGACCGCCGAGCCCTTCATGTCACGCAACTGACGCCAGTACATGTGCCGGCCCTCTTGCTCGCCCTTCGTCCAGCCGAGGAAGATGTCACTCGAGGCCTGCATCATCCGTTGGCCCTGGACGACCCGCTCTCCAGGCTCGGTGAAGCTGCTCTTCGGAAGGTGATCCTCCAACACCGACGTCGTCGCCTCCTTCACCTGGAGGAAGAGCGGATCCTGATCATCGCGACCTTGGAGCAGGGCGATGAAGGCTCTGGTGCCGACGCTGCCAACGCCGACCACCTTGCGGGCCATGTCGACAAATTCATACCGCTCCAGCAGCTCCCTTCGGTCAAACTGCAGCGTTGCGCGGTACGCCTGGAACTGACGATGAACGATCTCCAGGATCTCATCGGGCGAGAAGCCGTAGATCGCGCCGATGTCACGCGAAGGCACGACGACGGGCGGATCACTGACGATTCGATACCGGCCATCCACCACCTCGGCGAGCTTCGAAAGTGCCTGCAGACTGTCTCGAGAGTGCGCCTTCTGGGTGGTCTTCTCCGCGACCCGCTTCCCCTTCTCCGCGTCCTTCTTTGACGGCTTGGACTTGGACTTCGAGCCCTTGAAGAACGTCGCAATCGCCTCGTTGATGTCCTGCTCGGTGAGGTGCGCGTACCAAAGGTCGAGCGTACCCATCCCTGCGAACTCGCTCATCGCCTCTCGGTACGCCCTTACCGACGAGCGCGTGACTGCGCGCCGATCCGACTTCGAGAGCCCGTTGTTTCGTGCCGCGATCGTGAAGCTGGCTGCCATCCGCTTCACGTCGTACTCGAATGGCCCAGGGAGGGTCTCGTCGAAGTCGTTCACGTCGAACACCAACGTGCGTTCCGGCGAGGCGTAGAGCCCGAAATTCGAAAGGTGGGCGTCACCACACAGCTGCACGATCAACCCTGCTGTCGGAGTGTCCTTCAAGTCTGCGGACATGATCTTTGCAGCGCCGCGGTAGAAGGTGAACGGCGACGCCACCATGCGACCGTGGCGGACAGGAACGAGATCCTGGTCGCGACTGACGTTCTGCGCCTCGAGCAGGGCCACAGGGTCGGGCCGCTTCGGTGCAGGTGCCCAGTCGTCGTGGCTGCTGAGCTGCGCACGCTTTCTCGACTTCTCGCCCGCCTCAGCCCTCTCGCTGAGGCTCGGATGCTTCACTGCCTTGCCGTCGGTCACGGGTGCCTCTTTCCTCGCCTACGCCGCTGGCCGATCGAGGTACTCGCAGGTGTGATCCGGGTACCTAGCGCGATGCAAGTATGGCCCGATTGAAGACCCGGTGCGATTTGGGGCGCTCCAAGTCCGACGGGCACCGCGGGTCAGGATCTGCCCGCTTCGTACGCTTCGGTGAAGAGGGCTCCCTGTGCGGCGCCCGAGCCGGACACGCCGCCGCCCGGTCCTCGGAGGATGTACGCGATACCGACGGCCAAGACGGCACCGGCAAGTGGCCCCGCGATGTAGACCCAGTACGCGGTGAAGTTCGAGCCCACGAGATCCGGGCCGAACGTGCGGGCGGGGTTCATCGATGCGCCGGAGATCGGGCTTCCCCAGAGCCCCGCAAGCGCGATGTAGCCACCGACCCCGAACGCACCAAAGATCCCGATGTTCTGAGCTCCGGACGCGGTTCCGAGAATGACACTGACGAGACCCATCGTGAGGATCAGCTCCATCCAGAAGGCTGCCATGTGGGAGTAGCCGGCCGCCGGGTAGTTGGAGCCGTACGTCGCGGAGACCTTGATGACGCCGCGCAGGAAGAGGGCGGCGAGGGTTGCGCCAGCGAGCTGTGCGATGACGTACCCGGGCACTCGTGCCCACTGGAAGTCGCGCCGAAGCGCGAACGCGATGCTCACGGCAGGATTCAGGTGAGCACCCGAGATCTTGCCCATGAACAGGATGATTGCCATCACCGTGAGCGCAGGCGCGACGACCGCCGCGGTTCGGCTGATGGTGTTCGGGAAGGCATGGCCCATCATCCCGCCACCTGCGGCGGCCAGGACCAAGAAGAAGGTTCCGAGCACTTCGGAGAACAGGCGCCGCCACTCCTGACGAGGATCCTTGAAGTCGTTGATTCGTTCGAGGATCCCTTGCTCGTAGCGTTCGAGCGGACCGAGCACGGGAATCTGCTGTCCTGTCGTCATCTTCACCTCGCGTCGTTGCAATCAAGTGGGCGCGGCGACGATACACAACTCGGATCGTCAGTTGTCCCGACGATGAACCGGCACGCTCCAGAGATCAGGAGGGCACTCAGGACGACCATGGCAGTGGCTGCGACGCACAGACCTGGCCAAAGCCGAGTGCGCATGAGCCATCGCTAGGGGAGAGCGCCGAAGCCAGACGTTGCTCCACCTGGATCAGGCCGGAGACGAGATGCCGACAAAGGCGCACATTTCAAGGACAGCTTGTGCGAATAGAGGCTCAGGACTCTCGACGATTCCCTCGAGGCGACCGAAGAGTTCGAAGTTCAAGGATCCGAAGAGCTGGGACCACGCAACGAGTGCACGGATGATCGCGCCGTCGGGCACTCCTGGTAGGGCGAGGTCCCGTAGGCGAGACGCCTCAGCGGCAGCTGCCGCTGCCACCACGGGTGTCATCGATGCCTTGAAGGGTTCCTTGAGCTTTCCCGCATCGTGCGCGTCCAGCACGACCTGCGCCAAGCGCAAGGTGATCCGACTCGCGGGGCCCACCGTGTCTTGGGGAGCCAGGTAGCCCGGGATCGGTGATCCGTAGACGAGTGCGTACTCGTGGGGGTGCTCAAGGGCCCAGCTTCGAACGGCATGACAGACCGCGCGCCACCGACCGGCGAAGTCCGATCGCTCGCACGCCGCGTCTGCTGCTTCACCCACGTCACCGATCGCGTTGTAGGCGTCGATGATGAGTGCCGTAAGAAGGTGATCTCGACTGGGGAAGTACCGGTAGATCGCAGAGGACACCATGTCGAGCTGCCTCGCGACTGCTCGGAGCGAGAGCGCCGGTGCTCCGGCCTCGGCCACCTGCCGACGAGCTTCGTCCTTGATCTCCTGGACGAGCTCTGCTCGGACTCGAGCTCGAAGACCTCCTTCAGCTGCCATGGCCGTCAGTCTGTCACAAATGAGAGCGGCGCACTGAAAACAGAGCGATGCTCTTGACATGCACTCAGAAACCGGTACAGTGATCTGTGACGAGAGCGGTGCTCTCGACCCAGACAGGGGAAAGTGCCATGACGGCAGATACAGAACGGACAGGATCTGAAGGCTCGAGTCTCCGAAGGGCCAGGGAAGGTCGACTCATCGGCGGCGTTGCGGCGGGCATCGCGAACTACTTCAACGTCGACGTGCTCTTGGTGCGGATCGTGCTCGTCGCGCTGGTCTTTGTGGGCGGGGCGGGCATTCCCGTGTACGCGGCTATGTGGCTCCTTGTGCCAGACGAGGGCTCGGACGTCGCGATCGTCGACGGGGTGGCACGGTGCCTCAGATGCGCGTGACCCCGAGCTCGCTCACAGGGCTGCTGGGCATTCGCCGGCGCAGAAACCTTCCTATCTCGGTATTGTCGGCGAACGACGCTCCGCCGTACAGGCGGGCGTCATCGACGAGGCCCCTGGCGGTCGCCGAGGAGCAGGGGGGCTCCATGGACTCCGCACCTACGCGTACGGGGGCCGTTGACCCGAGTCGTCGCCGCCACGCCAAGGTCGTGCTCGGCATCGCCGGTGTGTGCATGCTCCTCAGCCTGATCGGCGGCGGCATCGCGTCGGCCCATCTCACCTCGTCGCTCAGCGACTACGACGCCCCGGGCTTTGCCGTCGTTCTGGCACAGCACGCGATCCAGAGCGCGACGGGCGCGAATCTCGAGGAGGGCTACGTCGTCGTGGTCCGCACTCCTGGCGCGATCACGGCGGGATCCCCGCTTCCTGCGAGCGTGGCCGAGGTGGCCGCGCTGCTGCGCGCCCGGCCCGAGGTGAAGACCGTCCAGGACTACGCGACGACGGGGAACGCCGCGCTGATCTCGGACAACGGGCACTACACGGCGATCGTCGCGACGGTTGGCTCCGTCAATGAGAAGCAGGCAGTGGCGGCACTGCAGGCAGCGATCGCGGCACAGCCCGCGCTCAAAGGCGTCACGTGGCTCGGCGGTCCCACCGTCGCCGACGTCCAGCTCGCTGCGGTCTCCTCGCAGGACTTGGGGCGCGCGGAGCTGTTCGTGCTCCCGTTCCTGATCCTGCTGCTCTTCTTCATCTTCCGTGGGTGGCTCGCCGCGTCACTGCCACTCATCGGAGCGATCTTCGCCATTGCGATCACCCTTGGCGTGATGGGACTCGTCATGCTGGCGGTCCCGCTCTCGGTCTTCGCGCTCAACCTCGTGATCGCGCTCGGACTTGGGCTGTCGGTCGACTTCAGCCTGCTGATCGTCTCGAGGTTCCGAGAAGAGCTGCCGAAGCAGCCGTCGGTGGAGGCCGCGCTCGCCGTCGTTCGGCGCACCGCGGGACACACCGTGCTCTTCAGTTCCCTCACGGTCGCGGCGTCAATGGCCACCCTGGCGGTGTTCCCCGAGCGATTCGTCTACTCCATGGGCATCGCTGGCGCGATCGTCGTGCTGGCGGCGGGCGCCTTCGCCCTCCTGGTCCTTCCGGCACTCCTGGAGCTGTACGCCGATCGCATCGCGAAGCCGTCGAAGTCGAAGTCGAAGGCAAAGACGACGGCATCGGCGGGTGCTGCCCCCGGGCACACCGGCCGTTGGTACCGCATCGCGACGTCCGTCATGCGCAGGCCCATCGTCTGGGCGACGGTCGCCGTGCTCGTGCTACTGCTCCTCGCCTCTCCCTTCCTCAAGGTCTCCTACACGGGCGCCGACGCGAGCAGCCTGCCGACGAGCAGTTCCGCCGGGGCGGCCTATCAGCTGGTCCAGGCGAAGTTCTCGGCGTTCTCCGAGGCGCCGGCAACCGTCGTCGTGACCGCACCGAACGTCACGTCCTCCCAGCTGGCTGCACTCCGCAGCGCAGAAGCGACGCTTCCGAGAGTCAAGTCTGCGACGAGCTTCCAGCATCTGGGCGGTTCGCTCTGGGTGTCGACGGTTGCACTCACGTCTGCGCCATTGTCACCCGCGGCACAGCAGACGGTTCGCTCACTGCAGGCGCTCAGCGTGCCGGTTCACGCCACGGTGATCGGCCAGACGGCGTCGTTCCTGTCCCTGCAGCAGAGTCTGAAGTCGCACGTGCCCTACGTGCTCGGCCTGATCATCCTCATTGCGCTCGTGATGCTCTTCGCGATGACGAGGTCGATCGTGCTTCCGCTCATGGCCGTCGTGTTGAACTTCCTCACGATCGCGGCCACGTTCGGGGTGCTGGTGTTCGCCTTCCAATGGAGCCACCTCCGAGAGGTGCTCGGCTTCAACGCCTTGGGAGCCCTGCAGGCGACCTCGCTCGTCATCGTCTTCGCGGTCGTCTTCGGCCTCTCGACGGACTACGGCGTCTTCGTCCTCGGGAGGATCAAGGAGGAGCACGATGCCGGGGCCGAGCCAGTTGAGGCGGTTGCGCTTGGCCTTGACCGCACCGGCGGGATCGTCACTGCGGCTGCCTGCTGCCTGGCGCTCGCCGTCGGCGCGCTCATGCTGTCCCGGCTCGTCTTTGTGAAGGAGCTCGGGCTCGGCGTGGCGTTCGCGGTGATCGTCGACGCGACGATCGTGCGAGGCGTCCTCGTTCCCGCCCTCATGAAGCTCCTCGGTCCGACGAGCTGGTGGTGCCCCGCGTTCCTCCGCGGCGCCCGACAGCAGATCGTCCTCCCGGAGACGCCACGGATCCCGGAGCCGGTCCTGCGGGCCGGTCACGTCGCGGTTGCCGCCGATCCGACGCGAGTCGCGTGACGAGCTTCCGCCCATTCTTCAACGCCGCAACCGGCGAGTGGATCGAGTACACGTCCGTCGGCGAGGACTCTGGGGGAGAGCTCGTTCGGTTCAGCTGGCGAAGCACTCCCGGAGGCGTGGTCACCGAGCACGTCCATCCCCGCCAAGAGGAGCGCTTCATCGTCACCGCCGGCACGGCTCGATTCACGCTCGATGGCGTGGAGCATGTCGCGCGAGCCGGTGAGACCGTCGTCGTCCCCGCAGGGGTTCGGCACTCGGAGGGCAACCTCGGCGCCGTCGACGTCGAGGGCGTCGTCGAGCTTCGTCCCGCCCTCCAGACGAAGGAGTGGCACGAGGCCCTGGCCGGTCTTGTGGCCGACGGCGGGACCACGCCACGCGGAGCCCCGAAGAACCCGCTCCAGCTCGGTGCCACGTTCTGGCACTTTCGACGCGAGAGTCGAGTGACGACGCCGCCCATCTGGCTGCAGAACGTGATGCTCCCGGTGCTCTCGGCCCTGGCCCGACTGACGCGAGTCCGTCCGTACTACGAGCGGTGGGACAGCCGAGCATGACCGACGCTCGACCGCACGCCTTCTTCGGCGCGGGCCAGGTTGGCAGCTCCGCCGCAAGCCTCCTCGCGTCGAGGGGGGAGCACGTCGTTGTGGTGTCGCGGCACCCGGGCCAGCCATCAGCGAGTGTGGCGGGCTAGGGGAGTGGCTCCACGATCCGAGCTCCCCAGCACACCGACGACCAAGAGGTCCACAGCACGCCTGGGAATCGACACCCTTGAGTCCTTCGAGGCAGATGGCGATGCGCAGTGGATTCACATCCGGGGGGTTGACACCTCCAATCCGGTCCTGCTGCTGATCCAGCAGGGCCCTGGGTTGCCGATGCTCAACGAGGTCCGCCGATTCGAGCGGCTCTTGGGACTTGAGAGCGACTTCACTGTCGTCTACTGGGACCAGCGAGGATGCGGGCGCTCGCTGCGGGGGAACCATGAGCTCGCAGATCTCAGCGTGCAGCGAATGACCGACGACACGATCACGCTGCTCGAGCTGCTTCGCTCGAGGTTCGGTACATCGGCACTCGTGGCTGGCTTCTCCTTCGGTGCGACGGTTGGCGCGATCGCTGCACAGCGACGTCCCGACCTGGTGTCGACGCTCGTGGCTGTCGGCATGGATGTGGACGGCAAGGCCGCCGCCGCAAACGCCTACGAGTTTGCCGCAAGGACCGCCAACGAGCGGCACAATCGACGGGCATCACGCCAACTGAAGGCGATCGGGCCACCGCCGCACCTCACCGCGAAGCAGTTCTCAACCAGGGCTCGATGGGCAATGAACTTTGGGGGGGTGAGCACGAAGGAGACCTATGGCGTCCTCGTCTGGAACCTGATCTCCAGCCTGCTCCGCTCCTCCGACTACTCCCTCGCCGACGTCCCGCGAACCCTTCGTGGGATCACCGCGACGCAAGCAGCACTCCTCTCGGATCTCGCGACGCTAGATCTCGTTGTCGCCCTTCCACGTCTTGGAGTTCCGATCGTCATGGCGCAGGGCCGCCACGATCAAGTGGCGCCTGCAGCGGCGGCGGAGCGCTACTTCGGGTCCCTCGATGCACCGAGCAAGCGGTTGGTGTGGTTCGAGGACTCTGCGCACACGCCGCAGCTCGAGGAGCCGGGTCTGTTCCGAGAGCTCCTCATCCGGATACGCGAAGGTGAGCTCGCCCCAACCTGATCGAAGTCCGTGACTACAGAAGGAGCACCGATGACCGTTGACACTGAGCGATCCGCAGCGGAGAGCGTCGGGAGAGAGGCCATGAACAGGGCCGTCCCAGGGGTGCCCGAACTCATCGACGCGTCGCTGGCCGATCTGTCGCCGAACACCGCACGGCGGATCTTCGAGCAGATCTGGGGTGACGTCTACCAAGACCCAACGTTGAGTCTTCGCGAGAGGACGATCGCCGCGATTGCCGGTTTGACTGCACTCGGCGGAGCCGAGACGAATCTCACGCTCCAGACCCACGTCGGGCTCAACGCGGGGATGACGCCAGCGGAGATCGTCGCCATCGTCGAACTAGCCGCCACCTTTGCCGGATTCCCCCGAGCCCAGTCCGCCCTGACGACGGTGAGCGGTGTCTTCAAGCAGCGGGCGGCCACCTAGCCCCGATCATTCACGAGAACTCCTGAGCTCTCTCTGAACTCCTTGCAGGTGTCGGCATGGAAGTCGTTGCCTTGCTTGGCCAATGATCGCGATCCTGAG
>Ga0182024_10006829_pt1 | contig 24879 bp, 19 predicted proteins | sample P32metaG_FD_120480 | JGI IMG/M metagenome (GOLD analysis project Ga0182024, IMG submission 120480) | Permafrost microbial communities from Stordalen Mire, Sweden - P3-2 metaG (Illumina Assembly) | ecosystem: Environmental > Terrestrial > Soil > Wetlands > Permafrost | place: Sweden: Stordalen...
CGCGACCCGAGCGCCGATGCAAGTCCGGAATGGACGGCGGCCTCACGGCCGCCTCCTGGTCAGCAGCCCGCTGCTCTATCTAAGGACTGCCGTTTTTTTGTCCAACCAACCAGGACCACCTCATACTCAGCACTTTGAGCGTCGCTGACGCTCGGGCATTATCTGCGTTGATAAGGATGTCATCTAAGATGACGGGACAAGGCGATACGGTCTCGACATGATGCTCAATCGCGGCAAGCCGCATCTGCCGCGCCTGCCGTCTTCATTAATTGCCCGTTCGACCCATCGTATCGCCCTCTTTTTGATGCGATCGTCTTTGCCGTAATGGCGCTCGGTTTCGAACCTCGGTGCGCATTGGAACGAGATACCGGCACACAAGAACGGCTGAAGAAGATTATTGAAATTATTCACTCCTGTCAATTTGGCATTCACGATCTTTCGTTCATGCGGGTTGATCGTTGGACCAAGCTCCCTCGATATAACATGGCATTCGAGTTGGGCCTTTTTCTGGGTTGCTGCGAGTTCGGCGGAAAGGGACACGCGGGGAAAAGCTGCTTGATTCTCGATCGGGAGCGTTGGCGATATCGAAAGTCGCTATCAGACCTCAGCGGTCGTGACATTCAGGGGCACAACGGCGACCCCAAGCAAGCCGTCATCGCCGTCCGAAATTGGTTGGCGACGGAATCGCAGCTTTCCGACCCGCCGGGCGGCTCTTTCATCAGCAGGCAATACAGGCGATTCAGGAAGGAGCTTCCGAGCCTTTGTCGGAGCACCAAACTCCGAATATCTGAACTTTCTTTCAAAGATTACTGCGGTTTAGCAGCTGCCTGGTTGCGTGCAAACGCTTAGTTCGGAAGAAACCTGGAATACCAGCGTGAGAGGCTGGCATTCTACCACTGAATTACTCCCGCCCTTCGGTAAATCTTCTAGTTAACTCATTCTAAATGAGATCCGGCATCGCCCAGCCGTCTCTCCAGTCTCTGCTGTCTACCGTTTTCCGCCTGTTCGGACGACAAAACAGACAACAAAACGGACAACACGGACAGGGTGAGAATGTGCCCGCCGATGTCTCCGTTTTGCAGCCGCCCCATCATCTCGAACTACATTCTAGCGCAAATAGTGTAGGGCGGATCAGGCTCGGGCCTGCCCGCCTTCCGCTCCGTTTGCCGGACCATCGATTTTTTGGTGAAACCGGCGCGCCGTGCCATTGTGAGGAAGTACAGCCCGCGCGCCGTAAAATACCGGCATTCAATAAGGAGCAAACCGAGTGTCAGCCTCCCCCGCAATCGAACCGGCAGCGCCCGTCAAGGGGCCGGATATCATCGATCATTTGAAAAGTTCTGAGCGGCTGATGACCGCCCGTGAACTCGCATCAATCCTTGCGATCAGCCCGAAAACGATCTATAGCTACGCAGAGCGCAACATGATTCCACATTTCAAGATCGAGGCCAGTGTCCGCTTCCGTGGACGCGATGTGGTACAAGCACGCGAGCCTCAAACGAGTGAAGAGATGACCTTAGTCAACATTGCATCCGAAGGGACGGGGTTTCAAAGGACTGGAATGGAACATGAGCACTGTCTATCGAATTGAGATCGATATCCGGATTGACAATCGCACGCGAACGAAAGTGATCCAGACAGCGAGAGAAGACTACCGCAAGAGCCCGTTCGCCTGGACCTTGGAAGACGGCAAGCCCGTGGAAATCTCAGCCGAAGAATTCGTTGTTGATACGAAGACGGCATTCCTAGAACTTGCCGAGTCGGCGTTTCGTTCGGTGTTGCCAGACATCGAACCCGACAGGTTCAGTTGCGGGCTTGCGGAGCCGGAACTCAAAATGAGAGCATACTCCGGCGGACGCCCAAGCCCAATTCCGAGGAGATGCCGAACTCGATCGGGGCGCTAGAATTGCAAGAGAACCCGATAGCGCGCGTGACGTCGCATGCAGAACGCCGACCTGTCACGTCGGAGGTCGAGGGTTCGAGTTGCCTTTTGTTTTCAATCCTTTCCCGCCTTTTCACGCCAAGTCGAGCATTGCTTCTATGACTGAGCGGGAAGAAAGGGATGTCGTGGCCAGCAAAAAGCCAACGGGCGTTTGGCCGCTCGGCCGACCAGCCGCACCGCATGGGGCAACGGGTTTATAACTTCAATTACGACGTGTCGGCGAAATTACGCCCTACTCCCCGACATGCTCCCAGACCTCAAAGATCTTGGCGTCCCGAATCTGGAAACGCTATTTCACTCGGCCGAGGGCTATCTGGGAATGTGGAGAATGTCGAGCGTTTGAGGGAACGCGACTGGCGCCGGAATTGAATTCACATAGGAAAGGATTTACAGTAACTCTGTTGGTGTTATTTTCAGGACAATTAACAGGAGACTTTAATCTCGGGATTGGGCGTCCGGCATGCAGACCGGCGGAGCCATCGGAAAGTCGAACAACTTCTTCGTCGTCGGCGCCATGTTCTCCTACTCCCCGCAGTTCGCGAACACCACCGTCAATGGGACAACGACCACGCAGAGCGCCACGAAATGCGGCCGTGTTCGTGGACCTGCTACTTCTCGTTTTGGATTCAATTGAGGCAACCTATGAGGGCTTTTGCTGAATCGTCCTGGCGCTGCAGCCTTTGTCTTGGACTGGTGCTGCTCTGTCTGACGTCGTGCAGGAAACACATCGCGGTCGCGCCCGCCGCGCAGGTCCCCGGCTGGTCGGCTTTCAGCGCACCTTTCGATCTGATCTGGGACGTGGATCGCGGCATTGATGCCAATGGCGTCCCCGTCAATGCCAAATGGGCGGCGCAGTTTTCGACCCCGCCGGGCCGACCGGACTTCCGCGATACCTGCGGGGCGGCATTCGCACCCAAGGGAGTCCAAAAGGGAACCGGAATCGACCCGGCCCTCATCGGCCAGTGCACTACCCAAGCCCGCCAGTACGATGTCCGTCCGAAGAACCTCATTACCGATCCCGCCACGCTCTTCCTCTGTCCGGCGAAACCGCTGCGCGGCCACTTGAATTGGGGCGTCGCCACCTATACCGGGATCCTTCAATTCGCCGGATGGTCGAGCGACTTCTGGCTATTCGACGATGACATCAACTTCACTCTGCGAACTCCCGGCGATGCCGGTCTCACCACCTTGGGCGAAGGAATACACATGGAATTTCGCGCCGGCGAAACTCTCGATCAGTTTGTCAAAACAGATTGGTGGTCGGCCTTCAGCAAGGAGGTTCACCAGAAGAATCCTTTCTTGAAAAGCAACATCCCGTCGCTGGGTAAACCCGTCGATGGTCGAATCGCCATCGTGACTGGACTCGTGGGAGTGGACGGCGTCCACGGAGGATACACCGAATCGCACCGCGTCTACGCGATGGCTTTGCGATCGGAGCAGCACCAGACGGATACGGGTGTGGAGGAGACTTGGGATTTCTTCCTGCGCAATCACGGCACTGAGGGCGACTGCAGCCTGCAGGAACATCATTGGAGCGATTTTCACGGCGCCTACTACGTGGAGTTACCTTGGCCGGCAGGAGCGACGGCCGCCAGCGTGGTAGGCGATCCGATGGTGTGGTCTTACCTGGAGGATGGGGTAGCCGGCGCCGGGCTGGAGAAGGCCGACAAATGCAGCCTGGCGGATGGGTCGGAAACCTGTACACTTTTGCGCCTGGAGGTCCCGAACTCCAAATTGCCAATCGGAGTGTATGGCGAACTGAAGCTTGCATACAAGATCCAGTTCGCGGCAGCATTCGCGGCGTCCGCTGCCCCACCGCCACCGCCGCCGCTGGCGAGCGTCGAATTCGAAGGCGGACGGCCTGAGCAGATCAAGAAGCGCCTCAGCACGCTGGGACCGACTTCCTTCGAGGTTCGCCGGAACCTGCCGCGCGATCTTGCAAACGTCGAGGCGACAAAATCGCAATTGCGCCCCAGCCCTCCGCCCCCTCCCCCACCAAAGCGTATCCAGGTGGATCCGAACTTCGGGCCGCATACGTGGCCGATGGCTGGAGACCATCGCGAGGGGTCGCTGCAGCCCGATGTCGCCATCCCAAGTCCGGCAAAACAGGAGGAAAACGCTGCGTTGAACCGGGCGCAGGCCTCATCGAAACAGAAGTAGCGTCACGGCCGCCGCATAACGATAATTGAGGAATCTCCAAACTTCAATGGGATGTGAAAGAGTTTTTGTCGAAGCCGGCGCGGTTGTTGAGGAACGCGTTGAACAAACGTAACAGCACCGACTGCGCTAAGTCCTGCCTGGGATTATCTCTTGTCCACATTGGAAGTCCCAAAATGCATTAAAATGCATTGGAAAGTGAGCGTGGGGGTCAAAGAGTTTGCATGAATGAAATGGGATCTCGCCAAATCTAAGAGACTTGTGATATACCTTACTGTACTTCCATGTGTGTCGGATTGAATTCGCTGTTATTACTGTCCATTGTTAGCGCAGTGTGTCTTGGGCAGCAGTGCGAAGAGTTCTCTAGCAATGGCAAGTTCCGCGACGGCCAGGGTCAAATCAGTTGCGCTAAATCCCCCGACACGGTCACCTGGACAGTCACCCGGCCGGAGGTACGGCAGCGAATCACCGACTATCCCGAAATCGAATTCCATTCCGGGGATACCGTCACGGTGAGCGCCGGCGGCTGTGTGGATACGGGCGGCGTGGGACACACTTGGAAGCAGTACGTGGAGCCTTGGGGCATTGACACCGACCGGTTGTACCACGGTCTGATCTGGATACCCGGCGCCAAAGTCGTCGATAGCGGGAAAGACCTGATCGTCCCGGTCGGCACATCGCTAGTGCGCATCGCCAGCATTACAGCCGGTCGGAACAACAATCCGGCGGCGCAACAACTCGTGGTGGGAGACGTTCCAGTGGGCGTTCCTCACACGCTCCACCTGGGCTATGAGGACGATCAATATGATGACAATGGCTATCCTCGGCAGGGACCGCACGGCGATCGCAAAGGCAATAACTGCGAGCGCGCGGACGACGCCTTTGTAAGGATCGAGATTGCTCGGAGCAAGCCTTCAGGCCCCAGCGCGCTCGGACCTCTGGATCCTGTCGCAAAGCAGTACGATCCGAACGGCTTCCAACTCTCTCCGGCATGGTTCTGGAATTATTCGAAGAAACCAGTTGACCAGAAGGCTGCCCAACCGGCCGTGGAGAAGGTGGACGTCCTGAAGGCCTGTAGTAACTTCCGTTACACAAATCCGCTTCTGGTTCACGAGGGCGTGGAATCATCGTGTACGAGTGAAGTATCGTTCGATCAGCCGCAATCGTTAAGCCAGTGCCTGCTCGAGCCTGGATTCGGAGAGTTCCATGGCCACGTGAATTGGGCACCGGCGACCTACTACGGCAGACTCACATTCCAGGAATTCTCCACGGACAACGATCTTGACTTCGATCTATTCGATTTCCTGCCCGGCGATTCGCCTGCGCGGTTCGCTTCCTGGTATCCGCCAGGTTGGTGGGACCAATCGCAGACGGTTGATCCCATCTTGACCCAAGATTCCCAACTCAGCGCGGAGTATCTTGGCAACCTCCATCTGGAGTTTGGCGGCTACGAGGTTACCGAGTTCTTCACCCGGTCTAATTTGCCGGCGGATGAACGGGACAGGGGTTGGCAGATGTTCCGCTACCGATATGCTGCCGACCCGGTAGCTCGCAAGAAGGAGTTGCAGCAACTCATCAATGGTAAGACCGCATCGGTCACCGGCCTGCTCAATCTGGATTGCGTCCACGAGTGCCACACCGAGCTCCATCCGGTGCAGGCGATGGCGGTGCGCACGCGCCGGGAGGATTGCTATCCGCACGCTACCCTCTCTGAAATCCCTCCGCCTGGCGTGAAAGGTGAGGAGGCCGTCTCGGTCGAATGTGACACTAAAGAGTTGGATGCGCGAACCGACGACTCGTGGATGATCTTTGCCCGGAATTCCGGAAACGAAGGATCGTGCTCGCTCGATCAGCATTGGGTGGATCGAGACGTGCTTCGTATCTTTCTGCCCGCGCCGAAGGGTGCCACGCTTAAGGTCCCGATGGTGCGCGGAAATCCGCAGGACATCTTTTTCTCCGATTTCAGGGGCCTGAAATGGCGCATGGATCCTGACGAAGAACGGCACGGTGTAATCGTCACGCTGTTCCTGAAGCCCAGCGGCTGCGTGCTTCCGCAGCCGGCGAGTGGGGCCAATATCCGGGTTCATGGGCCCTTCATCTGAACTGGATGAACGACGACAAGAGCGCTGTTCAACTCAGGTTCGATTCAGTCGGGCACTACAATTTCGGCGCTACGTCGCATGACCGCGAGGCCACCAGGGAGAGCATTTCCAAGAACCCGGAACCGCTGTTTTTCGATCTCGAACCGGTAGAGCTCGCGGATAACAAGGAAACGGGGCCCGCCGCGTGTGAGATCGAGGAGGTGCGTCAACCTTCCACCGACCTCGTGAACTCCCGTATCGTGCATGACGCACGGGATGCGGAAGACCAGTTGATGCGCCAGCGGCTGCTCATCAAACCGGTCAGCCTATTCTCTAAAGAGACCTTCAGAAGTCTCTTCACCGACTATGTCAAAGCCAATGTCGGGGTGTTCTGGCAGGACCTGAAAATCCCGGCTTCCGCCAATATGGCTCAGGGGGGTGGATTGCGAACGGAACTTGTACAGACCCCGCTGGGCGCTTTCGAATTCGAAGGAGCTTTCACGCACGTGCACAGCACTACGGCGCGCGACCTTTGGACGTTCGAATACCTCTACGGCCTGCGCATTCAGGTCCTCCGGCAGGGCGCAATCTATCTCGACCCGAAAGGCGGCAACTTGCGGCGCTGGACCGGTATCGAAACGGCGCCGGGCTCCGACTACAGCCGGTTCCACGGCAGCGACTCGTTCTTCTATATCGGCGGTGGTTTTCAACCTGGCAGCCGTCTGGGCCGCGTTCCTGTGCGAATCGGCGCGGGCGTGATGATCCTTCCGGGCACCGGGGAGAGGATTTTCAGAATCACCATCGGCCCGCAAATGCAGTTTTCCAAATGAATTGCCCACGTGCGATTGGCGTAGCAGTCTGGATGGCGCTCTGCGGGTTGCTATCACATGATCGCGCCGACCGTGACATACTCACTTCGGCCCGCGGCATTGAATCCGGTGGGCTCACCGCCGGTAGTCGACGGCCGCAACCATTTCTTGGCGCCCTTCTGTTCGGTATATGGCGAAGAGGCGCATGGGAAGCGCTCGATTGCTACCGCTATATGAGCGACGCGGATCCACGGCGCTCCAGGGTACACCAAAGGCCGCCACCGATTCTGAATTGGCGCACTACAGGGTGGTCATGATCGGCGGATCCCTGCATACCTGCCTGAGCGCCCCAATCTGGCGCTCTTTCATGATGCCCAGGCCCGTATGGAATCGCACGGCATCACCTTGGAGCGTGTGCCGCTTACAGAAGTGCCGCCAGTAGAATCGGATGCGGGTGGCATCATCGAGTACCTGGAGACCAGCACGAAACCCGCCCACAATCGGAAGACTCTGCTGGGTTACTCCAAGGGGCCTCCAGATGGAGAGGCGGCCATCGTGGCATTGAACAAACAAAAGGCGCCTCCCATCAAAATCGCGGCGTTGATCACGATTGCGGGAATGGTCAGCGGCAACCGGCTGTACGATTCGATTGTCGACCCGGCGGGCGTATCGTAACTCCTTAGCAAGATTCCAATTCTGGCGTCCCTGCCCGGCGAGCGCAACCTGAGCAGCCTCGCCCGGCAGCGCGCGGCACAGCTTCTTGCGCGACCATGCGGCGGTGCGGAAGAAGATTCCTTCATTCATGCGAGGTGGCGACTACATCGGCGCCGGCCGAGACTTCCCTGGTATTTCGCCCATTCTGGGAAATCCTATCGGTCTACGGCCACGGGTCAGGACGTTCAAATGGCAGTAGTGGAGCCGTCTCGATGCCATTCGAGTTCGATCCGCGGTTGACGAAGGTCGTTAATCACAACCACTATCCCCGCACCGCCCTGATCGAGGCTATTAGACGAGGTGGTGGCGAACCTTACACCGCAGAACGGGATAACCCGCTGACGGCAGCCGCTGTCATCAGTCTTGCGCATTTTCGCTAGCCTTGTGCACCCAAAGCTAAACGCCGACCTGCTCGAGTTCCATCCAGCTCAGTGCATGAATGGTCGAATTGGAGATTGATATAGGCTTCAATGAATCTGAACCACTAGGTTCTTGATGACGAAATCTCGCGCCGTCGACGAAAAGCCGGGATCGCCTAAATCTCCGTCCAGCTCTTCGGCGTGCCTGGAGGCCAGTTCAACACATTTGCCTGGCCCCTCCGCACACGCCTGCAAGTCGTCGCGAATCCGCTTCAGCGTGAAGTGCTCAAAAACGAATCCGATCTTTCCCTTGTCCTCGAACGGTACGTTGCCGCCCCCCAGGGCTTGCTCCGCCTGAGTGGGTTCGCCCAGCAGCCTTGTGATATCGTTCGGCGAACCGAAAACGGCGTCATAAACACTCACCCAGCCGACAGCTTCTACATTGATGCGGCTGCTGGGATCCTCAGGGACGACCACGGTCCATTGCTGGTTGACGGTGATGGTGGATCCGACGCATAATCCGGCCGTGCCCTTGATCTTGCGCCACTCTCCGTTGACGGCTATCCACAGCTCCCAGTTCGACTGGCATAGGGGATTGTGCTGATCATGGATTTCGATGTCCCCGATCCCCGCGACGTTATGGATCCCCACCGTCACGGTCCGAAAGGTAACGCCGGGGGGCTGCCGCCATCCGGCTGCGATCACGGCGCCGAAGCGGAGGTTGGGATTCGTATCGCCGAGGTTTAGCGGATATGTGACAGTGACTTTCTGAGTCGATGAGTTGTACCCCAGAACGGGGCTGGGACCGCCAAAAGGCAAGTCGACCACGTCATAGTACGGATTTCCGGTAACACCGTTTGGCTTGGCGGGCAGGTCAATTTCAAACTTGTAATCCTCCGTTGCGACAGGCACATCCAGATTGCCGGACACCACCGCCGTGGTCCCATTCGACGTGAGGTTTCGAAGTCCGCTGTTCCCGTTGATATATACATACGTCTTCGTGGTGAGGGAATAGCCGCTGTCTCTAACACCGGTGCTTCTGTCAAGGAACTTGTATGGCTCCAGGCGGGTCAGAGCAATAGCGCGGGGAGGGTGAGTTTCGGTGTGGTAGCCGGATCCATTCGCAATTGTCGTCTGAGTCGGATCCGGGTCGGGATGTCCGCAGTCCCAGATGTATCTGCCTTTGAGCCAGACACGATCGCCGGCGGAGGCCCAAAAACGTTGCGGCACGTGGGAACTGTCCCATTCCACTTCCATCAGCAGCTCATTACCGAGATTCGGAAGCCAGCCGCTGGCGGGGGTCTGCCAGGGGTTCTGGCCGGCGTTAGTCGAATCTGAGTATTCCAGGAAGCTGTTCTTATTGAGGTAATTGGCCTGGCTGTTGAGGGTCTTCATCATGTTGCCGTCGAGCGCCACGTAGAAGTTGAAATCGTGCCAGTCGTGATCCAGAGGTGAATCCGAGCTTGCTACGTGACTGTAACGGATCCAACCGGTAAGCCCGTCCGGAGGTGGGTTCGCGGATTTAACCGTTACGTAATGGGGAAGCGTTGTGCTCCCTGAAGAGCAGCCATCGGAGACGGCCGTGGCGCCGGGGATGCCTTGGATTTGGGCATAGGCGCTGCCGCCTACCAGCAGAGCCACCAAGTTCGAGATCAACCGTACGCTTTTCATTGCGGCATATCCTCCTGACCTCTCACAGGGCCAGCCTTCCTACATAGACGATCCGTTTGGGGTCGTCCGGATTTGATGAGAACACTTCCTCCTCCTCGATTCTCACTTGCAGGGAGCGCTCTCCGAACGGCAGCGGAACCTCATCGCATTCCCAGTAGTCTGCTTGACCCGATGCCGAGTTGAAGGTCATGGGGTAGGGAGTTTCATTGACCGTCTCCCACTGCACCGACCCGTCCAATCCGGGGCGAGCCCGTTCCACATACACGCCGGCCCGATTCTGGGGGATCACAGCCTTTCCGCTCAGACGCACCCGAAGTGTGTGGCCGGGGCCAACGGGATCGACGATCAGGCTGGCTGCGCGCTCCGGCGCCAACTGGGCGAAATCGGAAATCACGGCCGGCGATATGTAGAGGTTGTCAAGCGAGTAGGGTTGAAAGCGGACCAGCGCCAGTTGCACAAATGGGAAGTAACTTTGGTGCGGGTCGATAATCACGTCCGCGAACCAGAGGTTGCGCTCAACATCGTAATGGACCCGGTGGCCAAGCACCGTGACATTGCCCGCGCCGTTGGCCCAGGGCAAGGTTATGCGGTGCGGTATGTCGCCCAGAAAGTCGGCTTCCGTCAACACGCCGGGGCCAACCGTGCTCTTTAGAGGGTCGCGGCCCCATTTGGAGACTTGGGGCACATCGGGGGCTCCGGGCGCGGCCACCACGACACCCAGCAGTTCGTCCGCGCCAGAGCGATACCAGGGCCGGTTCAGATAGATGCGCAGGCCGCCGCCGCGACGCACTTTGAAAACCCGCGGGCCGGCGTTGACCTGCGGTTCCCATCCCAGGATGGGCACGTTGTAGAAGAGGGATGGCGTAGGCGGCGCGGCACTGCTGGGTATATGGACGCGCACCGGCGCCGATGCCCGCGAACCGGGGTTCACGCCGTCCTTGAGATACTCCTTGAAGCGCGTGGCCGCTACCGCGGTGTACGAGACAAAGCGATGTTTGGTATCGCCAAAATCCTGGCGCCCGGGAAACAGCACGGTGGCGTCGACGTAGTCCAGAGGTTGATCATAGGCGTGGGCGGTACGGTCCACCGTAGTGAACTGAGTGGACGGCAGCCCATCGTCGAGCCATTCGGTCCATTCCGCCTGCATGCTGAGGCGGGACGCGCTTCGTCCGGGCGTGGCGACATTGGCGGCCAGATCCGCCGAGGCCGATGCCGGAGCTCGCGCGACGCCGAGCAGGATGGGGGCGCCGGGCGCTGCTGGAGCTGGCGCGGGCGCCGGAGGAAGCGGCTTGAATTCCGGCGGGAACAAGGGAGATGCCACGGCGTTCACCAGTTGGATTTCGCGATTGGGCGTGAACATCCAGTGATCGCCGCGAAGGATCAGGTCACGGAAAATGCCCGTGTGTTCTTGAAAGGAGCGCTCAATCCAATGCCACAATCCCATCAGGCGCAGGTCTTCGGCTACCAGGCGGGAGTTGACGCGAACGGTACAGATCTCGGCTTTGGGCAGATAGACGGTCAAAACGCCTTTTTCGGGATCCACTTTGGGCGCGGTGTAATTGGGCGGGGCGCTGCCGGGCTCTTGCGGGCCGTTGGGATCTTCTTCCACGTGGATGCGCCACGGTTTGATCCGGGGCCAGGCATCGTGCCGCTCGGCGAGTTCCAGAATCACGGGGCTGCCGTTGGCGCCGGGAACGCCGTGGAGAACGATGGCGCGGGCCAAGGGATCGGTCAGGTAGGGTGGATGGTAACGGCGTTCCGCGTAGAGCGGCGGCGCCGACGAGTCGTATTTCACCAGCCGGGAATACCAATCGGGGGATGGGCCGGAGTGTTTGCGGTCGAATTCACCGTGCAGCTCGGCGAACAGCTCCGAGCATTTGGGCGGCGCGACGTGGCGATCCTGCACCTCGGTGGAGTGGATATTGTAGTCGCCGCGAATCACCAGTTTGAAGACGCTCTCGCCGTGCGCTGTGTCGGGATCCTGCCGCGGGATGAAGTCGGGCGCCAGCAGGGGTTCGAATCTCCAATAAGGGTACGCTTCGTAGCGCGGCTCGGGAAGCACGGCCCTCCAATGGGAAGCGCGCTCATCCTCAAGCCGCAGCCCATTGCCGGCCACGTCCACCAGACGGACGCGCATGCGGTAGCGCCAGCCAAAGCGCAAGCGGGGCAAGCTGTGCCGCACGGGTGAGAACTTCACCGTCAGGGACGGGGAAGCAGGCGTCGGCTGTGGTGGGTCGTGGGAAGGAATGCGGCTGCCGGGCAGGGGAGCGGCCAGGCTCCAGCCATCCCAACGCAGGACGGTGTCGGAAACCAGCAACAGCGTGGGGTCGGCGCCGTGCGAAGTGGCGGAGGACGAAACCCATCCCTCATCCTCCAAACGGATCTCCTTGCCGTTGCGAAGCTTGTAGATGCCCACGCGCCTACAAAGCGAATGCCATTTGCCGTCTTCGGTTTGAATATCGGGGCGGTAGCCGCGAACCAGATCTTCCGCCCAAAGCGTCACGTCATTCTGGGGGCTCGCCACGCTGGACTGATTCCGCGAAGCCAGGACAACCTTCTTGAAGAAGTTATCGGCGAAGCATTCCTCCAGCAGCGAAAGTCCGGCCGGCCGCGGAGTCGTCATCAATTGATCGCGTTTAGTCGGATCGGGCTCGTTGGAACGGACGAAATGATTCAACTTGAGGGCTTCGGCCAAGGGGTCGATCTGCTCGAGTTGAAAGCACGGCTGATCTTCGTCGTGCAGGCTGAGGTTCAACATGCCATGAAAGGTTTCTCCGTCCACCGGGTAAGCGGCTTGCCGGCTGCCGCTGCGCAAGCGGGGTTCGAAGAGGGAATCGGAGGGGTCGAACACATAGGCAGTCCATGGCGCCGGATTGGAAGCGTCCACGGCGGGGTCGGGCGTCCAACGCGGTTGGATGGCCACGCGACCGGAGGGCGGAATAGGGCCCAGGGCGCTCAGCGGAGCTTCAAAATCGATCACCAGGCCCGCGCGGCGCATGAGGTCGGGGTAGCCGCTCAAAGTGGCGAGCTTGGACTGGAATTCCTCCAGGGTCTCGGCGGACACCGGGGGTGGAGCTGTTGGAGGAGGGGGGCGCAGGCCATCGAGGTGGAACAGAACCAGGCCCAAATGCCATTCCGCGGCGGTGTATCCTGGCGCGGGGTCGAAGAGATCGGATGGCAAAGGGCTCGGCTGAAGCGCGGGTTGTATGGCTGAGGGAATTCTGGGGATCTGTCCGCGGATGGCAGCGAAAATGGGCGGAGCTTGCGGATTCTCCGCCGCCAGTCTGAGAAATTGGTTATTGGCTTTGGCCGCCGGGACAGCCGTGAGCTGTGCAAAGCCGGAAGCGAAGGGATACTGGGCCTGCGCCGTGCTGAGAAGCCGGCGCGAGGAGTACGTAGCGATTCCCGTGGCAGCCGCGGCGTCCGAGGTTACCACAATCCGGGGCGGCCGCAGCGGCGTTCGATCTGGGGCGAAGATTTCGTTCCACAGACGCTCGAACTGGTGCAACGGCGGATGCGTCAGTCGCTTCAGGGCCGGTTCGGGGAGCGGAACACCATTTTCAAACAGCAGCGAGAAATGGATCCGCCGGCTCAACGTTTCGGGCCAGTTTGCAATATCGGGGTAACTGGACAAGGTGAGGCCGGGGGAATCGGACGGATTGGTGAGCTGGATGGATACGAAAACCGAAAAGCGGAGGGCGCCGTCCTTCACGCCGTTGGGCAGCAGGGTCCATTGGATCTGTTGTTGTGGTTTGCTCATGGGGATCAGGCGAAGGCGTCGCAGTAAGCGCGCCAGTCCTTCCTGGTCATCTGCTGTTTAAAGGTCTGAGGGGACTGAGCCGGTTGGGCCGCCGGAAGCCGCGGGGCTACGCGGGCCGGTTCCCGCAATAGATCCGCATTTGTATTTGGGGGCAGGGACTGCCCGCCGAAGCCGAACTCGATCGGCACATCCACGCCGATGCTGAAGAAGAACATGTCAATTTCCACGTGGACGTTGACGTACACGTGGATGCTATCCGGGAAGACGTACTCGAAAGAGGCATCGAATCCTACGTTAAATCCGAAGCCCAGCACTTCGAGCGATCCGTGGCAACTGAAATAACCCACCAGCTTGATGACGTTATCGGTGAACAGCTCAAAATGAATACCGGCGGAAATGGATGCGCTCAGGCTGGCGATCTGCCACAGGTGCAAGTCCACGCTGGCGCCGAATTCGAGACTCATATCGAGGCTGAAAGAGCACCCTAGGGTGGCTAGCGCCGCGATCGTTCCGACCACCGGGATGAACTGGGCGACTGCCGCGAGTATGGTGCAGCGCAGCACGAAGTAGCCCTTGCCATAAAACATGGCCACCGTGAGCGTGCACGGAGAATTCGGGTCGGCGATCTTGAATTCGAAGCCGGAATTGACCACCAGCGTGCCGAGGCGGATCAGCAGCGAGACGGCCAGCCCATGAAGGGAAAAAACGCCCAGATCGAAATCCGGCACACGCACTCCGGTCTGGAGGAGAAGGTAGCCGTTCTCCACGGTAGCTCCGCCCTGAAAGCCGTGGTTCATCAGCAAGGTGAAGAAACCGCCCGCGAACTGAAGTTCGCTGTTTGCGCGAATCTGCGGATTGATCTTGCCAACGCTGATGAAATCGGATTGGCTGGTGCCGGAGGCGTACCGGAGATTGGAATACGTGAAATCGAAATCGGCGGAGGGATCCAGCAGATTGTTCACGTTGGTAACTGTGAGAGCATTGCTGGCGCCGCCGCCGGCGCCCAGAGTGGTTTGCCGGCTGGCTTGGAAGGTAAGTGTGCCGGGGACTTTCGTAATATGGTCCGCTTTGGGGACGTTGAACGGAGCACTCCAGTTCATGGCGGCGGTGGCGGAGGCGCCGTTGTCGGTGTAGGCGATGCTCGGCGGATCAATGGCGGCTGTGGTATCGATCAGCGTCCTTAAGTCGGCGGTCTGCATGAGCTGCAGTTCTTCGAAATACTGATTGGCGTTGAAATGGCCGGCGACGAAGGTATTCAAACTCGCCACCCGGTCGGCTTCGGAGCCGCTGGCCAAACCGCCGACTATGACGGTCTTGGCCGAGAGAGCGATCACCGAGATCCGCGCCGTAAGGAGTGGCTTGCCGTGAGACAAGTCGCCCGAGAAATCCAACGGGACCGGCGAAGTAAGCTCGGCGTAGACTTTGCCGAGGTTGTCGCCATTGAAGCCCTGGCCATTATTACGGAGATATGCGTCAGCGTACCGGAAGGAGCACTGCATGTCCGTGCCGCGAAGCCGGTTCAGCGGGGGAACTTGGGCTTCGGCGGATTGGATGGTGGGGAAGAAAAGGTGGGCGCGATCATTGAGTAAATTGTGCTGCGCGTCGAAGGTGATATGGAACGCCTGCAGGTTGGTGTTCTGGTTGGCGGTCCAGGGAGCGAAAGCCAGGGGCTGGCCATTGAAGTTGAGGTACCGCGCGGACAGATAAAACGTCCGGTACAACTTCTGCGCGCCGGTCAGGAAGGTCTCGATATCCGACGCGGCGGGCACTTGCAGCGGCCCAAAGGGCACAAACAACGCGCCGGGATGGAAATGGCCCATGCCACCGTTATGATCGGTCAAAGCGGCGTCGAACGCGTAAGGCTGGCCATTGAGCATGATCCAGAAGGGTTGTTCACCGGCTTCCGTTCCGACTCCGGGTGTGCATCCCTGGGGCGGATGGTAAACCGGGGCCGGAGGATCGATTTCGAATTGCCCATCGGCGATGGCAACTTCGGGGAACATGGCCAGGGGGTTGGTCTGGCGATAGGAATTGGTGGGCTGCCGGACAATGATGTAATACTTCTTCTGCAGGAAGGACACGCTGCCGGGGCCGCTTAACTCCGGCATCAGCTTGCGCTGCGTGATCTGGACATAGGAGACACGGTGGCCCCAGGGATAGAGATATCCTTCATACGCGACCTTGACGTACTGGTCGCGCGCCATGATGGCTTCGTGACGCCAGGTGGAGAGACTTAGCCCGCCGCCGGAGCCGGCAACTGGCGGTGTCTGGTCGTAGAGCACCTTCATGGTGGCGCCGAGCGCGGACAGGGCGAGTTGATCGACATCGACGGCGCGGCTCAAGCGGTCGGCCCTCTTGCTGGGCTGGCCGCTCTCGTCGCCGAAGTCGCCGGTCAGTTTGACCAGCTCCTGCCGGTCCACGCCTTGCAGCGCGCCGAAGTCGCAAGGAGCGGGAGTCCGAAAATCGGGAGACCAGATGGCGCGCACCGTTCGAACTGCGTCTTCCGATTGTCCCTGAGGCGGGCGCGCGCGCAGCATGGTGTGCCAGACTTCGGTCCACGCGATACCGGAAGCATCGCTGCGCGGATCGGCGGGGCTGCCAAGGGATTCGCGGTGTTGGGTGCGGGGAAGAAGGGCATGGGCCCAAGCGCCGTACCGGTTGGGGGACAGAATCAGACGATAGGGGGCTTCGATGGCGGTATAGGAGTCCGAGAGAATTTCATCCAGTGAAAGCGGGGGCGCTCCCAGGATGGCGCCGGGATCAGGTGAGTTCCGGGGAGGTGCATTGGGATGCACGCGGAGACCGGCATCGCGACAAACCCGCAACAGCTCGGTCAGCGAATACGGAAACCCCGCCGCGGCGTCGGCATCGGCGATTTGAAAAACAATCTGACTCTCGCCGGCGATCGACGCTTGGGGAGCCGCGCCGGTAAAAGGATGGCTCGGGTCGACGAAGACCTCTTCCTGAATATGTTGAGGCGGGAAGACCATGGTGACCAGGCAGGGCTTACTGGGGTCGGTGCGGACCAGTTTGGGCGGCTGGCCGTAAGACTTGAGCAGGGAGAGATTGTCGAACTGAAAATCGAGAATGAGGAGATCTTCCGGCCTGACGATTCGCTTCTCAGGCATGGGAAACAGCGCTTCGGTGGTGTCATCACCACCAATGATTCTCTGGTTCCTGGTTTGACCGGCGAGGAGCTTGGCTAAGCCAGCCCCACCGATCGCGAAAATCTCGCGTCGAGAGAACTCGCCCTGGCTTCTGCGATTAGAAAGCGATACGTCAGGATCTCGCACTGCGAGCCAGAATCGCTCCAAGAAAGCAGAATCCATGGTGAAAAGCCTTCAATACTATTGACGAGTTTTTAGTATATACATCCAACATGAAAAGTCAACTAAACTGGAAGGAAATCTGGAAATAAAAGGAGCTGGGAGTAAGCTTCAGTAAGCTCCTCGAAGACTTGCCCAATACCTTTACGTGAACCTTTACGTGACAACGCGCCTGAAGCATACGATTGGACGGCCGTTCCGTTGAGAGGAAGCCAAGTGACACCACCTCCATGCTCACAAAACTCTGGATCGATTTGAAGGCCGGGTGGGGTTGCGCCGGCACTCGGTGACATATACGGTCACGGGTTGAAGAAGATCTTCTGAAGCGGTTGGGAACAGGCTCGCTAATTCACCCCGAAACTTCTTGATTGATATCGGCCTCCGATCTATACTCGACTATCGATTTAGAGGGGCTTGGTAAGCGTGGTGCCCGAATGAGAATACGTTCTGCTTTCACGTTAGTTGTTCTTGCCGGTTTGGGTTCAGGCTGCAAACCTCACATGTGGACGCCGAGCCCGCCTGTAGTGAGTTCCGCGCCACGCGCGTTCGACCTGCGGAGCGACTCAGCTCCGCGCGACGCGAATGGAATCGCGATTAACCCTCAGTGGACATCCCAGGCCGGAGGCCGGCCTGCGAGTTGCAGCGCGGGAAAGCCCTGGGAGCCAGCCTGCACGAACCAACCAGTGGTCGAGGATCGCGGGAACCCGACTTGTGCGGCATACTCGGCTGTGTCGGGCACGTTTGGGGGGCACAAGGACTGGAGCGTTGCCCAGTACACCGGGGCGATCGGCTGGCTGAATTATGCCGAAGACTGGGACTTTAATCTCATGCTGCTTCCTCAAAATGGCGCGGGGGTTACCGACCAGAATCATCTTGCCAAGGGGGTGAAAGTAGATTCCGCGGCTGCAGGTAGAACTCCATATATCGAGTTGGAATTCGATTCCAATGAGATCGTCGGGAGGTTTCAGACCTCTTGGTGGAGCAAACTGCGCGACGCCGCGAAGGCCTCGAAAGACCCGGCGGACGGGTCCACGCCGATCCTCAATGAGAATGAAGAGAAGCATGATATCCTGCCGTGCGGGGCCGTTTACGGCATTCTTGGCCTGGATGCCGAGCACGGAGGCGCCAGCGAAGTTCATCCTGTGCACGCACTGGCGATCCAGGTGGACGACCGGCCGAACACGAACACTTGGGCCATTTTCGCGCGCAACTGGGGGAATGGCGGATATTGCAGTCACTACGACCACCAACTCAAGACGGATGGCGGCAGTCTCTGGGTTCTCTTGCCTAGGGTTACGAATGCCGCGCCGCTGGAGATCAATTTTGAACTGCCGGGCAATGCCGCCCCACCTCACTCTGAGTTCTGGCCCGGCAAGGGGTTGGCGATCCAGTTCAAATTGCCGCCGCCGCAATCCCAAGGCCTGGCGGAAGCTGTCGTGCGGCTTCGCTGGGCGGACAATACGGGAACATTCTCGTGCCCCGTCGCCCAGTACACGGATTCTCACTTATTGAATACGATCGAGGATGCGACAAGCCCCGACAGCATTGAAGGGTATCTGCGAAGCCTTCTCAAACCGGGTCCTGCCCCGAAGCTGAACATCACTATCGCGCCAACGCAACATGCGGAAGTGTCGGTCGACGTCAGGGAGCCGCCGGCACCCAAAGCCGTGAAACCAACCGGCCGCCTGTCAGTGCAACCGGCGGCGGGAGAAGACCTGCTGGATCGCGTGTGCGCCGCTTTTGCGCCGGGCCAAGAGCCGACGAACAAGATCGACTTACGCAAGCTCTGCGCCAAACAAAGGAAGAAGTAGCCCCCAACGGCGGCTCACATTCGCATGCGGCCGTGTCCGTGGCCTTTGGCCGGCTTCTTGCCCTCTACCGTCCACTTTGGGCGCTGCTGGTTCGGCATCGGACCATAGACGTTCAACGCGTTCGAGAACGTGGCCAGGTAGACCTTACCATTGGCGATGGTGGGAGGGCAGTATTTGGCGAAGAAGAAGTCATCGTCCCGTCCGTTCTTGTCGTCGGTGCTCCAGAGCTGCTCCATTGTATCTGCGTCGAATACGCGCAGCGCGCCGCGCACGATTGTTACGAAGGCATCGTCTTTGAGCGGCGTTGAGGCCCATAGCAAGCCGTCGTTTTTTCCGTTCGCCGAAATGGAAATGAATCCCCCGGGCATTCCCTTGGGAGCCTTCGGCCCATTCAAGGACTTCCTGGTGTCGAAGTACTTCTGGGGATCGTACCGGTAGCCTCGCAATGGCGATTCCTCCGGCCAGACGTAAACCATCGGCCCCTGTTTGGCACTCTCCCAGTAGACTGGTGCGCCGTGTATGTGGTGATACCCGAACACCGGAAGCAGCCAACTCAGCCACGTGAGGGTCCAGTGGCTGGACACTTTGAACTCCTGCAGCGCCGGGGCTACGGAATGCTTCGGTTGCAACTTACCCATGTCATTGGCGTTCAAGAGGTATAACTTGCCCTGCTTGCCGCCTCCAGTAACTTGCCCCTGCGGAAGAAGCATCGGGCCAGAGGAACCGAGGTCGACGTCCTGAAGGCTGAGGGTAAGGTAATTAGACGGAGTAAACCAGTCGACAACCTTCAGGTCGGGCCCGAGCTTCACAAAGCTGCTGCCGTACGTCTTGTCGCGATCGAACGCACCATTGCCGGTCATGACGAACAGATTGCCGTTGGCGTCGGCCGCGGGCCCATTGCCGGCTTGCCAGATTCCTCCTTGGCCGAGGGGATTCCCGCAGGTCGCGCAAAAGACGTACTTCTGTTCCAGCGTGTCAGCATCGAACGCGGCGACCCAGCCGTGATAGAAGCCACCATCCTGCTGAGAGCCAAAGGCCAGGTACACCATCCCTTTGGAAAGCAGGAGGCCGGGCCGCTGCAAGGCCGTGGTGCCTCGAAGCCTGTCCTCGCCATCCCCATATTCGATGGGCCCCGATTTCACAACGGTGTTTCCACTCGACAGATCGAGAGCGTAGAGGACATATTGGAGATTGTCTTCGTTGACAATACTCTTCACCGAGACCCAAATTCGCTGCTTCCCGACGTCGATGACGGGTGTACTGGTTATCCCGATGAACGGCTTGATGTTGTATTGGAAGACCAGCGATCCCCAGTTGAGAGGAATCAACTCATAGGGTACGGGCGGGCCGAGGTTGGTTTGCCAAAGCGGTGCAGCTGCCGCCGGATCGTCCGCGTCGAAGGCGTACACGTTGTTCTTCATGGTGGCCACATACACAACGTTGCGAACCTTCCCTGCGATATTGATACCGGACACTATCAGCGGTTGGGCGTAGATCTGTCCGTCGACGGCGCGCGAGAAGAGTTTCCCAAAACCGTCCTTTACCGTCTTGTGCGTCAACCGCGTTTCCAAAAGGTTGGTGCCGGTGCGTGCATTGTCGTTGTGCTGGGTGAGAACGTTCTGGCCGTGCGCCAGAGATGCCAGCAATAAGAAGCCTGCGATACGCATGTCCCCCCTTTTCATGACGGAAGGCCGCGAACCACCGGATCAGGGTTCGCGGCTGGATAGATTGTAACGAAGCCGCTCACTTGTGCCACGGCAAGAGTTTCAATAGAGCCGCCCGGACTCTGCCGATCTCGGGACTGAATTCCAGGTACGCGTCCCCCAAGAGGAAGCCAGCGACATTGTAGGCCAAACGCGTGGCGCTGGCGCCGGCGGTGCGTTGCGGCGCGGGTTGGTACAGATTCGAAGCGCCAGCGTTCAGCAGCGAACTCGGCAGGGCCGCAACGTTAAACACATCGTGGGTATGGTCCGCGGAAGCAGTGAGGAACAGGTGCTTGGAAATATGGCCGATGCGGCGGCCGACGGGTGTCCCCCGGGGCGTGGGAGCATAGGCGTCGTCCTGTTGAAAGATTGATGGCATCAGATACTTCCCCAGGAACTTGCCTGAAGTGTTACCGATTAGATTTACAGCGAAGTGGTGTCCGAATCCGGCTGCATCGCTGCTAAAACCGTCGTGAGAGGTGAGGAACTGGGAAAAGGGCTGCGCTCGCCGCGGGGCTTCCGAGTGAACTCACGCTGATGAGGGAGGTTTGGAAGCGAGCCCAGTGGTCACAATCGGTTACGGCTCCATTCGAAGCACACGCGGGAAGCAACTGTCCCAAGGCATATCCGGGGCAAATCGCCATCACGATGGTGAGACTAAAGGTACGAGATCGAATTGAGAGCACAATCCTTATCCCGCGACTTATATTAAAGATGTTTGCAGGATTATAGCGGAAAAAGACTGAGAAACACAAATACCTTTTTGTAATGCAGATTTATTATAGAGTGGGAGCGATGCGAGAATCTTGCCTACCATCTACGAGCGGTTGAATCACCAGCAGAGAATGTCAGCGAATGTGCCGGCGGCTTCCATCCGGCTGGGGCGACGCGGCTGCTTCGTTGCTGCAGCCGCGGTATCCGCAGTACTACTTCCGGTTATTTGTTCGGCACAGTGCCCGATGCCGCCTTTTGACGGTCCGAGCAGAGTTTTCGATGTAATTCAGCCGCGAGGGGGGGCTGTCGTGACGCTCTCCAATCCTCTCACCACATCACCCCCGCCACCAGTGCTCACGATAATCGCACTCGGAGATTCCGTCATGTGGGGCAACGGACTGAAGGATCCCGATAAGTTCTTGGAATTGTCCGCCCGGCAGATCGCCGACAAGACTCAGCGCAGTGTACAGGTGATTTCCTTCGCGCATTCGGCGGCAAATCTCGCCACTCACGCACCATCCACGCAGCTACCCTCCTACGCTACAGGCTACGCACCCCTGAGGCCTTCCGACCACAATCTGCCTCCGGGCGACTTGAATGCTGCCTACCCCACGGTTCGGGAACAGGCCGATTGCGCGGCTGTCGCTTACCCAACAGCGGAGATTGTAGTGCTCAATGGTTGCATCAACGAAGTAGGTGCGGAGCAGATCGCTCTTCCGCCGGTCCTGAATAAGACGAGTAAGGAGGAGATCGAGAAACGGGTGTTGCAGTATTGCTCCACTCCCATGCTGGAAACGCTCACGCGAGTGAGGGCGGCCTTTCCGCTGGCCACCCTCATCCTACTCAATTACTACCAGATCGTGTCGCAGGATAGCTCGGTTTCTCGCGTGAAGGGCGCCGGGACGCCTCCGCCGGGATTACCGCGAGACGGCTCGTCGCAGAGATCGCTACAGAAACTCGCGAGGGAGCAGCAGAAACTGGAGACCATGAAGGGCAATCATCCGTCCGTGACACAGGAAGCCACCGTGATTCAAAGTTGGCCGGAAAACTCGGTCGCCTTCCTCAACACAACTCAAACATGTTTCAGATGGGCGATCGCCGCGGCTTCCGGAAGTTCCACCACAGCGGGGCCTCCATGCTCGCCAGACCCATCTCCACTCCCCGAGCCCAGTCCGGAAGCCCTCCGGCAAGGATCGAGAATCTTCCCGGCAACCGTGCTCAACCGCCCAGCTTACGCGTACGGAGCCAAGCAGACGCATGTTTGGAGTTTGCCGGTTCATTTCCTCTTCTGGACTCTCCATGCGGACGACCTGTATCGGGAACGCCGGCGCCTGTGCCGGAGTCACTACGAAGGGCTCGATCAAGCCCTGGCACTTGAAATCTGTACGGTCAATCCGGTGGCGCATCCCAACCGCGAGGGTTCGAAAGCATATGCCTGCAGCATCGTGTTCGATCCCTCGCTGCATTGCGAGCTGAACGAACCCGGGATTTTAGACCGGGCCTGGGCGAAGAGATAGATTAATGAGCCTCGCAAAATGTGGTGACAAGACCGCTCACAGGCTGTTGTGCCACGTGATTTGTGCAAGCACCGCTTGCATAACCAAACGAATGAAATTCCGAGAATCTTTGCCTCGATACTGTGGCACATAAGGGCTACCAGGCATTGGAGGCTCCGGTGCTGCAATTACAGAGTTCATCGATCATTCCGCTGTGCGATCGGGTCGACTTGAGGACTGGCTGACGAGAACAGTGGGGAATTCCCCAGCAATTTCTCGAAGCTGATGGTCTGAGATGCGGCTGAACTGTTGCGCAGCGGTCCGTTGAATCAATCAGATGCGCTTGACCCAAATGCCTCTGGACCAAAAGGGGCCCTCGATTCATTCGAATCCCGATGAGTGGTTGCGACGAGTCGGCGAAAAATCCGAGAACATCTGCCCCATAGTTCTGAGAACCTCAAACCTCGGATAGAAACGCGGGGTCGACCGGCGATTACCTCTTTTGCTTACCCTTCATCGTGAGTCCCTGAATCGGCAGTCCAGGCACTTGGAGTTCATCGAGGCGTTTGTGAACGTCGGTCGCTGGAACCAAGTACCGCATCGTCGTCTCCAGCGACTTGTGGCCCATCCAATGTTGAACCGTTCGAACGTCGAATCCGGCTCGCAGCATTCGCGTCGCATATGTCGAACGGAAAGTCTTCAAATCGAATCTGGAGGCATCGAGTTCCGCCTTGGCCGCAACTATCTTGCATCGATCCAGCATGTGCTGCTCGCGATTCCCCGTTCGGGACGCAAAAACGAACTGGCTGTCGGTACCCTTCGAGTGACTACGCAAGAATTCCGCCAATTGAACCGTGATGGGCACTTCGCGTTCCTCCCATCGTTTGGGGTAGAACGCCAGCGCCGGCTTTGCCGTTACCCGCACCGTCCGGAGGTCAAAGTTGATATCGGTCCAGACCAGATGGACGACTTCCTGTGCCCTCAAGCCCGTCATCAAGAACGTCGAAAACAGTACGCGTTCTTTGTCGTTGCAGGCTGAGAAGAAACGCGCCAGATCCTGTTCGCCGTACTCGCACGGGAGACTCGTGATTCTCCCTGGCAGATGCAATTCCCTTGTGATGTTGGGCCGCCCTTGCCGTTTGAAGAACTGAGCGATGATGATCACGTTGTGGATGACGGTGTTGGCAGCCATGTGTTGATTCTTCATCAGGTCGACAATGAACCGGTTGAGATCTTCGGCGGAGATATCCTGGACGGTTGATCGGTTGGTGCAGTATTCGGCAAACCGTTCCAGGACCGCCTTATACTTGCGCAGCGTATTCGGTTTTTTCAAGGTCTCAACTTGATCCAGATAATTGGAAACAGCGATGTGCAAAGGAGGATTCTTGGCCTGTTCGCCGGCTTTTTCGAACCCGGGAAGACCGAGATGCCGCCCCTCCAGTTCATGCCGTTTTCGTTTCTGTGATTCCATGGCTTGGGCGACGGTGGTGCCGCCGAAAGCGCGGCGCCGCTTGCCCCCCAAATACCACTCGATGAAGTATCGACCCTCAGGCAAAGCCGCCCAGTTGGGGTTGCCCTTATCGTTGCGAGGAATGGAAAGGAGCTTCCAACGTGCGCCGATCTTGACGCGTTTGAGGATGTTGACCCGGGACAATGCTGCTCGCCTCCGTCAATAATTCTGACGGACAACAAAGCAGACAACAAAAACTGTAACTATAGGATTTTAAATGGGGTGGATCAGAAGCTGGCATTCTACCACTGAATTACTCCCGCGTTCTGTCAAATCAGCTATTTAGCTGAGCCCATTGAACTTCCTAGTCCGACGTTCAGTCTATTCCGTCCATGCTGTCTATCCAATACTACCCGTTTGGATGCCAAAATGGACAGCAAAACAGACAGCACGTCAGCCTGAGAATCCTGCCAAAAACTTGCCCTTGAATTCCGCTTCCTCTGCTGTCCATCCATGCTGTCCATTTTGCTGTCCAAAGCTCGTTTCAGGCATAATATAGCACAGCGCGCCGACAGCCGTCGGTGCCAACGGAGCCCATTCACCCTTGTGCACCGCCAAGGACTCTGGATACGATTGGCAGATTGCTCCCGTCGAACCAAACTGGAGGCGACGTCAGCTAGGGACGGCCCCGGCGTTCACTGTGCGAGGATCTCAAAGCTGCCCGGTCCGGTTAGGCAGGAATACGTGAAAGCTATCTATAATGACACCAACGCAAAACTATGCCACGTGTCTGCATCGTCGAGCCTACAGAACATCCCGCGCCGGGCGCTCTGGAGCGCGGATTATCAGTGATCGACAGCTTTGCCGTGCGCACTGTGGCGGTTAC
>Ga0182024_10006830_pt1 | contig 24877 bp, 26 predicted proteins | sample P32metaG_FD_120480 | JGI IMG/M metagenome (GOLD analysis project Ga0182024, IMG submission 120480) | Permafrost microbial communities from Stordalen Mire, Sweden - P3-2 metaG (Illumina Assembly) | ecosystem: Environmental > Terrestrial > Soil > Wetlands > Permafrost | place: Sweden: Stordalen...
CATCACCGTGACCGCCGCCGCCCATGTGACGCCACCCGCGGCGGTAACCCCCGCCACGGCCCACGCCTTCATCGCCGCCATGGCGGGGCTGGGCGCCCCCATGGGTGCGGCGCACGTAACGGCAGGGGCATACGCCGAAGCCTGGAGGCCGATGCTCTGCGCGCCAAGGACCATGGCCGCCTGACCCTACGGTCCAAAGACCGTGACGATTCGGCGCCGTTGGCGGCGTCCGCCCCATCGCTTTGGCTCCGGTATTCCCTGTTGGCTTCCCGCCGGAGAGCGGGCCTGCGTACGTTGGCTTGGAATCAGAAGCGGCCTTTCCTGGCGCCGGTCGCTAACAGCTGCTTTGTCTCGAAAGCTCCCCTAACGAATGTCCGCGCCGGCTCGGAGCGGAACGGCCTCCTGGCTGCTCGCGCAACGGCGCCGTTGACCGGGCGGCCCGCGCGCCCTAACCGCCATCCCTTGCATGACCCTACAGTTCCAGATCCCGGCGCTGGTCGCCGAGCTCCCTGAGGACGGCCCGGCCGTCGACGCCCTGATCGACCGCGCCTTCGGTCCCGGCCGCTACGCCAAGGCGGCCGAACGTCTGCGCGAAGGCAATCGGCCGCTCCTCGCTCTCTCGGTGGTCGCCTGGGCGGACGGCCGGCCCATCGGCTGCGCGCGCCTGTGGCCGGTAGCCATCGGCGAAACGCACGCCCTGCTTCTGGGCCCCTTCGCGGTGGAGTACGCCCACCGAGGCCGCGGCCTCGGCGCCGCCCTCATTCGCCGCGCCTGCCAGGGCGCCGCCGACGTGGGCCACGCCCTGGTTCTTCTGGTCGGCGACGAGGCCTATTTCGCGCCCCGCGGCTTTGCCGCGGCGCCGGCGCGGCGCGTGGCGATGCCCGGGCCGGTGGACCAGCGGCGGGTGCTGGTTCGAGCCTCGAGGCCGGGGGCGGCGGACGACCTGGCGGGGCTCGTCATCGCGCGGCCGTTGAGCGAAGAGGGTCGCGCGTGAACAACGTCGTCGGAGGGATGAGAACATGAACCGGTCGATCGGCTCGCCGAGCGTCTTGGCGCTTCTTGCCCTCGCCACGGTGTGCGCCCTGGGGCTCGCGCGCGCCGCCTCCGCGCCGGCCGACGATCCCTACGCACCTCTTAAACTCTATGACGGCGCGTGGCTCATAGTCTCCAGCGACGGCAAGACCACGCGTGTGGAGAATCACTGCGCGCGTACGGGCCTCTTTTTCGCCTGCGAGCAGGTGGTCAACGGCAAGTCGGAAGCTCTGGTGGTGTTCCTTCCCCGGGGCCGGACCGACGAAGGGCAGACCTACCGCACCCAGGCCCTGAGGGCCGACGCCGCCGCGCCGGCGCCGTGGTATCATCTGGCGATCGACGGCGAGCATTGGGTCTATTCGGCGGGCGCCGAGGGCGGCAAGGCGCATTCCAAGCGCGAGCGAACGCTCAACGAATTCTCTGGTCCAGACCAGATCCATTTCGCGGTTCAGACCTCGAAAGACGGCAAGACCTGGACGACCACCCTGAGCGGGGACGAACGGCGGGCGCGCTAGACGCCGAGGCGGAAGGCGTCGGTCGCCGGAGCGCGCCGCTTGAGCCGACACCCCGGTGAGCCTACCTCTAGCGCCATGAGCGTCGCGGCTGAACCGGGGGGGCTGGAGGGGGTGATCGCGGCGGCCGGGCAGGCGCCGGGACGCGGCCTGCCGCCGGTGCATCTGTGGAACCCGGCCCACTGCGGCGAGATCGACATCGTCATCAAGAAGAACGGCCTGTGGTTTCACGAGGGAACGCCCATCGGCCGCGAGGCGCTGGTCCGCCTCTTCTCGACGGTGCTGCGCAAGGATCCGGACGGTTTCGTCCTGGTCACGCCGGTGGAAAAACTGGCCATTCGCGTGGAAGACGCGCCCTTCGTCGCCGTTCGCGTCGACCGGGTGGGCGTGGCGCTGCGGTTCACGACCAACGTGGGCGACGTGGTTGAGGCGGGGCCCAATAACGCCATCCGGGTGGTCGTGGATCCGGTGACCGGCGAGCCGCGCCCCTATCTGCATGTGCGTCGCGGCCTGGAGGCGCTGATCGCCCGGCCGGTGTTCTATGAGCTCGCGGAAATGGCGCGGGACCGCCCGATGCCGCGGGGCGCGACCCCGTGCGTATCTTCCAACGGCGTCTGGTTCCCGATCGGCCCGCCGGCGAACCCAGAGGCGTCAGCGCGCCTTGCATGAGCGCGCAAGCTTCGCGGCGCGATCTTCGCGCCTGGATCGTCGACCATCTCGATCCGCTCGAACCGGCCGGCGGCGCGGCCGGCGCGGTCCGCTCGGATTTCGATCTCGATCCCGCCCATGCGCCCAGCCCAACCGCCGCGCTGGCCCCGGCGGCCGTGCTCATCGCCCTGGTGGAACATCCCGCCGGCCCGTCGGTGATCCTGACCCGCCGCGCCGACACCCTGCGCACCCATACCGGCCAGGTCGCCCTGCCGGGCGGCCGGTGCGATCCCGGCGAGAGCGCCTGGCGGACGGCTCTGCGCGAGGCGCAGGAGGAGATTGGCCTCGATCCGGGCCTCGTCACCCTGGCGGGCCTGTCGAGCCCCTACAGCACCGGCAGCGGCTACCACATCATTCCAGTGGTGGGTTTTGTCTCGCCAGGCTTCAAACTGACTCTCAATCCCGCCGAGGTCGCCGACGTTTTCGAGACGCCGTTCGGCTTCCTGATGGACCCGGCCAACCATGAACGGCACGAACGTGAAATTCCGGCCGGCGTCACCCGGCGTTTCTACGGCATGACCTGGGAGGACCGCTTCATCTGGGGGGCGACGGCCGGCATCCTGCGCGCGCTCTACGATCGGCTGTATGGGGCGGCCGTTGCTTAGGGTCCTGGCCATTCGCCTGGCGATCTTCGCCCTGCCCTTCGTCGTCTATTTTGTCTGGCGCGAGGCGGCGCGGCGCGGCGGCCGGCCGATGGGATCGACCCCGTGGGCGTGGCTGGTGGCCCTCGGCGCGGGGCTCGCGGCGGCGTCGCTGATCGGCACGGTCGTGTTGCGGCGCCCCGAGGGCGGGACCTATGTACCCGCCCAGGTGCGCGCCGACGGCAGCGTGGCGCCCGGCCGCTTCGTTCCCGACACGACGCGAAAGTCCGCCGCCGCCGCGGTCGCGCCCACGCCCGGCCGATCAGATCAGGGCCATCGATGACCGACACCCTGCCGATCCAGCCGTGGATGACAGATCCCTCCACCACTGAGGTGATGGCGGCGCTGGCCAAGGCCGGAGGCGAGGCGTGCGCTCGCTTCGTGGGCGGCTGCGTGCGCAACGCCCTGATCGGGGCGCCGATCGGCGACATCGACATCGCCACCGCCTTGACCCCCGATGAGGTCACCGCCGCGCTCCTGGCCGCGGGCCTGAAGGCGGTTCCCACCGGCGCCGCCCATGGGACCATCACCGCGGTGTCGCACGGCAAGCCCTTCGAGATCACCACCCTGCGCCGCGACGTGGAGACCGACGGGCGTCACGCCAAGGTGGCCTTCACCGACGATTGGGGCGCCGACGCGTCGCGGCGGGATTTCCGCCTCAACGCCCTTTACGCCGATGTGCGGGGCGGCCTCTACGATCCAACCGGCGAGGGCGTGGCCGACGCGAAGCTAGGCAGGGTCGTCTTCGTGGGCGAGCCTCATGCCCGCATCGCCGAAGACGCCCTGCGCATTCCGCGGTTCTTCCGGTTCCTGGCCTGGTACGGGCGCGGCGAGCCGGACGCCCAGGCGCTGGCCGCCTGCCGCGAGATGCGCGCGGCCGTCGGCGGACTTTCCGTCGAGCGGGTGGCCATGGAACTCTTGAAGCTGCTGGGCGCGGAGGACCCGCGCCGCGCCGTGCGGTTGATGGCCGCCGCGGGCGTGCTGAGCCTGGTGCTTCCAGAGGCGGACGGCCTCACGCGCTTCGAGGCGCTGGTGGCCATCGAGACCGAGATGCTGTTCAGCCAAGACCCTCTGCTGCGTCTGGCCGCCCTGCTTGGGGGCGACTGCGCCGCGGGCGAGGCGGCGGGGCGGCGGCTAAAGCTTTCCAACGCGCGGCGCGAGCGGCTTACGGCGGCGCTGGGGACCGAGCCGCCCCTGGTCTCGTGGATGAGTCCCAAGCAGATGCGCCAGGCGGTCTATCATCTGGGCGCCCGGGCGTTTTGCGACCGCGCCACCCTGGCCTGGGCGGCGTCGAAGCGGCCGGCGGCGGCGATCCAGTGGCGGGCGCTCCTGGCCATGGCGCAAAACTGGCCAAGGCCCAACCTGCCGCTCGGCGGCAAGGAGGTGGCGGCCGCCGGCGTGCCGGAAGGTCCCCTCATCGGCGCCGTGCTGCGCGAAGTCGAGGCGTGGTGGATCGACAACGACTTCACGGCCGATAAACTCTCGATCGTCGAGCGGCTGAAATCCGTGGTCCAGGGAATGGTGTATTGAAAATCGGCATTCTGGAGACGGGCGTCCCGCCCAGGGATCTGCAGGCGCAATTCGGCCTCTACGGGACGATGTTCGAGCATTTGCTGGGCGCGGCCGCCTTCCACTGGGTTCTCTACGATGTCCCGAACGGCGTCCTGCCTGGACGGCCGGAGGACTGTGACGGCTATCTGATCACCGGCGCGGCGGCGGGCGTCTATGATCCGCAGCCGTGGATCGCGGACGCCGAGGCCTTCCTGCGAGACGCCAAGGGCAAGGCGGCCCTGGTCGGCGTCTGCTTCGGCCATCAGCTGATGGCCCAGGCGTTCGGCGGCAAGGTGATCAAGTCGCCCAAGGGCTGGGGCGTCGGCCTGCACCGTTATGAGGTTCGCGACCATCGCTCCTGGATGGACGCAGCGTCCTCGATCGCCGCGCCCGCTTCGCATCAGGATCAGGTGGTCGAGGCGCCGCCCAACACCACGGTGCTGGCGGGGAGCGATTTCACGCCGCTGGGCATGCTGGCCTACGACGATCAGCCGGCCATCTCCATCCAGCTCCACCCCGAGTTCGACCCCGCCTACGCCAAGGCCCTGATCGAGCTCAGACGCGGTCGCTACGAAGAAGGGACGGCCGACGCCGCCATCGCCTCGCTGAACGAACCCGACGATCGCGCGCGATTGGGGAAATGGGTGGGGACGTTCCTAAAGGGTTAGAGGCGAACTTTCATGGCCATTTCACCATCGGAGGCATGGACGAGAGGATGGACTCTATGTTTCCCCCCGTCTTGAGCCCGAACATGGTGCCGCGGTCGTAGAGCAGGTTGAATTCGACATAGCGGCCCCGGCGCACCAGCTGTTCCTCGCGATCGGCTGGCGTCCACGGCTCGCTCATGCGGTGGCGGGCGATCTGGGGGAAGACGTCCAGCACCGCTTCGCCCACATCGCGGGCGAAGGCCAAGTCGCGCTCGAAATCGCCCGAGTCGTGGCGATCGAAAAAGATGCCGCCGACGCCGCGCGGCTCGCCCCGATGAGGCAGAAAGAAATAGCGGTCGCACTCGGCCTTGTACCGCTCGTGCCAGGCGCCGTCGTGGGCGTCGCAGGCGCGCTTCAACGCCGCGTGGAAAAGGGCGGCGTCGGGGGAGTCCTCGCCGCGCTGCTCGGCCATGAGCGGAGTCAGATCCGCGCCGCCGCCGAACCAGCCGGCGCTGGTGGCCAGATACCGCGTATTCATGTGCACGGCCGGCACGCGCGGGCTCGCCATGTGCGCGATGAGGCTGACGCCGGTGGCGACGAACCGCCGATCCTCGCCGACGCCGGGCATGGCGGCGGCCATCTCCGGGGTGAACTGGCCGTGCACCCGCGAGACATGCAGGCCACACTTCTCGAAGAACCGGCCGCGCAGCATGCCCATCACCCCGCCCCCGCCGCCCTCCCGCGCCCAGGGGGTCAATTCGAAGCGGCCGGGCGGGCCGGCGTAGAGTTCATCCGGCGCCTCGTCCTCCAGGGCCTCGAAGGCGACGACGAAACGGTCGCGCAGCGCTTCGAACCAGGCGGCGGCGCGGCGGGAGCGCTCTTGTGTCGAGGCGTCGAAAGCGGGCATGGGCCGCTCATAGCGCCGCGGCGCGGGTTTGCGAAACGGCGCGCCGCCGACGGCGGGTTCTCGAAGGGGCGCAAATGGCCAACGTGATCGAGCAGCGGGTGGAGGCGGCCCGGCGGGGCGCAAACCCCCATGTCATCGCCAAGATGGCCTCGGGCTGGCTGGTGATCGGCGATGTCCAGCCGCTGGCGGGCTATTGCCTGCTCCTGGCCGATCCGGTGGTGGAAAGCGTCAATGCGCTCGGCCAAGCCATGCGGACGCGCTATTGGCTCGATGTTTCGAGGATCGGCGATGCGCTCCTCAAGGTCACCGGCGCCTGGCGCATCAACTATGAGACTTGGTGCAACCTGGAGCCTTCCTTGCACACCCACATCACGCCGCGTTACCTGAGCGAGGCCGAAGCCGACCGCCGGCGGCCTGCCTGCATCGCTTATGACTGGGCGACGGCGCGCCCGTTCGACGCCACCATCGACGGCCCTTTCATGGAGCAAATGCGCGTCGCGATTGGAGTGCCAGGCTAGGCTGGAAGCTCGGAGGTGAAATCGGAACCGTGACGGCGCGTTGTTCGAGAGCCCGCGCTCAAGCGGCGATGGCCCTGGCCGCCGCTGTAAGCCTTCCCTGCGCGGCCGCGCCGCTCGAAACCTACGGCAAGCTGCCGTTTCTCGAGCAGGTCGCCATTTCGCCAGACGGCAAGATGTTCGCCCTGGTAACCACCGACGGCGAGCAGCGCAAACTCTCGATCCAGGAAGTGGGTTCGCGCCAGAGCGTCATTCAACTCAACCTCGCGGACCGCAAGCTGCGCGCCGTTCAATGGGCCGGCCCGCGCCACGTGATCGTTACGACATCCCAGACCGGCCAAATTCCGGGCATCGCCTCGGCGCGCAACGAATGGTTCGTGGCGGTCGATATCGACTGGACCAGGAAGACCCAGCGCCCTCTCCTCTGGGGTGTGCCCGGAACCCTGGCGCTGAACGTGATCGAGGGTCCGCCGGAATTCCGTTTCATCGATGGCCATCCCTTCGCCTTCGCCCGGGGATTGACGTTCGTGGGTCGCCGCGGCCGGATGACGCTCATCCGAATCGACATGGATGCCGGCAAGTCCTCGATTGTGGCGCAAGGTTTCGCCTACGCCACCGACTTCGTGGTCGACGCCGGGGGCCACGCGCTTGCCAAGGCAGGATATGACGCGGTGGGCAGCCGTTGGTCCCTGGATCTATGGAGGGCGGGCCAATGGGAGGAGGTGGACCATCTGGATGCGCCGATCGAGACCCCGGAGCTCAAAGGGCTCGGGCGGAACGGAGCATCGATCGCGGTCGTTTTCCGCGAAGACGATCGGCCCGTTCTCAAAGAGCTGAAGCCGAATGGCGGGGCGTGGAGCGATCCGCTCCCCCTCGCCGATCCGGATCGGTTTATCTGGGATTCCGCGACCTACAGGCTCATCGGCGAGGGCGCCCTCATCGGCGAGCAAGAGCGCTACCGCTTCTTTGATGCTCGGGATCAGAAGTCGTGGGACGCGGTCACGGCGGCTTTTCCGGACGCGCGGGTAGATCTGGTTTCCTTCACCGACGATCACAAGAGGTTCGTGGTCCGCGTCGACTCGGGAGTCACCGGCCCGGCTTATTTTCTGGCCGATGAGGGAGGCAAGACGACGACGCCGATCGGCAATGAGTATCCGGGGCTGGCCCCAGGCGACATTGCGCCCGTCCGGCCGATCGCCTTCAAGGCCAAGGACGGATTGCCGCTGACCGGCTACCTGACCCTGCCGCGCGGCGAGGAGGCCAGAAAACTGCCTCTGGTGGTGTTTGCACATGGCGGCCCGGCCCTTCGCGACGAGCCGGGTTTCGATTGGTGGGCGCAGGCCATGGCGTCCCGCGGCTACGCCGTGCTCCAGGTCAATTATCGCGGCTCGGCCGGATTGGGCTGGGCCCTCCAGTCGGCCGGCTTTGGCCAGTGGGGACGCAAGATGCAGACCGATCTTTCGGACGGCGTGCGCTATCTCGCCGCTCGAGGGACCATCGATCCGGCCCGGGTGTGCATCGTCGGGGCGAGCTATGGCGGCTACGCGGCCCTGGCCGGCGCGACGCTCGACACCGGCGTCTACCGCTGCGCGGCGTCCATCGCCGGACCCTCGGACCTCGCCAAGATGCTCGAATGGAACGAGATGCGGGAAGGGCCGCAGGGTGTGGCCAATCAGCGCTACTGGACCCGCTACATGGGCGCGGCGGCGACGCTGGACGCGATCTCCCCGGCCAGCCACGCCGACAGGGCCGCCATTCCCATCCTGCTGGTGCACGGAAGGGACGACACGGTGGTGGACTATCGGCAGAGCCAGATCATGGCCGACGCCCTGGCCAAGGCCGGCAAGCCCTTCGAGTTCGTCACCTTGCAAGCCGAGGATCATTGGCTCTCGCGCGGCGCCACCCGCTTCCAGATGCTGCGGGCCGTCGTCGACTTCCTCGTAAAGAACAATCCGACCCGCTAGGCGTCGGACAGTGTGACACTGCGCTTTGGGATCGCTCTCAATCGTCGAACGCCGAATAGACGAGGGTGCGCAGTTCGCGGCGGATGGGATAGGTGGTCGACGGGGTGAGCTGGGTCATGAAGACGACGATGAGGTCCTCCGCCGGATCGATCCAGAAGGCGGTGCTGGCGGCGCCGCCCCAGTAGTATTGGCCGACGCTGCCGGCCAGGAGGGCCTTGGCGGGATCCAGGGTGACCGCGAACCCCAGGCCAAAGCCGATGCCGGCGTTGGTCTCCTCGCTGAACAGCGAGCGCGACATCTGGGTCAGGTCCCGGCCGCCGGGCAGGTGGTTGACGGTCATCAGGTCGATGGTCTTGCGGCTCAGGAATCGCGCGCCATTCGCCCTGCCGCCGTTCAGCAGCATCTGACAAAATTTCAGATAGTCGGCGGCCGTGGAGACAAGGCCACCGCCTCCCGAATAGAAGACCGGCGGCGCCAGATAGGCGCTGGTCAGCGGATCGTCGTTCAGCGCCAAGGTCCCGTCGGGTCCGCGGCCGTAGCAGGCGGCCAGGCGCGAAGCCTTGTCCGGCGGGACGCAGAAGGCGGTGTCCACCATGCCGAGCGGTTCGATAAGCCGTGTACGGAGGAATTCCTCGAACGGGATCCCCGAGATCACCTCGATCACATAGCCCAATGCATCGGTGGAGACCGAATAGTTCCAGGCCTCGCCCGGTGAGAACTCCAGCGGCAGCGCCGCCAAGGCGCTGATCATGCCCCCGAGCGTTAGCTTGCCGCCCATTTCTCCCAGCTGGGCCTTGCGATAGGCGGCGTCGACGTTGGTGCGGGTCTGGAAGCCATAGGTGAGGCCCGAGGTGTGGCGCAGCAGGTCGACGATCTGCATCGGTCGGTCGGCGGGCCTGGTCTGGAAGAGGGGCGGCGCGCCGGCGACGAAGACTCCCAGATCGCGCCAGGCGGGGATGAATGTCTCCACCGGATCGTCGAGCGCCGCCGCGCCCTCCTCCACGAGCATCATGAAGGCGACGCTGGTGAGGGGCTTGGTCATCGAATAGATGCGGAAGATCGTATCTTCCTTCAACGCGGCGCCGCGCTCGACGTCGGCGGCTCCCAATACGCTGACATGCGCCACCTCGCCGCGCCGCGCCACCATGGTCAGGGCGCCGGGGAGTTTGCCCGCATCGATGTAGCGGGCTTGGATGAAGGTGTCGATGCGGCTTAGGCGAGCCTTGGAGAGGCCGAATTTCGAGACGCTCATAGGCGAGGCTCTGTAGCAGGGATCAGGACCGGTCGACCGGATCGAACCGCCGGCCGCATCGTTCAAACAGGCGTTTGATGGCGGTTGCACGGCGGGGCCGGAGGCGTCAAGGTTAGGAGGAGGCAAGGAGGACGCCATGTCTTGGGATTTCGAAACCGATCCGGAGTTTCAAAAGAAGCTCGACTGGATCGAGGACTTCATGCGCGACGAGGTCGAGCCGATCTCGCACCTGGGCATGGCCATCTACGGATCGGCCGGGCGGGAAAAGTTCATCACACCATTGCAGCGGAAGGTTCGCGACCAGGGTCTGTGGGCCTGTCACCTCGGCCCCGAACTGGGCGGCCAGGGGTTCGGGCAGCTGAAACTGGCCCTTATCAATGAAAAACTGGGCCGCAACTCTCTGGCGCCGACCGTGTTTGGCTGCCAGGCGCCGGACACCGGGAACGCGGAGATCATCGCCCACTACGGCACGCCACGGCAGAAGGAGACGTGGCTCAAGCCCCTGTTGAACGGCGACATTCGTTCGGCCTTTTCCATGAGCGAGCCCACCGGCGGTTCCGACCCGCTGACGTTCAAGACCCGCGCCGAGCTCGTCGGCGACGAGTGGGTGATCAACGGGGAGAAGTGGTTTTCCAGCAACTCCCGCTACGCCCAAGTCCTCGTGGTCTATGCGGTCACCGATCCGGACGCCGTCGATCCCTATCGACGCACCTCGATGTTCCTGGTGCCCACCGCGACGCCCGGCGTCGAGACGATCCGCAACATCGCCGTAGGCGCCGGCGAGGGTGAGGGCGGCCACGGCTATATCCGCTACAACGACGTGCGCGTTCCAAAGGATGCCCTGCTGGGCGAGCGGGGCGGGGCGTTCATCATCGCCCAGACCCGCCTTGGTGGGGGACGGGTCCACCACGCCATGCGCACGGTGGGAGCGTGTCAGCATGCCTTCGACCTGATGTGCCGACGCGCCGTATCGCGCCAGACCCGCGATGGGCGCCTGGCCGATCTGGGCGTCGTCCAGGAACAGATCGCCGACGCCTGGATCCAGCTCCAGCAGTTCCGGCTGCTGGTCCTGCACACCGCCTGGCGGATCGACAAGCTCAAGGACTACAATCTGGTGCGCAAGGACATCGCCGCCATCAAGGTGGCCATGCCCAAGGTCTATCACGACATCGCCGCGGCGGCTCTGCACATCCACGGGGCGCTGGGGGTCTCCAATGAAATGCCGTTCATGGGCATGATCACCGGCGCCTTCGTCATGGGCATCGCCGACGGCCCCACGGAGGTGCACAAGGTGACGTTGGCCAAGCAGGTGCTGCGCGACTATCAGCCCGACAACGATCTCTTCCCCGCCTACCACATCCCCAAGCTGCGCGAGGCGGCCAAGGACAAGTACGCGGAGGAACTGGGTGAGCTCAAAGCGCACTATGCGGCGTTGAAGGGCGAGCCGACGCCGGCGTGAGCGACCAAGGCGCCAGCGGCTCAATGGTAAACCACGCGGGCCGCCCGCTGATCGTCGGCCTGGGAGGGACCGTTCGCCCGGACTCCACCAGCGAGACCGCTCTGGTCAGGGCTCTCGCGGCGACCAAGGCCCTTGGGGCCGAGACCGCGCTGTTCGGCGGCGCGTTCATGGCTGGACTGCCGATCTATAATCCCCACGCGCCGGGAGCGAACGGCCAACGTGACCGCTTCCTGGCCGCCGTGCGAGCGGCCGACGGCGTCATCATCGCCACCCCCGGCTATCACGGCTCGATTTCCGGCCTGGTCAAGAACGCGCTCGACAGCCTCGAGGGCCTGCGGGACGACGCCAGGCCCTATTTCGACGGTCGCGCGGTGGGCTGCATCGTGGCCGCCAGCGGCGCACAGGCCTGCGGCTCGACCCTGGCCACCCTGCGTTCCATCGTCCACGCGCTGCGCGGTTGGCCGACTCCCTTCGGCGCCACCTTGAACACCGGCGCCGGCGCGGTCGGCCCAGGCCTGTTCGACGATGACGGCGCCTTCCTCGATCCCCGAGACGCCTGGCAGGTGGAGACCGTCGCGGCGCAGGTTATGGCGTTCGCCGGCGCCTTCGGCGCGCGCGCCTAAAGCCCGATGACCTTGGGCCGGAGAGATCCGAGGTCTGGTTCGGGCTCTAGCCGCTCAGCCGGTCGTCACCAGGGCGTCGATGCGGGCCTTTTGCGCCCGGAAGGCCACCTGGCGAGCCGGGTCGGCGCGATCGGCGCTCGCGGTCCTGACCAGCCGGGGATCGATCCGCCGGCCGCCCAGGAACACCTCGTAGTGCAGGTGAGGTCCGGTCGCCAGGCCGGTGGCGCCGACGAAGCCGACCACCTCGCCCTGGCGCACACTCGCCCCTGGAGTGATGCCGGCCCCCCAGGCCGACAGGTGGGCGTAGCCGGTTTCCAAGCCCTGGGCATGGCGGACTTTCAGCCAGCGGCCGTAGCCGCCGGACCACCTGGCCTCCTCAACCACGCCATCGCCGGCGGCGAGGACCGGCGCGCCCTGCGCGGCGCCGAAGTCCACACCTTGGTGCATGCGGGTGAAGCCTAGGATGGGATGCAGGCGGGGACCGAACGCCGAGGTGATCCTCGCCCCGTCGACCGGCGTGGCCAGCAGCAGCGCCCGGCTGGGACCGTCCCCGCCGTCCAGATAGTCCGCCGGCCCGCCGCCCCGGGGCTCAAAACGATAGAGGCGCGCAACGCCCGTCCGACCGGCCACCTCGGCGTAAAGAAGCGTCTTTTCGCCCACCACCGCGCCGTCCGACGATTGCGTTTGCTCGAACAGCAGAGCGAAACGATCGCCGCTTTCCACGTCGCGGCTGAGGTCGATTCCCCGCCCAAAGAGGTCCGTGACTTTTGCGGCCATGCGCGCGTCGACGCCCGCATCGACCATGGAAAGGTAGAGTGAACCGTCGACCACGCCATGGATCCGGCTGGGCGTCGCAAAGACCGCCGACAGCGCGTCCCGCACCTCCAAGGCGCCGTCGGCGCTCCGCCATGCGGTCACCTGTCTTTCGTCGCTGGGCTTGAAGGAGAGCCTGATCAGCCGGCCGCGCCCGTCGCCCGGCGCGGTCGAGACCGCCAAATTGAGCGCCAGGCCCGGATGCGGATTGGCGATGTCGAAATATTCGCGAAGCGCGGTCGCGGCGCCGGCCGCTTCGTCCGCCTCCAGCCCGCCCCGCTCGAGCGCCCCCGCGAAACTCTCCCGCGGGCGCATTTCCACCACCCGGGTTTGCGGGGCCGGTCCCGCGGATCGGCGAACGGGCGCCAGGCGTGGCGCCGCTTCGGCGGTCCGCCCTCCATGACCGAGCATGGGCGCCGCGAGGGTGAGCGCCAGCGCACCCAAAGCCATCGCCGCCGCGGCCCACTTGGAGGAGACCTGGGCGCCCATGTCCCTCTGGCTCATCGTCCTCGCGTCCCGTGGTCCACGCCCCTTCGGCCCGCGACATACTCCACCTGAGGGCTCCAGGCCATGGCCCAACGCTGGACGGCGCGCCGCGTCTTACCCTACTGCGGAGTGATGATGGGATCGACCTGAGCCGTGGCGCCGCGGATTGAGCAGATGGCCGCCATGGCGCTCGCCCTGGCCGCCGCGGTTCCGGCTGGCTGGGCGGCGCGAGAAGTCGCCCGGGTGTACTGGGAAGAGGGCTCGCCGTCGCTGGTCGCTGTGACTGGCGGCGCTCTGGTGATGTTCGGTTGGGCGGCGGCCTCGACGCCCCCCGGTGTGGTGCTGGCGCTCAGCCTCGGCCTGGGCTGGACGCTGCTTACCCTGGCCATTGTGGACGCGCGGGCGCTGCGCTTGCCCGACAAGCTCACCTTGCCGTTGCTCGTCGCGGGACTCGCCGCCGCCCTGGCCCTGCCGGGCGCCCCCTTTGTCGACCATCTCGCCGGCGCGGCCGCCGGTTACGGCGTGCTGGCGGCCATCGGCTGGGGCTATTGGCGCCTGCGCGGCCAGGAGGGCCTGGGCCTCGGCGACGCCAAGTTGCTGGCCGCCGCCGGCGCGTGGCTGGGATGGCGGGCCTTGCCGTCGGTGCTGATCATCGCCTGCCTCCTGGCCCTGGCCTGGATCGCGATCAGGGCGGCGGTGGCAGGGCGCGCGTCACTGCGCCGTCAGATCGCCTTCGGCGCGCCTCTTTGCCTGGCGATCTGGCTCGTGTGGCTCCACGGGCCGCTGATCGGTTAGGCGTCGAACCCGCGCAAATAGGTCACTCCGCATAGCGGATCCAGTAGGATTGCTGGGCGTCGCCGGTCAGCTCGACGATGGCCACGCGGTGAGTCTGGGCGCCGCGCCGATCGCGGGCGACGACCCGCACCGTCAGGGTTCTGCCAATCAGGTTGATATCTGGGGCGATCTCCTCGCTGGGTTGCTCCTGACCGTCGGCCGCGTTCTGCTGATCCGTCCCGTCCGGCTCGTCGCCGGCCATGGTGGCCCGGGCCAGGGCCGAGGCGTTGTTGGGCACGAAGGGCCCGCTCTCTTCGAAGAATACGGTCGCCGCCGGCGCGATGCGCTGAAAGAGCGCGGCGTCCATGTGCTTGAGGGCCATCAGGTCGCTCACGGTGCGAAAGCCGCCTTGCCGCACCTGAGCCAGGTAACTCGTGTCACTGGCGCCGTTCGCGGCGTTGTCGGCGCGGTCGTCGTCGCCCGTTTGAAAGCTGCGCAGTTCATCGACCAGCTCGTCGGCGCGGTCGTCGCTCGCTCCACCCGCCACGAAGAACGCCCGCGACTGGCTGGGATTGAGCCCATCGAGCGGAACCTTGCCGCGCTCGTCCTCCACTGTCACGTCAAGCGTTGTCCCGTCGAAATCGACCTCGCGCGGGCGTCCGTCGATGGACCAGCGGCTTTCCGGATCGGCGGCGCTCAGGGCGTGGACGGCGATCATCAGACCGGCGTCGGCGGCGGCCTCCAGCTTCGCCTGCTCCACGCGCGCGCCGACCCCGGCGATCTGGCCGCGATCGGCGGCCAACACCTGAAAGGCGATGTAGGCGAAGGCCGCCACCGCGGTGATGGCCGCCACCAGTGCGTAGCCGCGATCACGAACCATGGGCCAAGCGCCCCGGCGCGGGCGGCTTGCGAGCCGGCGGCGGGGGCGGCGGCTCGGCCATCTGGATCTTCTCGCGCAGCTCCTTGGTGATAGCGTCGGCGTCCACCGCCGTCCGCACCACACGCGGGGTGAGGAGCACAACCAGTTCGGTTCGATTGGTCGTGTTGTCGGTGCTGCCGAACAGGTGGCCGATGATGGGAATATCGCCCAACAGGGGGATCACATTCTTGGTCTTGGTGACCTGGTTCTGGATCAGGCCACCTAGCGCGATCATCTGACCATCCTCGACCGCGACCGAGGTGACAATCTTGCGCTCGGTGATGGTCGGGGTGGGGGCGTTGCCCGAGGAGGCGGCCGCCGCCGCGCTCGAGCTGGAGGGAGTGGAGACTCCGCTGACCTCCTGGGAGATGTCGAGCAGCACCAGACCGCTGGCGTTCACCCGCGGCGTCACCTTCAGGATCACCCCGGTCTGCTGGTATTGGATGGAATTGATCACCGGCGCGCCCGCGGTGACCGTGCCTTGCGAGGAGCTGGTGGAAATGGGCACCTGGTCCCCGACCTCGATGGAGGCGGTGTGGTTGTTGAGCACCATGAGCTTGGGCGCCGACAGAACGTGCACATCGGTGATCGCGCGCAGAGCATTGAGCGTCGCGGTGACGTTGGCGCCCTGATACAGGTAGGAGAATCCGGGAAGAACCTGGGTCGGCGGAATCGGCACGGGGGTCGTCCCGCTGGCGTTGTTGTTGAACTGAGCGGTGCTCTCGCGGTTTTGGAAGTACCACTGGATGCCGAATTGCAGTTCATTGTTGAGAGTGACCTCGCTGACGACCGCATCGATCAAGACCTGCAACGGCAGGACGTCCAGTCTACGTAGCGCGTCCTCCATGAGGGCGTAGTCGCGAGGCGCGGCGAAAACCACGATGGCGTTGTTGGTCTCGTCGGCGGTGATCGTCGTGCCGTTCGGCTCGCCATTGGTCTGATCGGCGCCAGCGGCCCCCTCGTCCTGGCGGGGCTTGGGGGCGCCGAGCGACCCCGCGCCCTGGTATCCGGCGGCGAGCGAACCGCCCGTCTGGCCGGGCGACTGTCCGAGCATCGGAACGCCGGTCTGTCCCGGCGCCGCGCCGAACGGCGAGGCGATTCCGCCGGTGCGGTCGGTAGTGTCGGCGGTGGATTCGCCGCCCACATCCTTGGCCACGATTCCGAAGGCCCCGGCGAGGACCTTGGCGAGGTCGGCCGCGCGGCCGTTCTGGACATGGTAAACGAAAATGCGTTTTTCCGCGCTCTCGCCCTCCCGATCGAGCACCTCGACGAACCGGCGGACGTCCTCCAGCAGTTGCGGCTGGGCCGAGATGGCCAGAATGCCGTTCAGATGCTCCATGGTGATCAGGCGCACCATGCCCGCCGTCTGCGAACCGGGGCCGTTGACCAGCTTGTCGAGCTCCGGCGCGATCAGGCGTGCGTCGGTGCGCTGAGGAATGAAGAGGGCGAAGCTCATGCCCTTGAGCCAGTCGACGTCGAACTGGCTCACCAAGTCGCGGATCGATTTGCGCTGGGTGGTCGTTCCCACGACGATCAGCACATTGCGCGCCGTGTCGGCCTGGGCGATCGCGCCGGGCACGATGGGGTCGAGCAGCTTTTTGAGCTCCTCGGCGCTGGCGTACTTGAGCGTGACGGTCTCGGTTCCAAATCCGGTGTCCGCGGGACCCACCACCCCCGCCTCGCCAGGCGCCGAACTCAAGGGGATGATGGCGTAGACGCCGGCCCGCACGGTGAGGGCCATGTTTCCGGACTTCAGGGCTTGCTCGAAGAGGGGCAGAACGTCGGCCCGCTGGATCGGCCGGGTGGTCTGAAGGGTGATCACGCCGTGAATTTGCGGATCGATGGAATATTTCACGTTCAGGATGTCGCCGAGGACGGCCTTTGCGACCGCCTGCACGTCGACGGCGGGATAGTTCAAGCTGACGTCGCCGGCGCGGGTCGTGGCGGTCCGCGAGGCGGGAGGCGGCGGGGCGGGCGTCCCCTTCAGGATCGTGGAGCGCACCTGTGTATCGTAGGTGGGAATGGGTACGGAGTCCTGCGCCGCGGCCGCGGGCGGCGGCGGCGCGGAGGTCGCCGCCGCAACAGCGAGGGCGGACAGCGCCGCACAAACCGCCAATGTCACAGCGGTGACGATCGTCCAGGGACCGCGCCGGGCCGCTCGCCTCATGGCTCTGTCCCGTCCTTGTTACTGTCCGCCGATGCGGGTGGCGCCCCGGCCGTGTCACCCCCCGCCGACGCGGGCGGGGCGCCCACCGTCATGACATGGCGCGCACCGCCACGCTCAAAGGTCAGCTTTTCCTTGTCCAGGCCCACCAGGCGCCAGCCTTCCAAGGTGTCGCCAGGCCGGAGCGTCTTGGCCGCTTCGCCGGGCCCCTTGACCAAGGCGCTGGCGAAGTTTCGAGCGGTGGCGACGCCCAGAGCGGCGTAGCTATCGAGCACGCCGGCGCCGGGCGCGCCGCCCATGTCTTGCCCCGGCTTTCGATCGGGGCTGAAGATAGGCGACTGCAGGATGGCTGGGTACTCCGCAACGGGTGGCACTAAGACGGGTCGCGGCCGCCGCGGCGCCAGCGCCGACGCCTGCGGCAGCCGCTGAGCATAGGGTAAGACCACCTGGAACGCCAGCGCAAGGACGAGAACGCCGCAGGCCACGGCCGGCGCCCATTCAGGACGATCGCGCCCGGGGGGGACGATAGGCGGCGGTGATTTCGAGGCGAACGGCCAGAGGCGAGGATCGCCCGGTCGCCAAAGCCCGGTCCGCGGAGACCGCGAGATATTCGACAACGACATAGGATCCCTCGGTTTCGAGCCTTCGAAGGCTCTCATACAATTGTGGCAAAGTTAGTTGCAGGTCGGCGCGAAGGCGGATCTTGCCGGTCGGAGCGTCCGCGGCGAGGTCGGAGAGCGCGCTGATCGTGAAGCCCTCGTCGGCGGCGAGCTTCGCCAGCCGATCCTTGACCGCTTCCGCGGCGAGCTGTTGGCTGGGCGCGGTAACGGCGAAGCGCGACGCGTTGTTGCGCTGCTCATCGCCGAGGGCGCGCCAGACGCGGACCTGGGCCATAACCCTCTGGTTGCGCTGGTAGGCGGAAATCAGCTCGCGTCGCTCCGCGGCCCGCGCGAAGAAACCGCCCACCACGGGAGAGACGATGACCAACCAGACAAGACCCAGGGCGGCGGCCAGCAGACCGATGGCCAGAAGGCGGCGCTCGCGGGTCTGAAGCGGCCTCATGGGCGCGGCCTCTTGCCGGCGTCGACGGTAATGTCAAAGGGCTGTCCCGCGCCGGCCCGCGGAGCCGCGTCAGCGCCAGCGGCGCGCGGATTGGTGAACGCCGGCGAGCCTCGCAGCGCCGCGAACATGTCCACCTCGGCGCTCTTGAACCCCACCACGCGCAGGGTCTGGCCGTTCCATTCCAAATGCTGGACCCAGGCGCCGGCCGGGATGGCCGTGGTCAAGGCGCCCAGCATGCGCAGCGGCTCGTTTCGCATCCCGCGGGTGACCAGTTCCTGTCGCAGGACGGTCTCAGCCTCGACGCGTCGACGAAGGGCGAGGGCGACATCCACCGCGCCGCGCTGAGCGCCCACTGCGTCGCGCAGCCTTGAGGTCGCGAGAATATCCCGGCCGATCAGAACGCCGAGATTGACCACAATGAGCGCCGCCACCGCCGCCCACCAAAGGCGCGAGGCGCCGCCGGGGGCCGCTTCGCCCGACGCGCGGCGCACCGCCGGCAGGAAGTCGAACCGGATGGCGGGCGATTCGAACGGCGATTGCTGAGGCGATTGTTGAAGCGATTGTTGAAGCGATTCTGGGGGCGATGCTCGCGGGACGGCCGCACTCAGAGCCTTGGGCGAGAGGCCCGCGTCGCGCGCCGCCTCGAGATGGCGCGCCGCGACCGCCCGGGGCAGGACCCCCACTAGAACGGTCTGGCGCCCTTCAGCCGCATCCCGGTCGACGACCTCCACATCGACGTAGACCAGTTCCGGCCGAAGCGGTGACAGCCGGTCGAGATCGAGGGTCACCATGCGTCGCACATCGGCCAAGGGCAGGCGCGGAAACTGGACCTCCCGGGTCAGCACCGCGCCGGGCGGCAGCAGAAGGCCCACCTGCGAACGGAGCGCGCCGCCCGGGCCGTCCGCGGCGATGGACCGACCGTCCTTCCAATACCGCCAGCCGCCAGCCGACAACGGCTCGGCCAGCACCTTTGGCCGTGACGAAAACAGGCTCCGCCAACCACGGGGCAGCATGGCGGCGAGCTCATCGATCCACCAGGCGAAACCCTGGCGAACCAGGCCGCCGATGGCGCGAACATCGGCGTTCATCAGCTCCTGAAGGGTCATGAGCGGCCCCGGCAGTGGCTGGTCGAGGCGCTCAGGATGCACCCCGAATCCATCGTTGCGCGTGGACGCACGATTAGGTCGGGCCAGACGCGCGGGTCGCCCGACTCAAAGTCGATCCTTACCCGGATTAGCTCCGGGGGCAGCGTCTGTTCGGTCCAGGTCGAACGCCATCGCCGCGAAAGATCGGGCGCCGCGGGACCGAAATAGGCGATATCGATTTGCCGCACGCCGGTGAGCAGCACCTGGTGGGTGACGCCAGGCTGCCCGCTCGTGGCCACGTCATTGGTGGACGATAGGACGAGATCCTGGCCCGCCGTCACATTGAGGAGGAAACGTCTCAGGGGCGCCGGGCGCTGCGCCTGGGCGGGGGACGAGAGAAAGGCGAGGCTTTCGGGGCCGCCTTGCATGTCAATCTCCGTTTCGGCGTGGCCGTACAGCGTCGCCGGATAGAGTTGCTCGATGCGCTGACGCAGAACCGTTTGCGCCCCGTCCACCGCCTCGAGGGCGGCGCCTCGGGTGTCCAGCCTCTCCCACACCCGCCGCCCGGTCACGACGCCCTGGATCAGCATGACGCTGAGCAGGCCGACAATGACCAGGCTGGCCAGCGCCTCGATCAGGGCGAAGCCCGCCGTTCCGGCCCGCGACGTTCGGCCAACCATGATCCTAGCCCCCCGCCCCAAGGCGAAGGCTGTCGAGGACGACCAGATCAGGGCCTCCGGCGCGCGGCCGCACGGAGATCCGGACCCTCATGAGCTCGCCGGCGGAATTGGCGCCCCCCGCCGCGTTATAGGGTGAGATATCCGCGCGCCACACCAGGTTGCCGGCGAAGCCCGCGCTTTCGCCTGGCTCGATGGGAATCTCAGAGCCGACGGCCGCGAGTTCCGATTTGGCGACGAGAAGGGCCATCCGCCGGCTCTCGGTCATGCGCTCGCGCGCCGCGCCGTCGGAGATCACCCGCAAGGTCGCCGCCAGGATCATCGCCACGATCGCCGCGGCCACTAGGGCCTCGACGAACACGGCTCCGCTGTCGCGCCGATCGGGTCTTGGGGAACGCCACTGGGTCATGGGTGAATTTGAGCGTAAGCCAACGCGCGCCTGGGACGGTTTCTCTTGGCGCGCCAAGACGCCTTCTGAGCGATCTTCATTATGACGCCCTCCGCCCCCTTTGCCCAGATGCGGATTTCCAACCGCGCGCGCTTCGCCATGCCGGCGGTCCGGCGGCCGCGCCGCCACTCTCTGGCTGGCGCAACGGCGCCGACCTTGCGCGGCGCACCGCCTCAGAACGCCGCCGTCAGATCCAAGAACACCCTGCGGGCCGGCAGGAGGTAGTAGGACTGGTCGCCGAATTCGCTTTCCGTCACCGGCGGGCGCTGGTTGGTGAGGTTGTAGACGTTGAGCGCAAGGCTGTAGCGACCGAGGCGGTAACCGACGCCGCCGTCGATGGTGGTGTAGGCTGCGGCGACCGCGGTGTTGGCCAGATCAAGGAAGCGATTTCCGACGAAGCTCACCGTGGCCGACCCGAACAGGCCCTCCTCGGAAGCATAGATGACGCCCAGCGAGGCCAGGGCGTGCGGCGAGAGGGTGAGCTGATTTCCCGAAACGTCGATGTTCTCGCCGCCCTCGGCGGCGATGTAGTGCGTGAACCGGGCGTCATGGTAGCTGACGGCGGCGGCCACGCTGAGGTCCGGGGTGAGATGCCACTTGGCTTCGGCTTCCGCGCCCTTCAGGTGTTCGCCCCCCGCGTTCTGGAATATCTGATCGCCGCCGGCGTCGGTTGTGGCGACCACGAGATTGGTGAAGTCGAGGTAGAAGAGCCCCACCTGATAGTCGAGGCGGCCTCCCGCCAAAAATCCCTTGATGCCGGCTTCGTAACTGGCGGCCGTTTCCGGCTGGAGGATGGAGGGGGTGTTGTCGGGGCCGAAATCGATTGCCGCCGGTTTGAAGGCGTTGCGGTAGTCGGCGTAGATCACCGCTTCGTCGGCGCCGCTCCGCCAGGCGCGATAGCTCACGCCGGCCGTGCCCGCCAGGCGGGTGACACGCCGCGTCTCGTCGTCGAAGGCGTTCAGCGCCGGATCGAAGCCGTCGATATGGGTCGATTGCTTGTGCTCATAGGTCTCGTTGAGGCGAAGGCCGCCGTTCAGGTCCCATTTGTCATCGAGCTTCCAGTCCAGTTGGGCGTACTGGCCGGCGAACACGCGCTGGTCGTAGACGCCGTTGATCTCATCGACGTGGAGGTCGGTGGTTCTGGGCAACGGTGTGCTCCCATCGAGGGAGGGTTGGTAGCTGCCGTTGACGCTGGCCTGCGTCCCGCGGCCATAGAGGAGATCGGCGCCCCAGGTGAGGTTCACGCTCCGGCCGAGAATGCTGGTGACGTGCGTATCGAAATAGTCATCGTCGTTGTCCCGGCCCTCATTCTGGCTGTCGGCGTTCACCAGGTCGGACCGCAGGAACCCGCGGATGTCGACGATGCGCGAATAGGCGAGCGAGGCGGTAGTGTCCCACGCTCCAAGCGGCGTGTCGTGCGCGTAGCCGAGCACGCCGTGGTAGTGGTTCTCGTTTATGGCGGCGTCGAGGGGGTTGTAGTTGGCGTCCAGGGGGGTGAGCGTGGTCAACGCCGTCCCTTCGAGCTCCACGGGGCTGGGCGGGACGGAGCGCATGATGTCGATGTCGGCGTCGAAGCGCGTCGTCCCGCCGAGGAGCGCACCGCCCAGCCGATAAAGGACGCGGCCGTTGCGGACGTTCTCGCGGGGGTCGGAATAGCCGTCGCGCTTCGCGTCGATGGCGATCGACTGCTGGAAGTCGCCGAGCGCCGGCAGGGCCAGGGAGGCGGACCCGTACCAGGAGTCGAAACTTCCATAGCCGACATCGGCCTGGTTGGCGGCCTGGCCGGCTGGATAGTGGATTACCTGGACCACGCCCACGAAAGCAGTGGCTCCGTAGATCACCGGCGCCGAACCCTTGAGCACCTCGACCCGCTCGACGTCGGTGAGATCCAGATCGGGGATGGCCGGATTGAACGCCCCGCCTAGCGGCACGCCGTCAACCACCAGCAGGAAGGCGTCGAACTCGTGCAGACCCCAGAATGACGGCACGGCGCTGGCCGGGCCCGCATCGCCGCCCGACGGCGCCTCCACTCCCGCCACCAGGGCCAGCGCGCCCCGCAGGTCAGTGATGTGCCGCGCCCGCAGATCCTCGCCGCGAACGATGCTGATATAGGCGGGCACGCGATCGGCCAACTCGGGAATCCGCGTCGCGGTGACCTCGATTTCAGAGACCGGGACTGGCGTTTGCGCCCAGGCGCCGACGGCAGGCAACAAAAGCACCCCCGCCGCGATCATCCATCCCGGCGCACGCATCGTTCCCTCGGGTTCCGCGATCTAACTGTTGTGGCGGGCGTGCCTATCGCGAACCGCCGGCTGTTGGAAGAGGGCCGCGCCCATGTAGGAAGGAACGCCTTTCGTCGCGCTAATCCTTGCGCCCGATCGCCACCGCGCCGGTGGTCGAGACGACCCATACCGGTACGCTCCGGTTCACCGCAGTGATCCAGACCACGCCGCCATTCGACGATCCGTCGCCGAAAAAAACGATCGCGCGGCCGCCCGGCACGCTCAAGCCCACCCCATGAGGGGTGAAGGCGGGGGCCATGCCCGAGACGGCCAGGGCGCGGCCGTTGGGGGCGATCGCGAAGGCCACCGGCCGGTCGGCCGCCAGGGCGCCGGCGTGCGCCTCGCGCAGCCTTTCGGCCACCACGCTCACCGTCTGGCGCTGCGAATAGATGAGCAGGACCTGTTGTAGCCGGGGAAAACCGATCAGGGCGGCCATGACGGTGATCGCCACCGCCACCAGGGTCTCGATCAGGGTTAGGCCGGCGTCTGGAGCCCGATGACCCTGGACCGGAGAGATCCGAGGGCTGAATCGGGCTCCAAATGTTTGAATCGACGAGCAAGATTCAGGGGTTGAGATGATATCTCGACCCATCGTGCTCTAGCGCCCTACCAGTTGCCGACATCGGCCGCCGGGCCTGTTCCGCCCTCGGCATTGTCCGAGCCAAGGGAATAGACGTCGACCTCGCCATGTTTGCCCGGGTTCAGATAGTGGTAGGGATGCCCCCAGGGATCGAGCAGGGCGACCGACTTCTGGAGATACGGGCCGTTCCAGCCGGGCGCCGTGGCGGGCGCCGTGACCAGGGCCCCCAAGCCCTCCCCTGGCGTCGGATAGCGGCCGACGTCCACCCTGAATTCTTCCAGCCCCGAGACCACGTTCTGGACCTGGACCTTGGTGGTCTGGGTGCGCGCGGTGTCGAGATATTTGAGCACCTGCGGGGCGACGATGGCGTACAGAAGGCCCAGAATGGCGAGGACGACCAGCATTTCCAGAAGGGTGAAGCCTTCCTCGGAGTTGCGGCGGCGGCGAGAGACAAATTTGTTCATGGTGCGAGCGCCAGATCGTTGAAACCTAGAATTGCGGACATGATGGACGCGATCACGGTGGCGACCACCGCCCCCATGACCACGGTGATGGCCGGGGTCAGGATAGCAATCATTCGGCCGATCGTCGAGCGAACCTGACGATCGAGCACATCGGCTAGGCGCAGCAGCATCTTGCCCAACTGCGCGGTCTCCTCGCCGGTGCGCAGGAAGCTCAGGGCCATGGGCGGAAAGACCCCGGTAGCCGCCAGTGGGCCCGAGAGGCCCCCGCCCTCCTTCAGTCCCGCCGCCACCTTGGCGATTTCGCCGGCCATATGGCTGTTGGAGATCGACCGCTGGGCGATGGAAAGGGCGGTAGGTAGGGGAACGCCGCCATCCACGAGACTCCCCAGGGTGCGCGCGAAGGCGGCGGTCTGGGCGTCGATCACCAGGGCCCCAATCTGCGGCGCGCCAAGCAGCGATCGATCGAACGCCATGCGCACGCCAGGACGCCTCAGCCATTGGCGCACGGCGAACACTCCCGCGACGAAGCCGATCACGCCCAGCCAGCCATAACGCCGCACGCCGTCGCTTGCGCCCATCACCATCCGGGTGGCGAAAGGCAGCTTGCCGTGGGGGCCGGCGAACAGGCTCTCGAACTGCGGCACCACGAAGAGCAGCATCACCAGGATCACGCCGGTGGCGACGACCATCAATATGGCTGGATAGACCAGGGACGACACGATTGTCTGGCGCAGGGCCTCGGCGCGGTCGAGACTTTCGGCCAGACGCGCCAGGGCCGCGCCAAGCCGCCCGTCCGCTTCGCCCGACTCGGCCATGGCCGAGGCCATGGGCGGGAATAGGCCCTTCGATTCGCTCATGGCGCGCGACAGCGGCGCGCCTTCCTTGACCCGGGCGTGCAGCTTGGCGAACACCCCCTTGACGGCCGGATTGAGGATGTTGTCCACGCACACGCCGAGCGAGCGGTCGAGGGTGAGGCCGGCGTCCAGAAGGACGGCCAGCTCGCCGATGGCGTTGATCGACGCCTGGCGCGTCCGGCCGTTGGCCTTGATCGTCGACTTGTCGTCCGCGCCGCCCGTCGCTTCGACGGTGACGATAGGCATGAGGCTCAGGCGCCGCAGCTGGTGGATGACTTCGGCGCGGCTCGCTCCCTCCAGCACCCCGCTGCGCACGGCGCCGGCGGCGGTGGCGGCGCGATAGCGGTAGGTGGCCATGCTCAGCCCTCCCTCGTCACGCGCAGCACTTCCTCGAGCGTTGTGAGGCCGGCCTTGGCCTTGGCGAGGCCATCGTCCAGCATGGTGGTGAGGCCGGCGGC
>Ga0182024_10006831_pt1 | contig 24875 bp, 15 predicted proteins | sample P32metaG_FD_120480 | JGI IMG/M metagenome (GOLD analysis project Ga0182024, IMG submission 120480) | Permafrost microbial communities from Stordalen Mire, Sweden - P3-2 metaG (Illumina Assembly) | ecosystem: Environmental > Terrestrial > Soil > Wetlands > Permafrost | place: Sweden: Stordalen...
AACTTCTCCTTCGTCGGCAATTTTTCCAGGGACTGTTCACTCACGCCGAAGTTGGCCGAGAGCACGTCGTGAGGCGTATGCGCCATCCAGTCGCTGAGCAGCACTGTGTCGAATTCCGAGAAGGCGCCATCGTCGAAGACGAGCAGAAACTCACAACCATCGGGACCTAGCCCCTGAATGGAATGCGGAACTCCCGTCGGAAAGTACCAGAGATCGCCTTCCGTGATGTCGGCGACAAAGCTCTTGCCATCCAGATCAACCGCCGTGAGGCGCGCGTTTCCGTATAGCATCAAGGACCACTCGGCGGCCATATGCCAATGCAACTCTCGTATGCCACCTGCGGTCAATCTCATGTCCACGCCGGCGATCGTCTTGGAAATTGCAAGCTCACGGACTGTGACCTCGCGCGACCACCCTCCCTCTTGCATCCGTTTGTGCGCGAGCCCAAAAGGATACTTGAACGTCTGCACCGCGCCCGCATCGGTTTGCGGCGGAAAGAAAGAATCCGGATTCTGCGCGTCCAGCGCCGGATTCCCCGGACCTGGATCGCTAGCGCTTCGGCTGTCTTTCGATGGATATTGCTTCTGCTCTTGCCCCGCTGCACTCGCCGTCGACATCAACCCGGCAGCCGCCAGCGCCGCCGATCCCATGCCCAAAAATCCTCGCCGTGAAACCGCATCTTTCCTAGCATCGTCGCTCATAAGCGCTCCCTTCGGAATACAAGCTGAACCCATTAGCTTCCCGGTTGGCAGACGGGATAGTCAATACAGTTCTTTCCCCGGCATAAAGCGGAAGGGAAGATCTATCCCGCCAAGAGACAAAGGCAAAGCTTTAAGGATGACTGTGATAAAGCCGAAGTTTCAGAAACATTTGCTGGTGGGCTTCTCTTTCGTGAACCGGACACTTCCCCGAGCGCAGCCGAAGCGCGCCCTCTGTGGGTAGACGATTTGCCAATCGCGCGAAGAACTATGGTTCGCTGCTGACCTGATTCATTCGCAACACATTATCCTGATCCGAATTGCGGGCTCTAATCCCCGCCGCATCAAGCTGCCGAGCGACCGGCTGCACCAACTCCAGAATTCGCGCCATCGCCTGCCCCACCGATTCCTTCTCGCTATTATCCGGACTCCGCCACCCAAGCTCGCTCTCCAGAAAACCCTTCGGCCGCGGATACTCCACAATTCTGACTTCCTCGTCCTCCCGAACGCCCGCCGCTCTCTTAGCCAACCTCAGCGCCGTATCGTACCCACCGAGCTCATCCACCAAGCCGAGATTCTTCGCATCCTGCCCCGACCATATCCGCCCTTTAGCAATCTCCAGCACCTTATCCTTAGAAAGCTTGCGCCCATCCGCAACCTTACTGGTGAAATCCACATACACGCGATCAAGCCAAGCCTCGAAGCGCGCCCACTCCGCCGGAGTGTAATCCTGCGTGCCCGTGAACATCGTCGCATTCTCGCCCTGATGCACTTCATCCCACGAGAGCCCAACCTTGTCCCACAGCCCGCTCGTCAGCATTTTCCCGCCAAGCACTCCGATCGATGCCGTGATCGTCCCCGGCTCAGCTACAATTTTGTCCGCAGCCATCGCCACAAAATATCCGCCCGATCCCGCCAAGTTTCCCATCGACACAATCACCGGCTTCCCCGCCTGCCGCGCCCGCACCACCTCCCGCCAGATCGTGTCCGAAGCCACATAAGATCCTCCCGGACTATCTACACGAAACAGAATCGCCTTTACATCCTTATCGTCCACCGCCGCGCGAATCGCTCCCGCTACCGTATCCGAACCCATATTCTGACTACCCTGGACCGGATCGTAATCGCTCTTTCCCCGCGTAACCGCGCCCACCCCAAACACCAGCGCAATCGTCCTCCCGTGATCGTGCGGACGCCCCGCGCGGCTCAAATACTTATCCAGATAAAGCAACTGCGCTCCGTCGCCCGCCTTGCTTTTGACATCGCCATAAACCTCGTCGCGATAAGCAATCGCGTCCACCAGCTTCGCCGCGACCGCCTCTTTGCCCAGATAAGGACCCGCATCCACCACTGCCTGAAACTTCTCCGGAGCAATCTGCCGCGCCTCGCATATCCCATCTTTCATCTGCTTGAACCACGAACTCATAATCGCGGTCATCTCTTCCTTATGCGCATCGGTGTACTTCGACTCCGTATAAAAATTAAGCGACGCCTTGTACTCATACCGATGATCGCCATGAAAAGTGATCCCGAGTTTGCCGAGCGTTCCCTTGACAAACGGCGACTCCATGATGATCCCCGTCAGCCCCACATCTCCCGAAGGCTGCAAATAAATATGATCGAACGCCGTCGCCAGATAGTAAGCACCGTTCCCCGGACCAAACTCGCCAAACGTCTCCGAGTAAGCGACCGCAAATTTCTTGTGCGCCCGAAATCTCAACACCGCATCCCGCAGTTCCTGCGTCTGCGCCATCCCCATCGACGCCGCACCGATTTTCGCGATCATCCCAACCACGCGATCGTCGCTGGCCCCGCGATCGATCGCATCGACGACGTCCCGCAGAGTTTGTTTATGAGTCATCATCAACTGTGCGGTAGGAGTATCCGGCGCATCCTCCAAAAGCGAATGCTCAAAATCCGCCTCGAGAATTGTCTTGGATGAAACCCTCCCCTTCACCCCAATCACAGCCACCAACACGATGGCCAACCCAATTAACGCCAAAGCGCCCAGAATGGCAAAAAACCGCACGATCAACTTGAACATGGATCGCTCCTTAATAAGTGAAGATGATAAGTGAAGAGCAGTTTATCCAAGTGCAAGCGTTATGCGCCAACAAGAGGGTCCAAAGTGTTGCAACCGCGATCAGCCAAAATCCCGAAACTTGGCCTCGAAACTTATAGGGTTCCGAGCGCTAACGTGGTTACGCCAGTTACTGCGCGGCGCCCCACTATTTCCTGATAATTGAACGGTCAGCCATCTTCAACAGGCAGACGCTTGTAAAAGGGAAAAACCAAATGCGTACTGTTCTATTAGTAGTCATGTTGTCGATACCGCTTGTTCAATTATCTGCGCAGCAGCAAGTGCCCTCGGCGGTCCCGCAAGATTCTCCGTGCGCCAGCCAGCCAAGGTCTCTCAGCGAACTCGCTGCGTCTTTTGACAAAGGAAGGGCACCCTCGGCAAAGGAGTTAGCGGGGGTATGGGTCGAGATCGGAAGTTTTGATTACGGAATGCAGGTTGCTGATGATGAGGAAATTCCACCTCACTTCCGAAGTCTCAACTGCACAGGGATTATGAGAGGAAAAACGTTCGAGTTTGCAACGACTGGCACAGACTACGCCTATGTGATGGAACTGCACTTAGTCGGTTCCAGCGGAGTCTGGCGAGAGAGAATGGAACCAAATCACAAAAGCAGTAGTGTGGGCTTTTCTCTTTGCAGCGACGGAGAATGCTCTGGTAGGAATGGGTACCGCTGCCGGCTCACCCAGCGTGGGACACTGGCATGTATCAATAGGGGTGGCGGCAATGAATTCAGGAAGATGAAAGTAGCCGACAGCCAGATCTTCGGCGTGTTCAGGCCTTAAGACGGGTCGCGGATAGTTGGTGAAAAATCCCAATAGCACCAGATGACCCCAAGGCAGTCTTACCCGGATACAAACGCACTGCACAAAGCCTGCAAGTTAATTCAAAGTTCAGATGAAATCTTCCAGCCATGTAGAAAAACATACCGAGGACACTGTAGTTTCCTCCTCACTTGCTCCCTCCGAGCAACCAAACCCAACCGCCTCAGTGTGCGTCAGCGTATTTACCAGCTGCACCGGGAGCAAAGGCTGAAACGTCTCTCTGTGATGAATCGCTACACCGAATGAGTTTCGTCCCCCCTTGATCCGAATACCGACCCTGACAAGTCATCTGAATTGGCAGCCTGTAAGCGCCACAGCTTAACGCTCGGAGCGTGGTCGTAATCCAACGGAGGGGGAAGTTCGCGCCAATGCCTGCCCTCTGTTACTGTCAACATGAATGTTGACAACACAAATTACATGGGCTAGCCTTCTGGTGCCTCACGATGATCTACCATGAGGCCAATCAACCAAAATTCATTTGTTTTGAGCGTGCAGGAGGATTCAGGCGCAATGCGAAACACCGTCCTTTACAAATCGATCCCCGTATGCAGAATCGCAATCGTCGGCGCCGTCCTTCTGGGGCTGTCTTTCTATTGTTGGGGACCGAAGGATTTGTGGGCCCAGACACCGGCCTCGCTGGAGATCCGATCGGAAACTCTTTCGGTCACACTGGATGCAAAATTTCCGCGTGTTTTCAAATATCAGGCGGCGAGTGGAAAGAGCCTGCCGGCGGCATTGCAGTCGTCGCGCCCAACCATCAAGTTGAATGGACAACTGTACACGGCTAGCGACTTGGACGTCCGCGTCCAGTCCGCGGCCTCGGCGGTGACGTATGGGATGCGGGTTCCATCTCTCGATTTGGAGATGGACTGGCAGTTTGCCATCGAGGGCAACGAGCTTGTTTTCGAATTGACGAAAGTGTCGGAGGGCGGAAGTTTCCGTTTGCAGACCTTGGAGTTTCCCTATCACTATCTAGTCCGGGTCCCGGCAGCCGAGGGGAAGGGTGAAGCCTATCGCGGCGAATACGGGCGGCAAAAATGGAGTGAACCTTACTCGAATCTCCTATGGCAGTCGACCGCTCACTTCATGAAGATCAGCGAAGCCGATGGAGAAGAGTACCCGAAAGACACAAACTGGGCTTCCGCCGATGTGCCGGGAGTTGTAGCGACCATCTCCGACAACATTCCCTACTGGAAACTCAAGACTCAAGTCTTGGGCGGCGAGGGTCCGGGCACGCATTTTGCAATGTGGCTTGGTACCTACTACTACCGCATCGGTGGCGACGTGCAGCCCTTACTTCAGTCGCGCGTGGCGGTGCTAACCGAAGATCGCAATCACGATGGTGCGGTCGACTGGATGGAAGCTGCTCTATGGCATCGCGACCGTATGCGGACGCCGGGCGATACCTACGAACCGAAGACTTTCACCTACATCGTTTTCATCGATTGGGTAAAGCCGGTCAAAGAGCCGCCGGGTGGCTACAATCCGCCGATTGCTTCATTCGCCGATACCCTGGAAATTGTGCGCGCCGTCGCCAAGGTGACGGGCAATGCCAAACAGCGGGTGACCCTGGTTGGATGGCAGTTCACCGGTCACGACACCGGCTACCCGGCGTTGAATCAGGTGAACGAACGAGCTGGCGGAGCCGCGGCCTTGCGAAAGCTGGTGAAAGACGCGGCCGAATATAATGCGAACATCGAGTATCACATCAATCTCAACGACGCTTATCCTGACAGCCCGCTTTTCGACCCAAGTGTTTTGCAATTCAATCGAGAAGGCAAACCCTACGTCTGGTCCCACCAGTTTGAGGGTGCGCCGCCGGACTATCGGATTTCCAATACAAAACAATTCCGCTCAGGTTACTTTCAGCGCCGTATGAACTCATTCCTGGACACAGTTCCGGTTTCGGAAGGCATCCGTCTGGATACGTTCCGCAATTGTGACACTAGTTTCGGCCCCGGCGAAGACATAGGATTTGTTTCCGAGACCGTTTACGGCGCCAAAATCCTGGATTGGTTTACGGAGCGCGGCATCGTTCCTTTGACGGAAGGACCTGTGGATGCCTACTACGGAAAACTAGAGGGCGTTCAGCATCGCTTCGTGATCTCCGATCCCTTCCAGCTCATGATGATGCAAGGAAAACTCTACGGCGGCGGCAAATTTCAGGAAGGCGTCGGACAAGCCTTGGGCTGGTCGATGAATCTGGGCTACTCGGTTCGAGACAGCAACGAGCTCGGTGGTATGCATCTTACTAAGTACACTGAAGCCGAGATCGCGGACATGTATTACCTAGGCAATCTCACCCAATCCTATCTGTTAAAGAAGAACCTGATTTGGCTTGGAACCGAGAAGGTGGGCGAGAAGCAGGTGGAAAAGGATGGAAAGACCGTCACCGTACCTCGCAACAACTACATCGCTCGCTTTAGTGACGGGACGGTCTCCACGGTTCTTGATGATGGTTCCTGGACGGTCGTTGACCACGATTTCAAGAGCGTCGACGGTCAACGGCGCGTGATTCCAATCAGTGACAAAGAGATTGTTCTGTACTCGGTAGATGGCGGCGGCGTTGATTGGACTCTTCCCTCGCAGTGGGCGGGGGCCAGGATATCCGCAACTCCGGTCGATTCAAGCGTTGCCACAGCGCAGCGCTATATCGTTGGCTCCGACAATAAAGTGGAGATTTCAACGAAGGGCAGGACTGCCTACGTCTTGAAGCGGCTGAACTGAACTGCTGCCGAAGCCCCGTTAGTGCGACTCGCGCGGGATTTCGTCGCCGCGACAACCAACGAGGAAATCTAGATCGGCGCCGGTGTTCGCTTGCATCACCCGCTCCACGTAGAGTTGCTGATAGCCGCCTTTCATCGTAAGGGTGGGAGGTTGCCATGATTTCAGGCGCTGATCCAACCCGGCCTGCGATACTTCGAGGTGGAGGGTGCGGGCTTCAACGTCTAACGCGATGACATCGCCGTTATGCACGACGGCGAGATTTCCGCCGACTGCCGCTTCGGGACAAACGTGCAGGACGACTGTGCCGTAGGCGGTTCCGCTCATACGCGCATCGGAAATGCGCACCATGTCGGTGATGCCGCGCTTGATCAGCTTGGCAGGCAGACTCATGTTGCCGACTTCGGCCATTCCGGGATAACCCTTCGGTCCGCAGTTTTTTAAAACGAGGATGCAATTCTCGTCCACGTCGAGGTCGGGATGGTCGATGCGTTCCTTGTAATGTTCTATGTTCTCGAAGACGACGGCGCGGCCGCGATGTTGCATCAGATGCGGAGAAGCCGCCGAGGGTTTGAGCACTGCCCCGCCAGGCGCCAGATTGCCGAGTAGAACGGCGATTCCACCATGCTCGACGAGAGGGTTTTCCAGTGGACGAATTACTTCCTGGTTCCAATTAGGAGCAGTCTGGCAATTCTGCCAGATGGTCTGCCCGTTGACGGTTAGAGCATCGCGATGAATGAGGTTGCGCTGCTCGAGCGCGCGAATCACGGCGGGCAGTCCCCCGGCGTAATAAAAATCCTCCATCAGGTAGCGGCCAGAGGGCATTAGATCGACGAGTGTGGGGACATTCCGGCCGAGGCGATCCCAATCGTCGAGCGTAACTTGTAGGCCTATGCGCCCGGCGATCGCGAGAAGATGAATGACCGCATTGGTCGAGCCGCACCGCGCCGTTGACGACAATCGCGTTCTCAAATGCTTGCCGCGTGAGAATCTGGGCGATACGGAGGTCATCGCGCACCATTTCGACGATGCGGCGGCCGGCCGTGTGGGCCAGAACGTAGCGGCGAGAATCCACGGCCGGGATGGCGGCGTTGTGAGGAAGCGCGAGGCCGAGAGCCTCGACCATGCACGCCATCGTCGAAGCCGTTCCCATGGTCATGCAATGCCCGGCGGAGCGCGACATGCAGGCTTCGGCTTCCATGAAATCTTGCGAACTCAAAGTGCCAGCTTTGAGTTCTTCGTTGAAGCGCCACACGCCGGTTCCCGAGCCGATGTCTTTGCCGTGGTATTTGCCGTTGAGCATGGGGCCGCCGGAGACGACCAGGGCGGGTACGTTGCAACTGGCGGCTCCCATGACCAGCGAGGGCGTCGTCTTGTCGCAGCCACATAACAGAACGACGCCGTCGATCGGGTTGGCACGGATCGACTCTTCGACATCCATGCTGACGAGATTGCGAAACAGCATGGCGGTGGGACGCATGTTGGTTTCGCCCATCGACATGACGGGAAATTCGAGCGGGAAACCGCCAGCTTCCCAGACGCCGCGTTTGACGTGTTCGGCAATTTGGCGGAAGTGCGCGTTGCAGGGTGTGAGCTCCGACCAGGTATTGCAGATGCCGATGACCGGCCGTCCGTCGAACACGTGGTCGGGGAGTCCCTGGTTGCGCATCCAGCTGCGGTGCACGAAGCCGTCTTTGTCTGCCTTCGCGAACCAGGCGGCGGAGCGATAGGTGCGCTTCTTGTCGGGCTTGGAATCAGGCATTGAATTGGAAGTCCCTTCTGTTGACTTTACGCTGTGTTGGTCTCTTGAAAAATATATCGAGTGCCCGGGCGCAAAGAGCCCCACCGACGGCAATAATTAAGGTGGCTGTAACAATAAAAATGATTGACGATCAGAATGTTAACAACAGTGTTGACATTCAGCAAACTACCGTGAATAATCTTTCCTCTCGGACTAAATCACTTGAAACATTTCTCGCGATACATTGCATGCGCAGTTTTGCTGCTAGTTTTGCTGGCGAACTGGGCGAGGGCGGGCGGTCTGGACGGCGCGCTGGAGGGGTCAACTGAACTCCGCCAAAGCAACCAGTGGCTTAAGGAACACCTACTCGATGATCATGCAAAACTACCTTTCTCATTCGTCTATGACAGGCAGGGATCGGCTGCATTGCTGCAAGATTGGCCCAAGAATACGGAGACCAAGCGACTCGACAACGCTCGCACAGAACATATCGTGGGATGGACCGATCCAAAATCCGGGTTGCAGTTAAGTGTGGAGGCGATGGAGTTTGCGAACTCTAGCGTCGTGGAATGGACAGCGTATTTCAAGAATGACGGCAAACTCGACTCGCCGATACTCGAATATGTTGAACCGCTGGACATGTCATTTGCCGTCACGGGAAGCGGCATTCCGACAATTCTCTACTCCAAGGGATGCGGCGGCATGGATACGTATGCGCTGGTGAAGAAGCCACTGAATCAGCTCGAGTCATTTCAGATTGCGAATGACAGCGGCGGCAAGACGGTTGAGACGATTCCGTTCTTCGACATTGTGACGAGTGGCGGCGGCCTGATTGGGGCGGTGGGATGGCCGGGCAAATGGGCGATCAACTTCTCGCGCCCGACCGAGTCCGCGATTGCGATCACTGCCGGAATGGAGACAACGCATCTGTCGCTGCATCCCGGCGAAGAGATTCGGACGCCGGAAATACTTTTGATGCCGTGGCAAGGGAACGATATCGACGCGCACAATATTTTGAGGCGCCACATTGTGAAATATCACACGCCGCAATACGACGGGAAACCAGTCGTTCTGCCCGTTTCATTCACGGGCTGGGGCGGAATGAAAACCTCCACCAGCCTGCGCCTGATCGATCAGATCACGAAAGAGAACATTGGATTTGAGAACTTCTGGATGGACGCCGGATGGTATGGAACGGACCGTCCCGTCGATGAATTTCAGATATTCGGAAAAGAAGATTGGTTCTTGCACGCCGGAAACTGGCGGGTCAATCAAGTCCCTCATCCCGATGGAGGTCTTCGACCAATCAGCGATGCCGCCCACGCCAAGGGAATGAAATTCCTGCTGTGGTTTGAACCGGAGCGGGCAGTCGTCGGAACACCACTGACCATCGCCCATCCCGATTGGTTTATCGGAGAAGTCACCACTCATTTTGAAGGCAACACCGCGCGCCCGTTGGTGAAGTTTCGGATGTTTGACTTCGGCAACCCCGCCGCCCGCCAGTACATGATCGATTCCATGTCGGAACTCATCGACAGCCAGGGCATAGACATTTTTCGGCAGGATTGCAACTTTGCGCTGGCTCCTTTCTGGGCGCAGAATGACGCGAGCGATCGCCAGGGGATTACTCAAATCCGCTACGTCGAAGGTCTGCTGGAGTTTTGGGACGGGCTGCGGCGCCAGCATCCACAACTTATTCTTGACATTGTCCAGCGCGGCGACCTGGAAACGATTTCGCGCGCCGTCGATCTCAGTCGCGCCGATTATCCCGTGTCGCCGGATGCGGATCCCATCGGCGCGCAGGTCAGTACCGAAGGCCTCGCCTATTGGCGGCCGCATTTTGGCACGATCCTCCAGATTCGACCGCGTGATACTTATCACTTCCGCAGCGGCTTCGCTCCGGGTTTGGGTTTCGCTCTTTTCAACGGCGCCGGCTATCCCAACCAGGTAGGCAAGTTTATCCCGCCCGATTTTCCCTTCGATTGGATGCGCAGCATGGTCGCGCAGCTGAAACTGGTGCGGCCCTATTACTATGGCGACTACTATCCTCTGTTGCCGTGCAGCGCCAACTCGGATTGCACGGTGGACCCGCGCCAGGAGCGCAGCGCCGCCTTCGAGTGGGCGGCATGGCAATTCAATCGCCCCGAGAACGGAGACGGAATGGTGCAGGTTTTTCGCCGGGATGACGCCGAAGAAACAGCAAGAGATCTTCGCTTACGCGGGCTTGATGCAGCGGCGACTTATGAGGTCACCAATCTCGATTCGCAGACGCCGACTATTGCGTCCGGAAGCGACTTAATGCAGCACGGCTTGCACGTGGAACTGACAAAGAAGCTAACGGCCGCGGTCATTATTTATAAAAAAGTCCGCTAGTTCGTGAAAATTTGGCTAGCCGGTTACGACTTTTTGGCATTGTTGTCCGAGGCCGCGAATGCTTAACGTCATGCGATTCCCCGCGCGCAAGTAAACGGGCGGCTTTAGTCCGAGGCCGACTCCGGGAGGCGTACCGGTAGAAATAATGTCGCCGCTTTGCAAACTCATAAATCGGCTCACGTAGCTGACCAGAAACGACACTCCAAAAATCATGGTCTTAGTCGACCCGTTTTGATAACGGTGACCATCGACTTCGAGCCACATGTCGAGATTCTGCGGATCAGGGATTTCGTCAGGAGTTACGAGCCACGGTCCAATCGGGCCGAAGGTGTCGGCGCTCTTCCCTTTCACCCACTGGCCGGTGCCGTCCAGTTGAAAAGCGCGTTCCGAAACATCATTAACCACGCAGTAGCCGACAACATGCGACGGCGCGGACGCCTCTTCGATGTACTTGCCGGGCTTGCCGATGACCACGCCGAGTTCGACCTCCCAATCCATCTTCGTCGATCCGCGAGGAATCACGACATCATCGTCGGGGCCGCAAATCGCCGAAGCCGCCTTCATGAAGATCACGGGCTCGGCGGGGATCGGCATTCCCGCCTCTTTCGCATGATCGGAATAGTTCAGGCCGATGCAGACAAACTTGCCTACGCTGCCCACGCAGGGGCCGAGGCGCGGCTGTCCGGGAACGATGGGCAATCGTGCGACGTCGATGCGGCGTAGCTTTTCAATCGACTCGGGCAGCAATGACTCTCCCGCTAGATCGGGACGGACTCCTGACAGATCGTGAATTTGTCCATCGTCAGCGAAGAGGCCCGGCTTCTCCAGGCCTGGCAAACCGTAACGCAGCAATTTCATTTTTTCTCCAAGGATGTCAGTCGCTAGAGCGTAAAGCCCCCGTCAATGATGTGGGTCTGGCCGGTAGTGTAGCTGGATTCATCGGACGCCAGGTAGACGGCGAGAGCAGCAATTTCCTCGGGACGTCCGAGGCGCCCCATCGGCTGTCGCGCCACAAACTCGGAGCGAGCCTTCTCGGCATCTCTTTGCGCAGCGATTCGTTGCTCGAGCGACGGCGACTGCACGGTGCCCGGGCAGATCGCATTACAGCGAACGCCGCTGCGAATGAAATCGACGGCAATCGCCTTGGTGAATCCAATTACGGCCGCTTTCGTGCTCCCGTAAACAAACCGATTCGCCGCAGCCTTGATGCTAGACGCGGCCGAGGACATATTAATGATGCTACCCTTTGCCGCCTTTAGCATGGCTGGCAAAAAGGCATGGCAAGTTCGATACATGGATTTGACGTTGAGATCGAAAGAGAAATCCCAATCTTCTTCCGAGCAATCGAGAATATTTCCGTGATGAACGTAGCCGGCGCAATTGAACAACACATCGAGGGTGCCAACCCGGCGGCGCAATTCGCAATGTCCCGCGTGTCGCGGACATCGAGCCGGCGCGTGCGGATGTTGGGCCGCTCTTTACTGAGGGTCGAGAGCAATTGCTCGTTGATGTCAGTGGCCCAGACGGTGGCGCCGTCATCGGCAAATGCGATGGCGGTGGCTCGTCCGATGCCCTGGCCCGCAGCCGTAACTAACGCAATTTTTCCCCCAAGTCTTCCGCTCATATTAAAGCCTCAATAGCACGGGATCAGGATCAACAATCTAATCAGAAGGTCACGTGACAAATGCCGAATTTTTGTTGTCGTGATTCGTGCCCTCGGCTGTGGTAGGCTAGTGGACGCACCCTGCTTATGTCAACACTATTGTTAACATAAAAATTGTCGATCCAGAATTCCTGTAGGGAGGCTCAGTATGGGGCGAATCGCCGTCGTCGTCATATTCTTTGGCCTGCTAGCGCGGGCCCAAACCACTTTCGACCTGTCTGCTGATTTCTCTCTCCAGGAGAATCCCCACAAGGTTTGGCAGTACGGCTATTCTGAAACCAACTCTCTGGCACCTGACCAGTTTCGATTCGACAAGTATAGTGACAGGGGCAGTCCGATTGGGTTCTGGCATCCCGACGCCAGCAGCGGGCCGGGGCCGGGTTATTACCCCTACGTCGCTTATAACACCACCAAACAGTCGCAAACTTGGCCTTCACCCAACGGCTGGGTCGTGCGCGGCGGCGAGGTCGCCATGGAAGCGAGTAATAGCGGCCAATACAGTCTGGTTCGCTTCGTGGCGCCCGTGGCAGGCACCTACAAGATAAGCGCTCAATTCGCAGGCGTCCACGTTTGGTCTACGACGGATGTGCATGTGCTGCACAATGGCAAGTCCCTCTTTGACGCCGACATCGATGGCTACGGAGGAGACCCGGCATTCCGCAAGGTGCAGGGGGCGAGCCCTACAGCGGCGTATTCAGGTCAAATCGAAATGAAAGCTAACGACACCGTCACCTTTGCTGTTGGGTACGGTAAGAACAAGACGAATTCCGGCGACACGACCGGCCTCTTCGCCCGAGTTGTATTGCTCGCGGGCGCGGAAAGCGGCAAGCGATGACCATAATTTCAGATCGGAACTAGTCAATCCATGGAATTGGACATCGAGAACTTCGACGCGCTGCAGTATTACCTTAGCGTGCGCGGATTCGTGAAGTTGGGCGAGACAATCTCGTTGGAGAAACTTGCGGGCGGGGTTTCGAATCGAACGGTGAGATTGGCGTGGGCTGATGGACACGGCTGGGTTTTAAAGCAGGCGCTATCGAAATTGCGCGTCAACGCAGACTGGTTCAGCAGCCCAGAAAGAATCGGTGTGGAAGCCAAGGCGTTACGGTGGCTTAATCGTTCGGCCCCGCACGGAACGACTCCAGGCTTCGTCTTTGAAGACCTGGAAAATCACTTGCTGGGCATGGAAGCGATTCCACCAGGGCACGAAAATTGGAAATCGGTGCTGCTTTCGGGAAAGATTGTTTCCAACCATTTTGAGCAATTCGGATTGCTTCTCGGCACAATTCATCGGCGGTCGTCAGCGTGTCAATCGGAAGTGGCCCGCGAGTTTGCGGATACGACTTACTTCGAGAACCTTCGGTTGGAACCGTACTACGTATATACCGGCCAGAATATTACGGCGGCCGCGAAATTTCTGAATGCGCTGGCGCGCGAAACGCTGCAGCACAAAGACAGTTTGGTGCACGGCGATTTCAGTCCCAAAAACACTTTGATTTACCAGGGCAAATTGATTCTTCTCGATTATGAAGTTGTTCACTTCGGAGATCCAGCTTTTGATGTTGGATTCGCTCTGACGCATTTTCTCAGCAAGGCTCTCCACCTGCCGCGAGTGCGAGATCGTCTGGCCAGCGCGGCCGAATTGTTCTGGCAAGCGTATTACGACGAGGTCATGCAGATAGACTGGGCGGGAGCGGTGGAACCGCGAGTCGTACGTCATACACTGGGGTGCTTGTTGGCGCGAGTGGCGGGGAAGTCTCCACTCGAATATCTGACGCCATGGGAGCGGACGCGGCAACATGATATCGTCCTCACTCTTATGAGCGAACCGCCGGATAACATCCCTGATTTGATCACTGAATTTATTCGCAAAGTCGAAACCTATGCCGAAAATTGAGCGCCTCTCGGGCCGAGAAATTCTCGACAGCCGAGGCCGGCCCACTGTGCTGGCAACCTGCGTGCTGGAAGGCGGGATCTCTGCATCGGCGTCCGTGCCCTCCGGAGCATCGACCGGAAGCGCGGAAGCGCATGAGCTGCGCGACGGAGATCCAAAGCGGTATCGAGGTTTGGGGTGCCGTCGCGTGGCGGCAAATGTCGGCGGTGCGCTTAACGACGCGCTGGCTGGCTGCGTTTTCGCTGACCAAGAGGCGTTAGACCGAGCGATGATCGCGCTCGACGGAACCACGACCAAGTCGAACCTCGGCGCAAATGCAATCCTTGCGGTGTCCGTCGCCTTTGCGCGGGCGAGTGCAATCGAGCGCGGCGTGCCTCTGTACGAGCACTTCGCCGACATGATGGCTGTTTCCGCAAGTATGCTGCCTCGCCTGACTATTAATCTTTTTAGCGGCGGAAAGCACGCGGGGCAGCAAGTGTCGGTGCAGGATGTACTGATCATACCGATGTCTGCGAGCACGATCGATGAGGTACTAGTTTCGGCGTTCGATGTTTATCAGGCCGCAGCGGATCTCATCCTCCAGAAATATGGGATGCGCCTTCTAACCGCCGACGAAGGCGGCCTCGCGCCTCCGTGCCATTCCGCCGAAGAGATGCTCGAGTTGGCAGTGGAGGCGATCGAACTGGCCGGCTATCGCCCGGGCAAGGATATTTTTCTTGGGGTCGATGTCGCCGCGTCGCATTTTTATCAGGATCACCGCTATCACAAAGATGGCGAGATTTTAGACAGCGCTGCCATGATTCAAACGATTGCACACTGGCTCGAGCGATTTCCGATCATTAGCGTCGAAGATGGACTCGCGGAAAATGACTGGGAGAACTGGCCGCAACTGCGTCGAGCGATCGCAGGACGGGCGCTGACTTTGGGGGACGATCTCTTGTGTACGAATCCCGCCCGCATACGACGCGCGATCGACGCGAATGCCTGCGATGCGCTGCTGTTGAAGGTGAATCAGATTGGAACACTCACAGAAGCGCTTGAGGCATACAAGTTAGCGCGCTCCGCAGGATGGTCGGTCACGCTGAGCGTGCGCAGCGGTGAGACAGAAGACAACTGGGCAGCTGATTTGGCGGTCGGATGGCGAGCGGATCAATTTAAGAACGGATCGATTCGGCAATCGGAGCGGCTGGCGAAGTACAACCGCCTGCTCGAAATCGAGGAGGCTACGAGATGGCCTCTGGCTTCGTGGCCGCGAAGCCAGTGAGTAAGGAGCCTTTACTTTGACCGCGCGCCCGACGATGAACCTAAGTGCCATTGTTATCCAGTTACTGATCATCTTACTCGTCGTTCTGCTGACCATCTGCGCGGCGGCTTCTCCTCTGAACGCGCAGAACAATCGTCAAGGCAGCATTCAGAGCAAAGATGGCTATGTGCGGCGCGATGGCAGCCAATGGATCATGGGCACGGCGCTTGTCCAAAAACGGGTTGGCTTCGAGGGCGGAAGATTCTTAGCGCTGTCGTTGCGCAACAAGCAGTCGGGACGGGACTATGTGGATGAAAAAAATCCGTCGGCTGAGATCCGCCTCTCGGCAAATGGCCACGATGTTAGCGCACCCGGCTGGCAGTGGAAGCTGGGCTCCGATCATGTTGCCATGGGTGCCGAGGGCGAGTTGCAACTCGACATTGACCTGGAATCAGCGAACGTATGCGTAACCAAGCACTATGTTATTTACCCGGGCACTGCGGTAATTCGCGAATGGATGACGGTGGAGAACTCCTCTGAGAGTTCGGTGCGATTAGAGCATGTTGAATTTCTGCGTTCGCGAGTGCAGCCCTCCATCGCGCAGAATTTCCAATTCAATTATTTAACCGGCGGAGGCAATTACAACGGCAGCCAGCTTCTGAAGAGCGAGCCGATCAACGCGAGTCATCATAGGACTCTCGATTCCAACGGCGGTATTCAGCCGGGCAACTACAGCAGTTATCTGCCCCTCGTGTTTCTGCTCGATAGCAGGGCCGGCGCTGGCGTCAGCGCTAACGAAGGCCTGGCGGTGGGCTGGGATTATCTGGGCCACTGGCGTTTTCAGATCGAAGCTCAACAAAGTTCGCCGCTGGAGATGAGCCTTGAGTTAGCTGGATTCGAAAAAGACCTGGCTCCCGGCGCAAGCATCGAAACTCCCAAAATTTTCACCGCACCATTTTCCGGCGGAGTCGATGAACTCGGAAATCAAATACTCGATTGGCAATATGCCTATTTGTGGGAATTCACCAATCCAGAATATTTTGCCAAGACGCGCTGTGCGGTCGATTGGCCTGATCCATGGGTGGGCGAAGGGGGCACACCGAGCGCGGATAATTGGGGCAGGCGATTGGCGCTTGACCTCCGATACGTCGATCTCCTGCGCGAAACGGGAACAGACATTTTGTGGGATGACGCTGGTTGGTACGACAAGTGGGGGACGTGGGCGGGGCCGGATTGGCGACGAACAAACGATTACTTGCGCAAGTATGGAATGAAATGGGTCCTGTGGTATCCGACATTTCTAGCCACGGCGGAGTCGAAAGTCGCGCAGCAGCATCCGGGTTGGATGATCCCAGGGCAGCAAGTTCTGGAGCAGTCGATTGCCGCCACCGCCGACTGGCAGAGACAGTTGTTGAATGATGGAGTCAACGACTGGGGAGATTTTCAGTGGCGATATGACATAGCGCCCGCGGCCAGCGCCAACGACACCGACGCCCTCGCAGCCGATCAAAATTTTCGCAGCGTGCTTGAACACTTCAAGCGCGATCATCCGCAAAGTGGGATCGACGCCTGTGATGGAGGAGGACGCTGGATCAGCTACGACATCGCGCGCCTGGCGGAGTCTGGTGAATATACCGACGGCGGCGTCGGGCCATATAGCGCCTACTATACGTCGCTGCTCGTGCCGCCTGACAAGCTTCACAACGTGGTTGATTTCGATCACACGTATTACAACCCCGCGACCGATCACACACATTTGGCGATGGATCCGACGTGGTATCGAGATCCGGGCGACGGGCCGGATGTGGAAGCGATCCGCAAAGATTGGGAGATCTATCACTATTTGGTGGCACAGGGCGTGGCCGGACGCTGGAGTCATGTGTTTCGCCCGAAGGTAGAGAACGATGACGCCGTCTGGTATTTCCAACGGATGAATCGAGATAGTTCTAAAGGCGTGATTCTCGCCAAGCACGCTAAGCATGGGTCGAGTTACTTTGTGATTAGTCAGCCGGTGAAACATTTGGCGGATTCTACTGACCAGTACCGCGGTGACGCGGGAGAGATGAACGTGGTGGAGACGACCTCCGCTGCCAGTATTGGGACTGGGATTTATGAGGACCCCGTGGATGGAGCGTCCCGCTACTATGGCGTGCCGGGGCAGGAATTTGGACCGCTTAATCTCAAGTACCAATCGGGCGCAGGCGAGGAGTCGCTGGTTACAAAAGTTGTGCAGCTTGGCGCAGAGCGGCGAGTGGCCGATAGGTTCTTTGGGATGGAATTCCAATTGGACAAGGCGATGATGGTTACCTCGTTGGGCCAATTCGATCCCGGAACTAATCATGGGACTTATACGTTGTCGCTCGTCCGAGCTGACAACGGCAAGGTGTTAACTACAGCCGATCTCGACATGAGCCGAACTCATCCGGATGCATCGGGATTTAAGTATGCGCGGTTGAGCCAGCCCGTGCGGCTCGAAGCATCCGCCAAGCCGGTGGTGATTTATCCGCGAGGACTTTCGCCGGACGCGACTTATGACGTGCGGGCAAGCGTTTCTGGGCTACATTTTCAGCAGGCCGGCTCTCAGCTCATGGCGGAGGGAATCGGTCTCGAGACTGTTGCCGCCGGAGAATTAATATTTTTGAATTTGCCACACTATCCGGGTTCCGGAACTGACCATGTTCCTCCCACTGCGCCTGCTGACGTAACCAAGCGATTGGGAACGAATCTTGGTGTCGAGGGGATCGAGCTTTCGTGGTCGCCCAGCCACGATGACAATTGGATTTCGTATTATGAAATTCAGAAGAACGGGAAGCTTATTGGCCGGGCTGCAAAGGGCACCTTCTTCTTCGATCACTCCGACTTCGCGCGAAACGATATCAACGCCGACTTCGAAGTGGCCGCGGTGGATGGAGATGGCAATCGGAGTCCGGCTGTGGCCGCACAGAAGGTACCAGGAGAACCACAGATCTACGAAGCCCTCGGAGATTTTTCTCCGACACAATCGATGCATCATTGGACCTACGAAGAAGCAGCCGAAAACGGTTCTTACCGAGAATTAGTGTGGGACAAGAGAGGCTACGAAGGGCGCTGGAGAGGATCAGGGTTGGGCCGGATTGGAAGAATCTGGATGCAACCCTCGGCGAACTACGATTTGTCGAGGACATTCGTTGTGGTGAGGACTGGCGTCGTGACCACGTCTGGCGTCATTCGCAAAGATCCCAGCGCGGAAAATCGGGCTTCGTGCTTCGTCCGAATACTACAAAACTCCCGGCAAGTGTGGCCTCTAACAGGATGGGCCGAGGTTCTTCCAAACTACAATTCTCCAATCACGTATGAAATTACGAATCTGCCCGTAGCTGCGGGGGACAAGATTCGATTCGTCGTAAAACACAATGATGAGAATCGCGTCGATCCAATTGTGTGGGATCCGATCGTCGTGATCGGTGACGCAGACCGCTCTTCAGGAACCACCTCTTTCCGCTAATTGGTTGCTGGTGAAGGGCGTCGAGCGCGGCTCCCAGCTTTAAGGCAAACGGCGGAGCAGCAAAATGTCCGAGCCATAGTTCTGCTGGTCGGCAAATTCTTTAATGGCTCCGTCGCCGCTGGCCAGCCATTGGTTGGGCAAATGTTCGGCGATACCGTTCATCAACGATTCTCCGGTCATTATTCTGTCGCGCTCTGGACGATCATTGAGACTCGTCACGCGATATTTTGCATTAGCATCTAAACCGCGCAGGCGAATCGTGGTGTCTGCGGTCTCGGACTTGTCGCGAAAAACATAAACCACCGACTCGGACGAATCTTGCTTGACGTACTGGATGGAACTCCATCCGGCGGCCGCAACTCTCGGATGATAGACATCTTCGAGCAGGAGATGACGATACTGTTTAAAGAACAAGAGATTGCGTTCGAAGGCTTCGACAAAGCCCGGCGGAGCGGCCGAAAGAAACTGCGAGGACATGCCGTTGATGTTGCCGAAGGTTACGCCGTGCGTGAAGTGCTTGCGGAAGTAGTAATCGAGCGCAGAGGCGCTATACCAGCGGGCCGTGAGGTTCTCTCCGCTCGCATCGCCCGAACCCGCGGTGGCGAGCGATCCCCACACGTTAGGGCTGAGCATGGGGCCGGTGATGAATTCGTTGATATAGCCGCCGGGGAGCAAGCTTTGAGGGCCAGGGTTGGTACGCGCAAATTGCAGGGAAGGGTCGCACTCGAATCCGGAGAGATTTGGAAAGCGCTCGAGGAGATAGCGCATGATTTCCATTCGACCGCGATAAGCGGCATAGGCGCCATTGGTTTTTCCGTGGCCATGATCGATGCGGTTGCATTCATAGCTCACGGTCGACGACGGATCCCATTTGATCCAGTCCAAATGCCATTTCTCGATAATGTCACCCAACTGCTGCTCGATCCACGCGACGACTTTGGGATCTCCCAGGCATAACTGCTTCGTGGGAGTGAGCGAGGGATGCGTGGTTCCGATGGTTTTGCCATCAATCATGGCCAGCCAATCCGATGGAATTTCGCCAGATTCAACTCGGGCTGCATCAACGTTTCCGGGATCGACCCAGAGGCCAAACTTCAAACCCATGGCGTGTACAGCGTCGGAGAGATTCTTGAGGCCGTGGGGAAATTTTTCTTTGTCTTCGCGGTAGCTGCCGAGGCCAAGCGTCCAGTCGTTCATGCCGGGAATGACAGACGCTCCTTCATACCAGGTCGCATCGTGGTAGAAGACGTCGAATCCCACTTGCTTCGCCAGGCTGAGTTCTTTGAGGAGCTGGTCTTCGCTATTTTTCTCCGTAAGCCATATGCAATATGTGACGAGAGGAGAATCGGGCAAAGGCGCCTGAAAAACATATTGCTTCAGATAACGAAAGGTCTCATTGCCGGCATTGTCGCTGTCTCCCTTAGCCAGCGCGAAAAAGCTTATTGGCGTTTCTACGCTTGCTCCAGGCGCTAGTTCGAAGACAGCGGGAGGTGCTAACTTCTTATGCTTTATAAGAATCATGCCGGCGCGGATTACAGTGCTGGTGGTGGACGGTTGGACATTCGCTTTCCATCCGAGGACGCCTAGGCCGGGTTCACCGCCTACAAGCATTGACTCCCCAGCCGTTTCATTTTCGAGAACCAGCCAATCGGGGAATTCTAGTTTTCGCGTACGACTCTCAGTTGCATGGAATCCGTGTTGCCCTTTCATTGACGAATAGGACTTGAGGCCCGTCGGAGGTGTCTTCAGCGTTAGAAATAATGGGTCGATGTGAGGATCGAGGATCAAGTCTTGCTTGCCGCGATTTTCGATTTGCATCGCGGTCTGAATGACGGCTCCGGTTGGATAAAGTCTCAGCTGAAGAGAAAGTCGCCCTCCGGAATCGGACTGAAAGATTAGGGTCAGCTGCTTGCCTTCTTTGTTCAAGTCGGAAATAGAGTCTTCCGCAAATCGGTAAGGCTTGCCGGATTTGTCAGGAAAAGCAACCAGGGGAGTCTCCGGCATAGCCCATTCAGCGCCGCCTTCGCGACGCAGCGACTTCAGATGGACGCCATCGGCCGCGCGAGTTAACTCGACGCGAATGTGTCCATTCGCCAACTCCCAGCCAGCAGGCGATTTCGCTATGGATACTTCAGGCGCTGCCCACGAGGTTAGGGAGCAGATCAAGCAGGTTAGAGATAGGAAGAGTCTCATGCGATGAGCCCGATCGTCTTAGTTAGTTCGGGGAGGGGTTCCACCTAGCAGAATCGCGAAGCAAATCTCCTGCCGCAACCGGTCCAGGAACTTGTGTTAACGAGACTTGCCTCGGCACGGGCGCCGAGGCAAGTCTCATTATTGTGTTTGTGCAGGGAGAAGCTAGAAGACCAGGTGGGCTCCGACCTGCATACGCCGCCTGAAGTCGACGATGCTCGTAATTTGGCCTGCATTTCCAACATCAACGAATGCCGCGCCGTCGCCGGTGGGTTGGGCCAAATTCACACGGTTGAGAGCGTTGAATGCGTCCCACTTTAAGTCGAGACGAGTCTTCTCCGTAATGGCAAAGGACTTGGTCAACGATAGATTCACCTCACCGAATCCCGGGCCCATTAGGCTGTTGCGTCCGGCATCCCCGAAGGTGTACTGCGCAGGGTCGGCATAGGCCGCCGGGTTGTACCACTCGTTGCGGTTAGGATTGGCCACATGCGGATTACCAATGACGTTCGGTCGATCATAAATGGGAGAATTCAGCACGGTCGGGGAGTTTACGTAATACGGGGTGAAGGGCAGTCCGCTCTCGAAATTCAAAATGCCACTGAGCGCCCAGCCTCCAACCACGGCGTCTCCGCCACGGCCCAAACTATTGGCAAAGACCTTGCCGTGGCCGAACGGAAGTTCCCAGTTAACCGCGCTTACCCATGTCCAGGGTCTTACAGTGCCCGAGGGGCCGTAATTGCAGGAGTAGCAGAATTGATTTCCGTTCCCATCTCCTGGACCGAAAGTTCCAACGTCAAGCGACTTAGCCCAGGTAAAGTTACTCAGCAGATACAATCCCTGATGAAAACGCTTTTCCGCGTGAAGTTGCAGAGAATTGTAGTTACTTCTCATTTCCGGTTCATTGTAAACCGCGTTGTTGCGTTGGTATTCCGGTACAGCCCAACCATAGTTGGCGAAGAACGGCTCGCGGGAAGTGTAGGGGCCCGGTCCCGGAGGCGGCATGTTAACGTCAAAGTTATCCCACAGATGGCGCCCGATGTTGCCTATATATGCAACTGAGGCCGTAATCTGCCAGGGAAACGCATGCTCCAAGGTCACGTTGTAAGTGTCGTTGTAACTATGCGGATAGCTTCCGACCCCAACGAAGTATTCACTGCCGCCAGGGGCGCCCTGAAATGAAATCTGGCCGTTTGCCGGGAACGCTGGAAGTGCGGGCGGAGCGCCCGGGCCCTGATCGAGTGTGTAACCCAGTGGGGCATAGGGATTGGCCTGGACATCGGTTTGGCTTTGCTTGATAGGCCAGCAGCATCCTTGAGTTCCAAATCCGGCTCCGGACGAATTCATGAAGTAGCTGCGGCCGTATCCACCGCGGAGCACAGTTTCGTGCGGCAAGCGATACGCCACTCCCAGACGCGGTGAAAATTCGGTTTTCGGGGTTGTTACTCCGGCATATTTGCCGGCCAAGTTGGTCAACAACAGTGTGTCGGTGGCTATATCGATATTTCCGTCGCTCTGGCCGTTTTGCGTGAAGATCGGACTCATATAATCCCAGCGCAAGCCCAATGTCAGGGTTAGTCTAGGCGTAACCTGCCAGGTGTCCTGACCGTAGAAAGCGTACTTCCAAAGTTTTTCCTGAGGCTGAACCAGCGTTATGTCCCTGTTAAAGTTGGACGTAAGACCAAGTTCAAGCGCCGCCAAGCCTGATCCGCAAAAGGAACCGGCGGGTAGGGTGCCGGTACAAGAGGGATCGTTAAGCTGAGTGAGGGACTGGCTAACCAAGAAGGTTCCGCGCCCGCTGACGTCGGTTCGGATGCCGAAAAACTTTCCGATATCGGCGCCCCACTTAAAGGCATGGTGGCCCTTGGTCTTGGTCCAGTTGTTGTAGAACTCGAAGTTTGCCTCGCGTTCAAAGAACGGCAGACCCTCGTCGCCCATTGTGAAGGCGGTCAGTGGATCACTGATCTGTATCTCCGGCAACCCCGAGGTGTAGACAGTGCCCAGATTGATGTTGGGGATTCCGGCATTTGTCGCCGCATTCGTCTGGTAATCCGGCTGCAGTTCGGAAATGACGATGCGCGAAAAAGCGAATCGGGCGTCGGTCAGCAGAGAGGGGGAGAAAGTGTGTTGATAATCGACCATAACGCTCTTGTCGTGATCGGCCGAAAGGCCCGCATTGGCCGACCCGGTGGTCAGAGGGTTACCACCTCCCGCGACGCCGTAGGCCGTAGGAGTGTTAAAGTTCGCCTTAAAATAAGTGAATTTCCCGAACACAACGGTTTTCGAGGTAACAAAGTAATCGCCGCGAGTATCGAACTGGTCCTGGTCGAAGGTGGCGGCCCGGGAGATCTGATAGTTTTGTTGAGTGCCAGGTCCATTAGGCTGCGGCAACAGCGCCAGCAGGTTTTGCGTTGCCTGGCTGAGCCGGGTGGGGCAAATCACATTGAGTTCGGGGGTGCCCGGGCAACCGTCAAACTGGGTTCTTCCGGTTCCATCCGGATTTCCAGTCGCCGGATCGTAGATCGGATCGGTCGCTGCTACGGAACTGAAATCTCCAGTTCTGAACGCGTCAATCGGTACTGTCTCATTGCCGGAACCGAACAGGTTATTCCGCATCCTCTGGTAGTCGCCAAAGAAAAAGATCTTGTCCTTGATGACTGGGCCACCCACGCTGCCACCAAACTGGTTCCAGACATCGCCCGGAATACCACTTACGTGTTGAGAAAACTGGTCGGCGGCGTTGAAACCAGAGGTGCGATAGTTTTCGAAAGCCGATCCGTGAAATGCGTTTGTGCCCGACTTCGTCGTGATCTGCCAAAGTCCGCCAGCTACCTTGCCGTATTCGGCATCGTAATCGCTGGTTGCGAGTTTCACTTCCTGCACGGCGTCGTTCGGAACCACGATGATCGATAGCCCCTGGATCGCCTCCGTGTTCTCCACCCCATCCAGCAGGTGTCCGTTAGCACCAGGTGAGGCTCCGTTGATGTTGACGTCGAAATCCTCTCCCGCATTCTCAGGGTGAAGATCGAGTTGGCCGCTCGGCATAGAGACGCCGGGAGCCAAAAGCGACAATCGAGTGATGTTGTTGCCGAAGGTTGGAAGCGCGTTAATCTCGGTCGAATGTATTTCTTCATTCACTTCCGCGCTATCCGTTTGGAGAAGAGGCGCTTCGCCGGATACCTCAACCTTGGTCGAGGCGGTGCCGACCGGTAGCTTGGCGTCGATACGGACGCCGATACCGGCATCGATGCGGGTGCCCTCTCTTATGAATTGCGCGAAGCCCTCCTTCTTGACCGTGACCGAATAGGTTCCCGGGATCAGACTGGGGAACCTGTACGCGCCGTCGCGATTGGTGACGGTCTTCTCGGTGACTGCGTCTCCGACGTTCGTTACTTCTACGGTTGCACCGGAGATGGCCGCGCCGGAAGCATCAGTTACGTTGCCCTCGATGCCTCCGGTGACTGCCGTTTGCGCGTGCAACAGGCCAACTAATGCCAGGGAAAGAACTGCGATGAGAGTTAGAAAACGATATGTGGCGGAGTTCATCTTGGAGCCTCCTTGGGCGACAGACGACGACGGCGCTCGCGATCGGGGAAGACCTGAGGCGCAATGGAGCATGGAGTTTCTGGCAGCTGCACGCTGCTGCAGAGGTGGATCGACGTGGCTCTGAAAGCTCTCATGGACCGACGCGGAAGGTAACCTATGTTTCGCCGAGTGTCAAGGGAAATATTGTCAACACTAATGTCTACAAATGTTGGTATCCGTTAAGAATTACAGTAAAAACGCGGTTCCAATCCCAATTTTGAGGACGCTTAGTCAGCCATTTTCTGCCAACTATACTGTTGTTCTCGTTCAGAATGATTAGTGACATTCGAATAGAGTGTCGGAATGCAAATACGCGGAGGGAAACCACCTGGGTCTGGGCGCCTGGCTCGGACCGGAGTGGAGTTAAGTCGAGAGGCTC
>Ga0182024_10006832_pt1 | contig 24871 bp, 28 predicted proteins | sample P32metaG_FD_120480 | JGI IMG/M metagenome (GOLD analysis project Ga0182024, IMG submission 120480) | Permafrost microbial communities from Stordalen Mire, Sweden - P3-2 metaG (Illumina Assembly) | ecosystem: Environmental > Terrestrial > Soil > Wetlands > Permafrost | place: Sweden: Stordalen...
CGACATGCTCACGCGTGCCGCGATCCGCGAGATGGTCGTCCCATCGCTCCTGCCGGTTCTCTCGCCGATCGTGCTTTACGTGATCGTCGACAACATCGCCGGGAAGGCACAGGCCTTCGCGGCTCTCGGCGCGATGCTGCTCGGCGTCATCGTGACCGGCCTTTTTGTCGCGATCTCGATGACGTCGGGGGGCGGCGCCTGGGACAACGCAAAGAAGTTCATCGAGGATGGCCATTACGGCGGCAAAGGGTCGGACGCCCATAAGGCTGCCGTCACCGGCGACACGGTCGGCGATCCTTACAAGGACACGGCGGGCCCGGCGGTCAACCCGATGATCAAGATCACCAACATTGTGGCGCTGCTCCTCCTCGCCACTCTCGCGCACGGAATTTGAGACGCCGGACCGAACGCAACCCGCCTCTTTCCCATCGCGCAGGGCCGGTGGGAATGCATTGGCCGGCGAAAAACGAGGTCAGGGGCCGGGGTGGCTGCCGGGAACCTGGTTGCCGCCTGGCGTCACGCCGATGGGCACGCCGGGCGTGGCGTTGAACAGCTGCTGAAGGAAGGTCAGCTCGCGCCCCCGCGCGGGCGTCGTCCTCGTTTCGAACGCAATGACATGCCCGTCCTTGAGACTGTAGTGTTTGACAGCCTGCACCTTCCCGTCCTTGTCGAATCGAATGGCAAGGATGGAACGGTTCTCCGTCTTGGGATCGAAGAAGGCGAGCTGCCTTTCCAGACTCGAGATGTAATACCACGAATCGCTGCCAAAGGTCGCCCGGGTCGATGGATCGCCCAACCTGGCCTGCACGCTGGTTTCGGTGTCGGCTCCCACTTTGATGGCGGCCTCGCCCGCCGGGTCCGGCAGATAGCCGCGCTGGTTCACCACGGGCACGCAACCGGCGACCAGCAGAACCGTGAAAGCGAAAAACGGACGCCGCATCGAAGACACCTCAACAAAGTCCGCACCGGCCGCCCCTGCCGCATGTGCTACCGTTGCACCGGCGGTGTTGCAAGTCCCGGTCTGACGGCGGCAAGAGGACGAGGATGTTGAGGGCGCATCGGGAGCGCGGCATGCACCGGCGGATCGGGGCGCAGCTTGGCGCCGGCCTTTCCGCCCGGGCGAGAGAGCCGGTGTTCTTCCTCCATTGCGGCGTGCCCGACACGATCGACGGTCGTTTCGACGTTCTGATGCTGCACGCGTGGCTCGTGCTTGAGCGGCTGCAATCGCATGGTGAGGATGATCTTGCCCAGGCGCTCGTCGACGCTCTGTTCGTGCATCTCGAAGAGGCGCTTCGCGAGCAGGGTGCCGGCGACATGAGCATGAGCCGCCGCCTGAAGAAGATGGCGGGCGCCTTCTACGGACGGCTGCAGGCCTATCGGGATGCCACCGACGAGAATGCGCTGGCCGCCGCCGTGACGCGCAATCTGTACAGGGGCGATGCTTCACGGGTTGAACAGGCGGTGGGGATTGCCAGATATGCGGTCGCGGCGCGCACGCGGCTCGCACAGTGCTGCCTCGAACAGGGGCAACTGGAATTCGGGCCGCTTCCCGCGCCGGTGGAAGCAATTGCGTGATGGCAGCAGCACCGCTCGAGCGATTCTACAATCTCGCGGTTCTTTCGGACGCGGGGTATGAAACGGTCATTTCCGCAACCGAGGACGAGCGTCGCGGTCTCGCCGAATGGGCCGGCGTTGAAGAGGTGTCCCGGCTGCAAGGGCGTATTGCCGTTTGGCCGCAATCGAAGACCCGCTTCGCGATCGAAACCGAATTTGAAGCCGACATCGTGCAGAGCTGCGTGGTGACTCTTGCGCCGGTGCATTCGCGCATCGCACGGAGCTTCACGCGAATCCTTCATCTTGCGCCCGGTGCCCACCGCTTTGCGGACAGAGGCGGATTAGTGGCGCCGGATTCGCTCGACGAGGAAGCGCCCGATGAAATAGAGCGCACGCGCTACGACTTGGCGACGCCCCTGCGCGAGGAGCTTGCGCTGGCCATCGATCCCTATCCCCGCGCGCCCGGCGTGGGATTTGACGCGCCCGATGACGCAGAAGACCAACCGGACAGCCCCTTCGCCGTGCTCGAAAAGCTGAAGCGCAGCAGCTAGAGGCGTCGCAGTCCGTGCCATTCCGGCGCCTGCGAAAGAACTATTCACACCGCCCGGCGCTCAAGCGAACGTGACCAGGCTGGCTTGTTCCCCTCCAGACTCGCGCCGCCAACAGGCATAGGATTTGTTAGTTCTGGCGGGAGGCGCGAGATGAGATATTTGCGGCCTGTGTGGGCAGCCTTCGCAACATCGCTGGTGCTCCTCGGGGTACCGGGGAGTTCGCTGGCGCAGCCAAATCCCGCAGCGACAGGGGCCGATGCGTCTGGTGCCGATACAACGGTCGTGGTGCCTGCCGGACAGGCTTCACAGCAGAGACCACCGTCGGGTGACGAAATGATCTGCCAGATCTCTGCCCCCATGACGGGGACGCGATTGGGCGGCGGCCGCGAGTGCCACACAAGGCGAGACTGGGATCGCCGCCAGCATGACGCTCAGCTGCTGGTTCAAAAGAAGCAGAGCCTCGGCTTTGTGTGGAGTCCTACAGGCGGCGGCCACTAAGCATTTCCGTGCCAGCCCAGCGATTCCTGCTGGAGAGGCCTGACTGCCAGCGCTCGAAGCCTGGTCGGGATGCTCTCCGGGCTCCTTGAAACTCCTGCCGGTTTCCTGTTCACTCCGCGGCTCGTTTTGCCGCCCATGCCCGGTCCGGCGATTGCCGTCGTCCGGGAACCCCCGACAAATTCGGGAGATGGATCAAGGAGTTGTACCGCCATGGCGGTTCCAAAGAGAAAAACATCGCCGTCGCGGCGCAACATGCGCCGGTCCCATCACCGGCTTGTGCGGGCCACTCATGTGGAATGCCCGCAATGCGGCGAGCAGAAGCGGCCGCATCATGTTTGTGGGGCGTGCGGCCATTATGGCGGCCGCGAGGTCTCGAAGGTCGAAGCCTGATCGGGTCGCCTGAGCCGCTTCAGGCGGGGCAGGCAACGAGGCGACTGTGAGCCGCGAACTGACGGTTTCAATTGATGCGATGGGCGGCGACGCCGGGCCCGGCGTGGTCTTGGCTGCGCTCGCGCGTTCGCTGGTTCGCCATCCCACCGTGCGCTACGTGCTTCACGGCGACGAAGCCGTGCTGAAGCCCCTTCTGGCCAAGCGCGCAAAGCTTGCGGCGCGCACGGAAGTGCGGCACAGCGCCGAGCATGTGCGCATGGAGGACAAACCCAGCCAGGCGCTCCGGCGAGGGCGCAACACCAGCATGTGGCGCGCGATCGGCTCGGTCGCAAACAAGGAGGCCGAGGTCGCCATTTCGGCCGGCAACACCGGCGCGCTCATGGCGATGTCGATGTTCCAGCTGGGCCTGATCGAAGGAATCGAACGGCCTGCGATCGCGGCCCTTTGGCCCACGAAGCGGGGTCAGACCGTTGTCCTCGATGTCGGCGCAAACATTGCCACCAACTCCCAGCAGCTTGTGGATTTCGCGGTCATGGGCGAGGCGTTCGCGCGCGCCATTCTGGGGCTGGAGCGTCCAAGCGTCGGACTTCTCAATGTCGGTGCCGAGGACGTGAAGGGCAACGAAGTGGTACGTGGCGCAGCCCAGATACTGCGTGGTGCCGATCTGCCCATCGAGTTTTGCGGTTTCGTCGAGGGCGACGATATTTCGGAGGGCACGGTGGATGTCGTGGTGACGGACGGGTTCACCGGCAATATCGCGCTGAAAGCGGCGGAAGGTACTGCCAAGCTGGTGACGTATTTTCTGCGCACCGCGCTCCGGCGGAGTTTTCTCTCACGTCTGGGCGCGCTTCTGGCCAGCGGCGCGCTCAGGACGCTAAGGCGCAAACTGGATCCCAGAGCAGCCAATGGCGGCATCTTTCTCGGGCTGAACGGCGTGGTGGTGAAGAGCCATGGCAGCACCGACGCGCTCGGGTTTGCCAGCGCGCTCGACATGGCGGTCGACATTGCACGCGCGGAAGTGATTCCAAAAATCGTTGCGGACCGCGCCGTTGTGGCACCGCTGTTCCGCGCGGCCGCCAACGCCGGAGCCGCCGCTTCGTGACATTCGTCCGGTCTATTGTCCTCGGTTTGGGTTGCTCGCTTCCCGAAAACGTCCTGACCAATGCCGAACTGGCGCGCCGGGTCGATACCAGCGACGACTGGATCGTCGATCGCACCGGAATCAGACGCCGTCACATCGCCCTGCCGGGCGAAACGACGTCCACTCTGGCGCTCGGTGCTGCCCGCGCTGCGCTGTCAGACGCCGGCCTCGGCGCGGACGCGCTCGACCTGATCGTCGTGGCGACCACGACCCCCGACGAAACCTTTCCGGCAGTTGCCACAAACATCCAGGCGCGACTGGGCATGACGCGCGGCGCCGCCTTCGACGTCCAGGCCGTATGCTCCGGCTTCGTGTACGCGCTTGCCGTAGCCGACAATTTCATCAAGGCCGGGCAGGCGAGAACGGTGCTGGTGGTCGGCGCCGAAACCATGTCGCGCCTGCTGGACTGGGGCGACCGCGCCACCTGCGTGCTTTTCGGCGACGGCGCCGGCGCGATGGTGCTGCAAGCCGGCGAGGGCAGGGGCGATTCGTCCGATCGGGGAATCCTCAACACGCAGCTCTACTCCGACGGACGTCTCCACGATCTGCTCTATGTCGATGGCGGCCCCTCGACTACCCAGACCACGGGCAAGCTGCGCATGCAGGGCCGGGAAGTCTTCAAGCACGCCGTCATCAACACCACCGCCGCGATCGAAGCGTCCGCACGGGCGGGTGGTGTCTCCGTTTCGGAAATCGCCTGGATCGTGCCCCATCAGGCCAATCAGCGAATCCTCGACGCGACGGCGCGGCGCCTCGGCATTCCCGGAGAGCGCATCATCTCCACCATCGCCGAGCACGGAAACACCTCGGCCGCGTCGGTGCCGCTGGCGCTGGCGGTGGCTGTCGCCGATGGACGGATCAAGCGGGGCGATCTCATCCTTCTCGAAGCGATGGGCGGCGGTTTCACCTGGGGTGCGGCGCTCGTCAGGTGGTGAGCGACGGTCTCAACCGGGCGATTTATCCCTTTGATGTTGACGGAAAAAACATGAGCGCCTAGGTTTTCGCTCCCGGGCAGGGAGTCGCATTTTTCATGAACACGGAGACCCTGACGCGGGCCGATCTGACCGAAGCGGTGTTCCGGGCGGTCGGACTGTCGCGAAGCGAGTCCGCCCAGATGGTGGAAGACATTCTGGAGGAAATCTCGGCCGCTTTGTCGCGCGGCGAGACGGTGAAGCTGTCGTCATTCGGTACATTCAGCGTTCGACAGAAGTCGCAGCGAATGGGCCGCAATCCCAAGACGGGCGATGAAGTCCCGATTGCGCCGCGCCGCGTGCTCGTGTTCCGGCCGAGCCATGTTCTGAAGTCGATGCTCAATGGAGAAACGCCGGAGATCGAACTCGACGAGGAGTGAATATGGCGCAAGCGGCCGCCCTATGCATGAAATCGCCCGAAGCCTTCCGCACGATCAGCGAGGTGGCGGCCGTCCTCGATGTCCCACAGCACGTGCTGCGATTTTGGGAGACGCGCTTCCCTCACATCAAGCCGATCAAGCGCGCGGGCGGCCGGCGCTTCTACCGGCCCGAAGATGTCGATCTGCTGCGCGGCATCCGCGTGCTTCTCTATTTCGATGGCTACACGATCAAGGGCGTGCAGAAAATCCTGCGCGAGAAAGGCGCGCGCTTTGCCGCGGACATCGGCCGCAACGAAGCGCGGACACTTGGAATCGGGAGAGAGTCCGGATCGACCGTTCCCAAAGACGAGGGCTTCGACGCGCTCGCGACGCTTGCGCGCATTCACAGCGATGACGCGCGGACGCTTGCGCTCGACGTGGATCTTCGCGCGGACCTCACGTCCTTGCTCTCGGAGCTGCTCGCGCTGAAAACCGACCTCGCCGCCGCGCGAAGCCGTTTTCCCGCATAAGGCGCCCTGCGGATTGCCCCCCGGCATCCGCGCGCTTATAGTTTGCGTCCCGCGGCACGGACCCGCCGCGGCACCGGTACGGAGCGTGGCGCAGCCTGGTTAGCGCACCAGTCTGGGGGACTGGGGGTCGAGAGTTCAAATCTCTCCGCTCCGACCAAATAAACCAAAAATAATAACTTCAATTTGAAAACAAATCTGACAACCAGCGGGGAGTGTCCTGATTTGAATTTCTGTCTTCGCTAGACAGACTTCGCCTTCGCGATCCTGAGAAGCAGTTCCCACGATACCGTCGTGGCCGAGAACAGCAGGATGATGGCGGCGGTTGCGAACATGTTGCGGCTATCCCCCTTATCGAAAGCCATGCTCAGGGCGGCAAAAATAAGCATTCCGAAGCCGACAAGGGATGAAAACTGACGACGCAGCGATTGAAAACGCAAGCCCGGATCGTAGGGTCGCCTGAGCGCCATGTATAACCGGATCAGGCCCCAGACGCCCCATAACGCGGCAACCGCGAGCGTTGCGAAGCCAAACGTCGAAATTTCGGTCCTTGGGAAGATTGCCAGCAGTGCAACCATCATGACCGCAAGGAAGTTCTGAAACGCCTGCTCGGCCAAACGCTTTGAGTCTTCATCCGCGTCGCCCAGGATGGCGGACGCGTTTATCGAGACAGCAACGAACAAAAGCCCCAACAGCGTGGCCGCAATACCCCCAATCGTTGAATAGAAACCGAACCACCCCTGCATCGAAGAATCGCGCCTATGATGTCCGCTCGACCAATTCTTCCAACGTCCACGGCCTATCAGAGACGCCCCACCCTTGGGCCCGCTCAAATTCCTTGTGAGGAAAATCGCGCTTCCGGCGACAGGAAGCGCACTCAGAACCGGCGGGAGTCGGACCTTTGAAGAGCGATCTGCGCGGAATTCTCATTGTTGGCCTCGAACGACAATTTGCCATGCTATGCGGGCCAGTCGGTCTATCTCGACCAGTTGCTTATTGTGATAGGCGGGAAGAAACCGAAACGACTGGACGCAGCCCAACGCCGCAGCATCAAGAGAAGAACTGTCGCTGGAACGCACAACCGTAGCGTCTTTCGGTATGCCATCGGTGCCGACACGATACCCGATGTCTGCGACCCCCTGCTGATTTCGGCTGATCGCAGAAGATGGGTATGACAATCGGCAATTTGCTGCGGGCGTACCGTCCGGCGCAGGTACAAAAAACAGATGAGCCGCGCTAGGCCAGTTGATTCCACCGACCCAGACAATTTCTGCTGGTGTTCCCGTTACGAGTTGCGGCCGTATATGCTCACCGTCCGCGCATGCCAGCGCCGCCTTATCAAGATCGCTGTCACCGCTTGATCGGTACAACGATGTGTCGTGGATGGTGCCATCCGGTGTAAGGCGGTACCAAAACAAGGTCGGCTTCGTATCGGGGGAAATTGTTCGCCCCGTAGGTAAGGATTTGTCGCAAGAACTCTGTGAGGGACGAGGCGGAGGTTGCTGGACACCGCGAGGGCCACCAACGCGCGAAGCTGTTACGACCATCACGTCAGTGGGCTGCGGCCAAGGGCCGGAAGGTGACTGCGCACAGGCCGCCGAATTCCACAGCATCGCCAATGCGAACATAGCGCGCGAATTCAGGAGGTGTCTCATGCCCATTCCTAATTGAGACGCCAGTTCATGGTTATTGCTTTATCGATCTGCACCGGCACGCCATCCTTTTTAACTGGAAAATATCGGAATGCCTGAAGACAACTCAGCGTCCAGTCGTCGAGATCGGTGTAGCCGCTAGACTTCGTAATGCTCAAATCCTTTACGCTGCCGTCTGTAGCAATGTGGAAGGAAGTGCTCACTGTTCCTTGTTCGTGGCGACGGACGGCGAATGGTGGATATTCCGGGCACAGATTGGGAGAGCCATCGGGCGAAGGCTCGCTAAAACCCAAAAAAGGGCGAATGTACCGCGATATCTTCTCCGGCCACCAAAAAAATCCCCCGATCCACGCGATCTCCACGGGTTTGCCATCGACGGTCATGGGGGGAAGATGTTTTGCGAAACAGCCGAGAACAGCGCTATCCAGCGTCGAGTTGCCGCTCGATTTGTAGAGTGCTACGTCACGAATTTCGCCGTGCGGGAGCAGGCGGTACGAAAAAAGCGTCGCAATCCGTTTGTGGGAGGTCCTGACATCTGACGGCAAGATGTTGTCGCAATTTGTTCGGAGCGTTTCGGGCACGGGTGCTTGCGATGCCGTCGGCGTTGGGACCGTGGACGGAGTCGGGGACTGAGCCCACGCCGAAGAGGCAACCCCAACAATCGATGCAAACGCGAGGATCGAAGTGTTACCCCCTGTGTTACCCCGACAGCTTTGCATCGACGCGTCCCCGTTAGTCACCAGTCCAAATGGTCAAAAGTGAGCGTTCGGTATAACATGGGGTAACAGACTCGAGTGTGCTACGGCGTTACCCCGTAAGCGCTCATGTTACGAAAGAGCGCGCCGAAAGCAAGGAAAGCAGGACTCTGACGCACGGGAGATGTTCAGTCGTGTGTTCTCGTGTAGTCCCGCGATGAGAGTCTGAGGGACCGGGGGTCGAGAGGTAAAATCTCTCCGCTCCGACCAAATACACATAAAAACATAACGGCAGCAAGGGACTACTCACGCGCAGGCCCGCACTGCGGTACGAGAATTGGGTTCGCCTGACAGCCCGGGGGCGCAAGTTCAAATCACGCCGATCCGCGATAAACTTAAAGGCAAGGTGGCGCTGTGGTTGCCAGACAGCGGCAAAGGGATTGATTCTAACTCGGATCTAAAGGTCTGAACAATGAATAACGGGACAGCATACGGCTCGTTCCAAGAGGCCGGGGGTGAAGTCGTTGTCCTGCGCGCTTCTCGTTCTTCCCAAGGTGCACGTAATTGGCAGCACCTTTCAGCAACGCTATCGCGGCCCATTTCCGGGCTTCATCTTCCGTCTTGAAGGATTTGGACTTGAGTGGCGTTGTAACACCCGGCTTGACCACGCCGTATCCGACGCTGAACCGCTTCGTTGTCATTTGGGCCATTCCGCTGTGGGCGCGAATCGCCAGAATCATACACGGCCAGTCAATGCGGGCACTCTCGCTAAACCTGGCCCCGTTGCTTGCCCAACAGTGATTCCGGTTGCTTGGGCGGGCTAGCCTTGATGCATTTGGTCCGCTGAAATTCCTTGTCGTGAAAATCGCCATTCTTGCCTCGCTCCTTGAAAATGCTGCAACGCAGCATTAAACTGGTAGGCTGCGCTCGGCGCATTGCTTCTGAAGGGAACACCAAGATGCGCCTGCCCGACGGCAAATCCTTCAACGTCGGCAACCGGTCCTGGCAAGCGGTTCTGGCGGAACAAGCTGGTGCTCTTGGCACAGGCACGCCAGCCGCCCACCAGCTGAGCGAAATTTCGGACTTCGGTTCCAATCCGGGTGGGTTGCGGATGTGGGCTTACGTTCCTCCGGGTCTGCCGGCCGGTTCGCCGCTTGTCGTCGTTCTTCATGGCTGTGGTCAGAACGCATCGGCCTATACCAACGGTGCCGGCTGGAGCGATCTGGCCGACCGTTATGGCTTTGGCGTACTGGCGCCGGAACAGACATCGCAGAACAATCCCAATGGTTGCTTTAACTGGTTCCAGCCGGAAGACACGGCTCGGGGACGTGGCGAGGCCGCTTCGATCAAACAGATGATCGACACCATGCTGGCCATCCACGGTTTCGACGACCGCCGCGTGTTCGTTACCGGTCTCTCCGCCGGCGGTGCCATGGCGTCGGTGATGCTGGCGACCTATCCGGAAATTTTCGCCGGCGGCGCGATTATTGCCGGAGTTCCTTACGGCGCAGCCTCCAATCTCTCCGAAGCGCTTCGCGCAATGCACACACCCCCAGCGTGGTCTGCAAGGGAATGGGGCGACACGATCCGGCGCGCGTCACTCCATGACGGGTTATGGCCGAAAGTGTCGATCTGGCATGGCGATGCCGACTACACGGTGTCGCCATCGAATGCCGAAGCGAGCATCGATCAATGGGCGGACGTACTTGGCGTTTCGCGCGGCCCCGCGCGTGAGGAATCCGCGGCCGGCTATCAGCACCGCATCTGGCTGGATACCCACGGCATTCCGGTGCTGGAGGCCTATCTGCTCAAGGGTTTTGGACATGGCACACCGATACTGACCGGATCGTCTCCCGACGCCTGCGGGACGCCCGGTCCCTTTTTCTTGCCGGCCGGGATTTCTTCGAGCGCCAGAATCGCCGAATTCTTCGACCTTCGGGCGCCCGCCCTCTCCCGCAACGCGGTGGCCACAGCCGGTTCGCCGCCCGCGGTGTCGGGCGGAATTTTGCGATGGTTCCGTCCACCGGCTCCGGCTTGCGAGCCGGCGACTCCTCCGGAAGCGTCGCGAGGAATCCACCTGGGGCGTACGATATCCGAGGCGCTACGGGCAGCGGGTCTGCTTAAATAGGCCCACTAAACATGCGTTCGCGGGCACGTGAGTGTTTCGGCGAACCCACCCCCTAAGTCGCGACCGGAACGTGCCCGAATGCTTCACGTGAAACACAGCAAAACAGGGAAATCTCCTGTTCGGCCAGGTTTCAAGGCCTGTTTTGCGGCGCGATCCAACCGCCCCGGCCGTTGATATTCCTGACGATTTGCCCGGACGCGACGAGTTGGAACAACCAGGGCCTGTATCCGGCCTGATAAGCAGGAGACAGGACGCATGGGCCTGTTGCCGCTATTCTTGCGGCCGCGGGGGGCCTCAACTATGACCTCTGTCGCGACTCTTGCTGCATTCGCAGTTTGCGTCGATTGGTGCCGTCGCGCCTGCGAAGGCGCAAACAATTGGAGGGAGCCATGAAATTCAGTCCAGCCTTATCGATAGCGCTTGCGTTGGGCGCGATCGCAGTCTCGTCCAATGTCTCGGCCGGTGCGGCCTTAAGCGAGAAGGCGCAGATCGAAGCGTTGGAGAACCGCTTTGCCGCGGCGTTCAACGCGAAGGATGTCGACGCCATCATGAAGGCGTACGTTCCCGATCAAAGCCTGTTTGTGTTCGATCTCGTTCCTCCCCGCCAATATGTCGGCGCGGCCGCCTACCGGAAGGACTGGCAGGATTTTCTCGCGACGTTCAAAGGGCCGATCAAGTTTGCGATCAGCGACCTCGATATTTATGCGAGCGGCCGGTTGGGCTACAGCCACTGCATTCAGCACGTGACAGGCACGGACACGAAGGGAACGCCCGTCGATTTCACCGTGCGGGTCACGGACGTGTACCGCAAGATCAAGGGTGACTGGCTCATCGTTCACGAACATGTCTCGGTCCCCGTGAACATGGACACCGGCAAGCCGGACTTGAATTCCGCGCCGTAAGGCGGCCTGCGACGGCGGAATAGTCGCGTGTCGGCGGGATTGCGCCATGGGCCGCGCAACCGCAACGGCAGTTGGATGGGTCGCTACGATGAGTGAGAGCTCGTTCCATTCGCTCAAAAAACACTCAGAGTAGAGCCGCGGCCTTTTGCAGGGCGATCGAGAGGCCGATGGCGAAGGGGATGCCGACGGCGGCCCATGCCAAAAATCCGGCCACGCCGAATTTCCCGCGTGCTGCCGTCTGCGCGTCAGCGCGGCCCAGATCCTCGCGCTGGCGCGCGCGCTCGCGCGCGAGTTCCTCATCGGTCATGTAATGCCTGTCCTTCACCGGCGTGATGAAAACGTTGCACAGGAGGCCGCACAACAAGAGGAGCGCCATCAAATAAAGCGTGCCGTCATAGACAAGGTTCTTCGGCACCCCGTGGGCGAGCTGCACTTCGCGCAGACCCGCAATCAACGCCGGTCCCACGACTCCAGCGACAGACCAGGCAGTGATCAGGCGGCCGTGAATGGCACCCACCATCTGCGTGCCGAAAATGTCGGCGAGATAGGCAGGCACCGTGGCAAAGCCGCCGCCATACATCGTCAGGATGATGCAGATGGAGGCAACGAACAGCGGCGCCAGGCCCATATGGCCCCAGGTCGGCAGGAGGGCATAGAGGATCATCCCCAGCAGGAAGAAAACATGGTAGGTGTTCTTGCGGCCGAGCCGGTCGGAAAGCGACGCCCAGAATATCCGGCCGACGCTGTTGAACAGACTGATCAGCCCGACAAGTCCGGCAGCTGCGGCCACGATGGCAGTTTTTTGCGCGCCGCTGAGCGCGGCATGAGCGTCCAGCCCGAGCAGCCGCGGACCGAACACTTCCTGCAGCATTGGGCTCGCCATCGCAATCACCGCGATTCCCGCGGTCACGTTCAGGCACAGCACGCCCCAAAGCAGCCAGAACTGCGGCACCGCCCACACGCGGTCGGCATGCACGTGACGGCTGGTGATCATGGGGTTGTTTGTTTGTGCGGACGGCAGCGCCCCCGCTGGGAGCCATCCCGCAGGCGGCACGCGGAAACCGAACGCGCCGAGGCTCATTGCGACGAAGTAGATCGCGCCCATCGCCATCAGCGTGGCCGCGACTCCGGGGATGCCATGGCTCGCAAAACGGGCCATCAGCCACACCGCCAGGGGGGCGCCGATCATTGCGCCGCCGCCATAGCCCATGATGGCGAAGCCTGTCGCCATCCCGCGTCGGTCCGGGAACCACTTGATCAAGGTGGAAACGGGCGTGATGTAGCCCAGTCCCTGTCCGATGCCGCCAACGAATCCGCAGCCGAGATAGACAAGCCAGAGCTGGTGAAGGGAGACTCCTGTCCCGCCCAGCATCAACCCGCCGCCCCAGCACAAGGCCGCGACGAAACCGGATTTGCGCGGCCCCGCGCGTTCTACCCATCCCCCGCCTATCGCAGCCGAGATGCCAAGCATGGCGATAAAAATCTCGAAGACATGGGTAACCGTCGGCACCGACCAATTGCAGCCAGTCGATGTCAGCGCGGCGAAAAAACCTTCGTGCGTGCAGGAGGCGGCTGTGGCGGGCAACAATTTGCTCATCGGCAGCCAAAAGACGCTGAATCCGTAGGCCATGCCGATGCAGAGATGGATCCCGAGGGCCGCAGGCGGAACAAGCCAGCGGTTGAAGCCAGCCCGCGCAATGATGCGCTCCCGGCTGAGAGGCCCCGACGTCAATTCGCTCGCATCGGCGACAGCAGGTCCGGCCATAAGTGTCTCCCCCTTTTCCCAATGTTTCTACGAATGCCCTCGCTCCGCAAGATGTGGATCAGAGCGCGCGGGCATGCTTGTCTCGCCCCGGATGGTGTATTTGCCGGGAAAGGATCAGCGGAAATGAGCGGCGGAGACATCCAGGCGCGAGGCGTGCCTCTCTATCTCGACGATCTTTTCGTGGGTCAGAAATTTGCGAGCGGCGCCCATGCGCTCGACGAAGAGCAGATCAGGTCGTTCGCCGGGACCTACGACCCGCAACCTTTTCATCTGGACGGCGAAGCCGCGCGCGATACGCTCTTCGGCGGCTTGGCGGCGAGCGGTTGGCATACGGCCGCGATCACGATGCGGCTCAACGTGGAAAGCGGGCTGCCGATCGCGGGCGGCATCATTGGAAGCGGTGGCGAGATCGACTGGCCGAGACCCACGCGGCCCGGAGACGTTCTGCACGTCGAAAGCGAAGTGCTGGAAATTGTTCCCTCGCGCTCGCGGCCCGACCGGGGGCGGGTGACGGTCTTGAGCCGGACGCTCAATCAGCGGGGTGAGGTGGTGCAGACTTTCAAGGCGAAGCTCGTGGTTCCGCGAAGGTCCGTCGCTTGATTTTGCCCGCTTGCCATCGTCGCCTCTTGCACCTATAGGAAATGGGTACGGCGGCGTTCGTCAGGTGAAGCGCGCACTGTTGTAGATCCGACCCGCGAATGCGCGCCTGGACGAGACAGCCAAACTTCCACGCTGATGACGGTATCCGTTTGTGCGGCCTGAACACCTGTTCAGGTGAAACCCGATGCATCAGGAGCAGTCATGGCAGTCGGAACGGTCAAGTTCTTCAATACCACCAAAGGCTTTGGTTTCATCGCCCCGGAGGGCGGGGGCAAAGACGTGTTCGTGCACGCGAGCGCGGTCGAGGCCGCAGGCATGCGCAGCCTTTCCGAAGGTCAGCGCGTGTCGTTCGACATTCAGCCGGATGCACGCGGCGCCAAGGCCGTCAATCTCAAGGCCTCGTAGAGCGCGACTTCACCTTATGGCGGGGAGGCGGAATGCCTCCCCCCAATGCTCCCCGACGGCGGAGGCCATTTGTCCTCGTCGCCAGGGTTCGCACCCCTTGCACGCTCATTATCGCGATTGACAATCATTCGCAATATCGCTAATGTCCCGCGGCCTAATAGCGGGATCTGCTCGTTCATGATCGTGTGCGTGTGCAATCGTCTTGGAGAGGCGCGGGTGCGGGCGGCAATCGCGCGTGGCGCGGACACCCCGGAGGAGGTCTATTCCTGCTGCGGAGTGGAAAGGAATTGCGGCCAATGCCGAGAAACCATCGAAGACATGCTGGACGAGGCGGACGCGGCGAACCCCCTCAGCAGGGCGGCATAGACGAGGCGCCCGGTCCGTCGCCGCGCAGTTCCCTGCCGGGAAATCCCGACGTCCTGCGATCCTTCAATCTCGTTCTGCGGAACGAGCTCACCGCCATCAATCAGTACTTTCTTCACTCCCGCATGCTCGCGGATTGGGGCCTTTCCGCGCTCGCCGAGAAGGAATACGACGAGTCCGTCGACGAGATGAAACACGCGGACCGGCTGATCCGTCGGATCCTGTTTCTCGGCGGTTTGCCCAACCTCCAGGACCTTGGCAAGCTTCTTGTCGGCGAAAGCGTGAAAGACCTGCTCGGCTGCGACCTCAAACTTGAACAGCGCTCGCTGCCCGATCTCCACGACGCCATCGCGCTCTGCGAACGCGTGGGCGACTATGTTTCGCGCGAATTGTTCCTCGACATACTCGAGAGCGAGGAGGAGCATATCGACTGGCTGCAAACTCAGTTCCGTCTCATCGAGCAAATGGGACTGGAAAATTTCGTACAGCTCCAGACGCGGGCAAACGAACCAGCATCCGGGTGAGCCGGCCCCGTTTTCCTGCTTCGCCAAAGGGGTGAAGACATGCATGCCGAACCCCTGAATGGTGGACGCTCGCGCCGGCACGCATCCCGGAGGACTGGGCGCCAAGACCGATGAGCACACTTTCGCTGTTCGGGCTCTTTGCAGTGACGGCCATGCTTGTCTGTTATGCGTTCGAACAGCGCAGTCCGAATTACGTGCTGGGCTTCGCGGCGGCCTGCGCTCTGGGTTCGGTTTATGGTTTTCTTCAGGGCGCGTGGCCTTTTGGAATCGTTGAGGCGATTTGGTCGGTGGTCGCGCTCCGCCGCTGGTCGTCCGCAGATCGCACTGCTACGCCGGGCTGAGTGCCCGCAGGGGGCTGTCCAGGCTTTGGCCGGTGCGATCAGGTTTTGTCGCGATGCATCCACGGCAGCATCACGCCGACCGGAATGATCCAGAGCGTGCCCGCGAGCGCGTAATAGACCAGGCTCACAAACCAGGGAGCATGCGGCAGCACGCGCAGGCTGACGCCCATTGCGACGAACGCGTAAACCGGCAGCCAGAGGAACGTGCCTATCGTGCCGATCAATTTTTTGCGGTGCGGGCTCATGGGGTGCCGATATGCTGCGCGGCGAATATAGCACGAGGTGGATGCAACCGACCGGGCAGCGGACATCAGGTCGCTGCCGTACGGACCTTCCCGGCATCCGTCGCTAAGAGCGCAAAGTCATGACGGCGGTTGTTGCAGACCAACGAGCTCACAGGCCGAACCGGGCCGCGGTTGGATGGTGGCTGCTCGCGGTGGCGCTTCTTGTAGCGGCAATGGTGACGCTTGGCGGGCTTACCCGGCTGACGGGTTCAGGACTTTCCATCACGCAATGGCAGCCGGTGACCGGAATCGTGCCGCCGCTGAGCGAGCAAGCCTGGGACGCCGAATTCGCCCGGTACCGGCAAATTCCGCAATATCGCCTGGAAAACCGCGGGATGAATCTGCCGGCGTTCCAATCCATCTATTGGTGGGAGTGGACCCATCGCTTTCTGGGCCGGCTGCTGGCCGTGGCGTTCCTCCTCCCGTTCGTCTTTTTCGCCGCAACTGGCGCTATTCCCCGACGCGCTTGGCCGCGGATGTTGGTCCTCTTTTTGCTCGGTGGGCTGCAGGGTTTCGTGGGCTGGTGGATGGTGGAAAGCGGCCTCGAGACGCGCGTCTCCGTCAGCCAATACCGCCTCGCGATTCATCTGGGAGTGGCACTCCTGCTTTTCGGTGCGCTGCTGTGGACCGCCCTCGAGTGTCTGCGCGCCCCTTTTCCTCCCCCATGCGTGGAGGAGGTGCCGACCCCGGCCTTGGGCGGGGAGAGGGGAAGGACCACCTCTTTCGCAGGCCGGGGAGGAAAATTGTTCGCTGCGAGCTTGGCTTTGACGGTCCTGATCTACCTGCAAATGCTGTTGGGGGCGATTGTGGCGGGATTGCATGCGGGGTTGATCTACAACACCTGGCCCTCAATGGACGGAAGCGCGTTTCCTGAAGGTGCGTTCGTTTTGCATTCGTGGTGGGCCAATTTTTTCGAGAATCCCGGGCTCGCGCAATTCGATCACCGTATCGGAGCCTATCTCGTTGCCATCGGCGCAGTCGCGCTCTGGTTTGCCGTGCGCCGTATCAAACCCGACAGAGCGCTTCGCGCGAGCAGCAACGCGCTCGCGGCTACGGTCTTGGTTCAGATCATTCTCGGCATCGCAATCTTGCTGCAGCAGGCGCCGCTGCCGCTCGCGGCTCTTCATCAGGCCACAGCCGTCGCCCTCTTCGCCGCAGCACTCTGGAACGCGTTCGAGCTGTGCCGGCCACGCACCGCTCAACTCGCGGCAAGCGCCTGATCGAGATCGGCGATAATGTCTTCCGTGTTTTCGATGCCCACGGAGAGCCGCACGACATCTGGCCCGGCTCCCGCCGATTTCTTCTGCTCGTCGTTCAGTTGGCGATGCGTGGTCGAGGCCGGATGAATGATCAGACTGCGCGTGTCGCCGACATTGGCGAGATGGCTGAAGAGCTTCACGCCGTTGACGAGCGCCACACCGGCCTCATAGCCGCCCTTGACGCCGAACGTGAAGACGGCGCCTGCGCCTTTCGGCGAATAAGTCCTCTGGAGGCCGTGCGAGGGATCATCCTCCAGCCCCGCATAACTGACCCAGGCGACCCTCCGATTCTCCTTGAGCCATCGGGCGACGGCGAGCGCATTGTCGCAATGGCGCTGCATCCGGAGCGGTAGTGTCTCGATCCCGGTGAGCACCAGAAACGCGTTCATGGGCGACAGCGCCGGCCCCAAATCGCGCAACCCCAGCACGCGACAAGCGATGGCGAAGGCCATGTCGCCGAACGTCTCCCACAGGCGCATGCCGTGATAGGACGGGCAGGGCTCCGACAGAGTGGGATATTTGCCATCGCGGCCCCAATCGAATTTTCCGCCGTCGACGATCAATCCGGCAATGGAATTGCCGTGGCCACCGAGGAATTTTGTTGCCGAATGCACGACAATGTCCGCACCCCATTCGAGCGGGCGGATCAGATAGGGTGAGGCGAGCGTGTTGTCGACGACTAGGGGGACCCCCGCCTGTTTCGCGACTCCGGCGACGGCTTCGATATCGGTGACGATGCCGCCCGGATTGGCGATGCTTTCGATGAAGATCGCCTTCGTCTTCGGCGTGAGCGCGGCGCGAAACGAGTCGGGATCGCGTGTATCGGCCCATTTCACATGCCAATCGAACTTGGCGAAGCCCTGGCTGAACTGGTTGATCGAGCCGCCGTAGAGCTGACGCGCCGCGACGATCTCGTCGCCGGGCTGCATCAAGGTATGCAGCACGATCAATTGCGCTGCATGGCCGGAAGCAACCGCAAGTCCCGCCCGGCCGCCTTCGAGCGCGGCGATACGCTCCTCCAGCACTGCGTTGGTCGGATTCATGATCCGCGAATAGATGTTGCCGAAGACCTGCAGGTTGAAGAGCGCCGCCGCGTGGTCGGCGTCTTCGAACACGAAGGACGTTGTCTGATAGATCGGCGTCGCGCGCGCGCCGGTCGCGGGATCGGGTTGCGCGCCAGCATGCACGCTCAGCGTGTTGAAGCCGTATTCGCTCATCTGCAATTCCTTCGTCTTTCGTGAACCAGAATGGATAAACCGGTAGGCCGCGTCTACACGCGTACAACTCAACGCTTCAGTGAACCGCCTTTGCTGAAGAGCAGCGGCTTGCGGTTGTCGATCAGCTTGCGGTTGACGCCCATCCAGCTGATCTCGCCCGACATCCGGCCGTACTCGATCTTGGGGCAGCGATCCATGACCACGTTGAGGCCCGCCTTGCGCGCCAGCGCCGCGGCTTCCTCATTGATCACGCCGAGCTGCATCCAGATCGTCTTCACGCCGAGCCGGTCCTTCTCCGCAAGCGCTTCGCGCACGATCGCCGGAGCTGCGTCGGGAGATCGAAAAATGTCGATCATGTCGATCGGCGCCGGTACGTCGCGCAGCGACGCATAGACCGTCTGCCCAAGAATCTCCTTGCCGGCGAGGCCGGGATTGACGGGACGAATGACAAAACCCTTGTCGAGCAGATATTTCATCGCGAAATAGCTCGGCCGCATTTCGTTGCCGCTCGCGCCCACCATCGCGATGGTCTTGGTGGAACGCAGAATACTGCGGATGAAGTCGTCGGAATATTGCGGCATCAGGCAGGGCGCTACCCGGGCCAGTTCGGCGCGCGCTTGTCGAGGAAAGCGCCGATGCCTTCCTCGGCTTCCGCCGCGAGCATGTTCGCTGTCATGACTTCGCTCGCGTAATCGTAGGCTTCGCGAAGGGACATCTCGATCTGGCGGTAGAATGCTTCCTTGCCGATCTTGACAGTGCGCACCGGCCTGGCGGCGATCAGCCCGGCCAGCTTCATCGTCTCGGTCTCCAGCGCGTCCGGCGACACGGCGTGGTTCACCAGCCCGAGGCGCCGGGCCTCCTCGGCCCCGACAATCTTCCCCGTGAGCAACAGTTCCATCGCCGCCTTCCGCGACAGGTTCCGTGAAAGCGCGACCATGGGCGTCGAACAGAAAAGGCCGATATTTACGCCCGGCGTAGCGAAGCGCGCCTCGGTCGAGGAGACCGCCAGATCGCAGCTCGCGACGAGCTGGCAGCCCGCGGCCGTAGCGACACCCTGCACTTCGGCGATGAACGGGCAGGGATGCCGCACGATGGATTGCATGAGTCGCGAACATTGCGCGAAAGTTTTCGCGAACGCTTCGCGGCCCCCATCGGGGCCGCAGCGATACCCCGTCATTTCCTTGAGATCGTGTCCCGAACAAAACGCCGGACCCTTGGCGGCCAGCACGATCACCCGCACCGCAGGATCCTCGGCGGCGGCGTCGAGGCTCTCCTGCAGCGCTTCCATCAGCGCCGCATTCAATGCGTTTCGCTGGGCGGGGCGGTTCAACACGAGCCGCAGCACACCGTGCTCGCGTTGCTCGCGTAGCAGGGGTTCGGCATGAGGGTCATTCATGCCGGCAATGTAGGGTCTTCGACGAAAAAGTCACGCCGCTCGGACAACGCGCTCCGGGCGTTTCAGTAGGTGAACGAGCCCAATTTGTTGAAGGTCCCGCCGTTCAATTCGAGAAAACCCGGGCGCGTATTGGGGTTGAACGCAATGGGGCTGAAGTCCCCCGACGGCGCGCTCTCCAACTCCACCCGATTCCCTTCGTGTCGTAGACATGGATACTACTGTCGCCCTGCGCGTCGCATGCTGGGCATACGGTATCATATTACCACACTAACAGAATTCAGGAAAATCAGGCAGAACTCCTTGACCAGGATGGGCAAACGGCCCTATAGGCCGCGGCCGGCACCGATGTCCCCTGGAGCGTCCCCATGAAAACCTACTCGGCCAAGCCGTCCGAGATCGAGAAGAAATGGGTCGTCATCGACGCCTCTGGACTCGTCGTCGGACGCCTCGCTTCCCTCATCGCGCTCCGCCTGCGCGGCAAGCACAAACCCAGCTTCACGCCCCACATGGATTGCGGCGACAACGTCATTGTGGTCAACGCCGCCAAGGTCCTGCTGACGGGAGATAAGCTGAAGAAGAAGGTTTACTACTGGCACACGGGCTATATCGGCGGCATCAAAGAGCGCACGGCGGGCGCGATCATGGAGGGCCGGTTCCCCGAGCGTGTCGTTGAAAAGGCCGTCCAGCGCATGCTGCCCCGCGGTCCGCTCGGGAAGAAGCAATTCGGCAATCTGCGTGTCTATCCAGGCGATAGCCATCCCCATGAGGCCCAACAGCCTGAGCCGGTCGATATCGGCGCGCTCAATCCCAAGAACACGAACTATCGCAGGACGGTCTGAACATGGCTGACGACGTGAAGAGCTTCGGCGATCTGAAATCGACACTCATCAAGGCGAAACCTGCGGAAGCTGCTGCGGAAACCCGCGAAATCCCCAAGAGTAGCCGCGATTCGAAGGGCCGCGCCTATGCCACCGGCAAGCGCAAGAACGCGGTCGCGCGAGTGTGGATCAAGCCGGGTCGCGGGCAGATCGTCGTCAACGGCAAGGAAGAGAAAATCTATTTTGCGCGCCCGGTGCTGCGCATGATCCTGCGCCAACCGCTGATTGCGGCCAGTCGCGACGGCCAGTTCGACGTGGTCTGCACTGTCGCCGGTGGGGGGCTCTCCGGCCAGGCCGGCGCGGTCCGCCACGGCATCTCGAAGGCGCTGGTGGTCTACGAGGGTTCCTTGCGGCCGGTGCTGAAGCAGGGCGGCTTTCTTACCCGCGATCCGCGCGTGGTCGAGCGCAAGAAGTACGGCCATCCCAAAGCGCGACGCAGCTTCCAGTTCTCGAAGAGATAGTGAGAGACGGCGAACGTTTACGCTCGCCGCCTCGAATGTTGCGCTCGGTTGCCGGTTCCTACATCGCTGCCGGGGGAGGCGGCGTGGCCGGCGGCGGCGGTGTTACCACAGCGGCTGACGGGCCGGGAAGCCAGATCGGCGGAGGAGGCCCGTATTCGTTCGAGCCGACCGTTCCGGGCTGCGCGCAAAAATAGATCAGCAGGATAACCGCGGCGAGAGAAATCAACCCGATGATCGGCATAAACACGAAAAGGATGCTGAACAGGCCGAAGGTGAGAAAGCTCAGAAGGGTGAACAACCCCAGCAGAATGGCAAGCGCCCAGGGGATCGCGAGCAGCAGGACCCAGCTCGCAGTCCGCCCAGTGTCGTGAAGCCTTCGTGCCGTGATGCCGAGAGTAGGCAAGAGAAGCGCCAGCCCGTAAAGGGCGCGCAGGCCGCCTCCGGATTCTGCGACGCCGCCAATTATGCTGACACCGATGCCGATGACGAAGTAGACGGCAATGTAATACCAGAACTGTGCGCGACCGACGCGACCTTCGAAGTCCACATAGTGCTTGGAAATCGTGTCCACGAAGTTCTGCCAGAGCCGATTGAAGTCGACCTGATCCATCGCGCATCCTCCCGCAGGTGCCCAAACCTGCTATCGATTGGCGCGGGAAAGCTCTTTGGGCGAAAGCTGCTCGAATGGTTTTCGAGACGGCCGATTTCCCGAGAATCTACGATCCAGTGGAGCTAATTGGGATGACACCACCAAGTCAAGCAATGCGTGTGAGGGCGGAGGCTTGAAACCCCTCATATATGTGGATGGTGGGGCAGGAACGACCGGCCTGGAGATCGTGGCGCGTCTCCGGGAGCGCGACGATCTTTCACTCGTTCTGCTCTCCGACAGCAAACGCAAGGATTTCGAGGCGCGTTCGCAGGCGCTGAATGAAGCCGATATCGCGATCCTTTGCCTGCCCGACGAAGCTGCCCGAGAGGCGGTAGCCGCCATCAGGAACCAGTCGACGCGGGTGCTTGATGCATCGAGTGTGCACCGCATATCCGCGAACTGGACATACGGCTTTCCCGAGCTTGAGGCGAACCGCCGTGAAGCGATCGCAGAGGCGGGAAGGGTGAGCAATCCAGGTTGCTATGCCACCGGTTTTCTCGGCCTGGTGCGCCCGCTGGTGCGTGCAGGTGTCATTCCTCCTGCCTTTCCACTCTCCGTGAATGCCATCTCGGGGTATTCCGGCGGCGGAAAAATGATGATCGCGGAATTCGAAAACGCGGACTCGCATCATTACACCAAAGGGGTTGCGCGCACCTATGCCCTCACGCTCGCGCATAAACACGTTCCGGAGATGCAGCTTCATGCCGGACTTGCGCATCCGCCCGTTTTTGCGCCTACCGTTGCCCGCTTTTATCGGGGCATGATCGTCGAAGTTCCGCTGCAGCTTTGGGCATTGCCGGGCAGTCCGTCGATCCTTGCCATTCACCGGATTCTGAGCGACGCCTACGCAGACCATCCTCTAATGGAGGTCGCAGAACTGGAGAGTTCTCGCGCCATGGCCGCGCTGGACCCGGAACTGCTGTCCCGATCGGACCGAATGAAATTGTTTGTGTTCGGAAACGAGAAGCGTGAGCAGGTTCGGCTCGTGGCCGTTCTGGATAATCTGGGAAAAGGTGCCGGAGGCGCGGCGGTTCAGAATTTGAACGTCATGCTGGGCATGCCCGAGACGAGGGGGCTTCGCTGACATGTACCGTCCGTCCCCGTTCGCCGTCGACGAAGTGCCGGTGCTGCATGCGTTCATTCGCAACCGCAACTTTGCCACGATCGCAGCTGCAAGGGCCGGAGATGTCCACTTCGCCTACGTCCCCGTCATGCTCGACGCCCATGAAGGGACCCGCGGCGGCGTGCGCTATCACCTTGCTCGGGCCAACAAATTGGCGGCCCTCCAAAATGGAGATCGGGTGCGTCTCTCTTTTCTTGGTCCCCACGCCTATGTTTCGCCGGACTGGTATGAAACACCCCGTCTCGTGCCCACCTGGAATTACAGTGCGGTAGAGGGAGAGGGGTCCGTGCGCAGGCTCGACGAGAGGGATTTGCGCAGGCTTCTCGTGGACCTGTCCGCCGCTGAAGAAGAAAAGCTGCGACCCAAAGTCCCGTGGACACTCGACAAGATTCCGGAGGACCGCGTCGCGACGCTGCTGCGGGACATATGCGGATTCGCAGTTGCCTTCGACATGCTGGCGGGCAAATTCAAGCTTTCGCAGGACAAGGCGCCGGCCGACGTCACGGGAGTCGTAGGTGCGCTCGAGGCCCGAGGCGATGCCGCAAGTCGCGCTCTCGCGGAAACGATGATGGAGGCGTTTCCATCGCCTCCTGGGTAAATTACTGCGCCTTGACCTTCACGTAAGTCCCCGGAGCGTCGCCAAGCGGCTTGAGCTTGCCGTCGCCCGGCTCGCGCGCTGCGACCCTCTTTCCGGAAAGGGGCGCCAGCCATGCGTCCCAATCCGTCCACCACGACCCCGCATGCTCCGTCGCGCCAGCCAGCCAATCGGCGACCTCCGGCGGTAGTTTGTCATTGGTCCAGTGCTGGTACTTCTTCGCCGAGGGGGGGTTGATCACACCGGCTATGTGACCCGAACCGGCCAGGATGAATCGAACCGGACCTTTCACGAGCTGCGTTGTCTTGTAGACGGAGCGATACGGCGCGATGTGATCCTCCTTTGCGGACTGCAGGTAGATCGGCACCTTCACCTTTGAAAGATCGAGCTTGAGGCCGCCCAGCACCAGCTTGCCCGTGGCGAGGGCGTTGTTCTTGTAAAACTCGCGCAGATAAAAAAGATGGGTCGCCTCGGGCATTCTGGTCGTATCGGAGTTCCAGTAGAGCAGATCGAACGGAACGGGATCGCGGCCGAGAAGATAGTTGTTCACTACGAACGACCAGATCAGATCGTTGGCCCGCAACATGTTGAAGGTCGTGGCCATCCTGCGCCCTTCGAGAATACCCCCCGCGGCGGTCATCTGTTCCTCGAGCGCTTCCAGCTGAACGTCGTCGATGAAAATCTGAAGATCGCCGGCTTCGCTGAAATCGGACTGTGCGGCGAAGAAGGTCGCGGAATGGATGCGTTTGTCGCCCTTTGCGGCCATGTATGCGAGGGTGGCGGCGAGCAGCGTTCCTCCGATGCAGTAGCCGATGACGTTGGGTGACTGGATTCCGGTGGCCTGCGCCACAGCTTCAAGTGCCGCGAAGATGCCCTCCCGCATGTAATCTTCGAATGTCTTCCCGGCGAGGCGCCCTTCCGGATTGACCCACGACACCACAAACACGGTGTAGCCCTGGGCGACAGACCAACGAATGAAGGAGTTTTCCGGTCGCAAATCCAGGATGTAGAATTTGTTGATCCAGGGAGGGAAGATCAGAAGCGGCCGCTCGTAGGTTTGTTTCGTTGACGGCGCATACTGCAAGAGTTCGATGAGATCGTTGCGGAAAATTACCTTTCCCGGCGCCGTGGCGATGTTCTCGCCCACCCTGAAGACGTCGGTCGATTGCCGGATGGAAAGCTGGCCATGGCCGCGCTCCAGGTCGGCGAGCAGGTTGTCAAGGCCGCGAACGAGATTTTCGCCATTGGACTTGAGTGTCGCGCGAAGCACTTCGGGGTTCGTCAGTACGAAATTGGTGGGTGCGAATGCATCGGCGAACTGCTTGGTATAAAATTCGATGCGGCGGCGGCTCTGGGGATCGAGACCCTCCACACGCGCAACCGTATTTTGGAGCCAGTTCGCAGTGAGCAGGTAGGATTGTTTTATAAAGTCGAAGATTTGGTTTTCCTGCCAATCCTTGTCCTTGAATCGCTTGTCGCCGGGAGACGGCGAGATCATCGGCTCGGCTTCGCCACCCATCATGCGATGCGCGGCGCGCTGCCATAGGCCCATGTAATCTCGCCTGTTGGCGAATTGGGCTTCCATGATCGCTGCGGGATTGGTAACCATGCCGGGCAACAAATCTGTTAACGTGCTGGCGAGA
>Ga0182024_10006833_pt1 | contig 24870 bp, 20 predicted proteins | sample P32metaG_FD_120480 | JGI IMG/M metagenome (GOLD analysis project Ga0182024, IMG submission 120480) | Permafrost microbial communities from Stordalen Mire, Sweden - P3-2 metaG (Illumina Assembly) | ecosystem: Environmental > Terrestrial > Soil > Wetlands > Permafrost | place: Sweden: Stordalen...
ATAAATCGCTCCCCCCGTTAGATATCCGCCGGTAGCCACGCGAATCACGGCGGGCGCCTTGAACGCTCCGTTCGAACGCCACCGAAATAGGGACAATTCGTTGCGCAACTGCATCATCGCCGGCCAGATGTAGTCGAAAAACTGAATCTCCGCGACGGGTTTCAGGCCGCGCGCAGCGAGGCCCAGGGCGCTGCCAACGATACAGGCTTCGGCAATCGGAGTATTGAAGACTCGCGTGTATCCAAAACGCCGCTGCAAGCCGATCGTGGCCTTAAAAACGCCGCCCTTCCCTTTCACATGTTTCAGGTCCTCTTCATTGCTGCAATCGGCCACATCCTCGCCGAGGACGACGATCCGTTCGTCGCGCTCCATTTCATCGGCCAGCGTGAGAGAAACCATTTCCACCATGGTGCGCGGTTCGCCCGAAAATTGAGGAGCGGATTCAAAGCGGGAAGAAGCAGGATCGACATCCGGAGAATATTGATTCACCAGAATGGATTCTTTGGCGGGCGGCTCGGCTAAGAGCGCCTGGTCGGACGATTCGCGGACTTCCCGGTCTACTTCCGCTTCGATGGACTCCAGTTCCTTCTCGTCGACGATCCCCTCGCGCACCAGGAATAGCCCGAACTTGGGAATGGGATCGCGCTGCGCCTCTTCCTCCCGCAAGGTGTGAGTCTTGTAAAGTTTTTCGTCGTCGGAAAGCGAATGCGAATAGGGCCTTGTGACTTGCGCGTGCACAAGCGCGGGGCCCTTCCGCGCCCGGCAATATTTCGCGGCGCGCTGCAGAACCGCGTAGCTCGCGAGAGGATCGCTGCCGTCGCACTCTTCCAGTAAAAGGCCGGGATAATTCGCCACGAGTTTCGCAATGCTCCCGCCGGCCGTCTGGAATTCCACCGGAACGGAAATCGCCCAGCCGTTATCTTCAATCAAAAATAGAATCGGAAGTTCGCGCAGGCAGGCGGAGTTCAATCCTTCGAAAAATTCCCCTTCGCTGGTGGAACCGTCGCCGCCCGAAACGTAGACGATTTCGTCCGACTGGTGGCGCACGTGTTCGCCAAGCGGCGCTTGCTGTGCCTGCTGCAGCGCACGCGGAAAATTCTCAAAATAGAGAGAGGCCTCAGCCATGCCAACGGCATGCGGGTACTGCATTCCGGTTGACGAAGACCGGGGAAGGATATTCAGCCGGGGGATGCCCCAGTGCGAGGGCATCTGGCGCCCGCCCGAGTTCGGATCATCCTTGGCCCCCACGGCCTGAAGGAACATTTCAAGTGGAGTTACGCCCAGCGCAAGGCAGAGAGCGCGATCGCGATAGTAGGGATACACCCAGTCATGGCCCGGCCGGAGGGTGAGCCCCGCGGCGGCCAAAACGCCTTCATGACCTGCGCCGCTGATCTGGAAAAAGGTCTTGTTCTGGCGCTTCAGTTGAATTTCGCGGTCATCGATTCGCCGCGAAAGAAACATCGTGCGGTAAATACGAAGAAGATCCCCCCGTGACAGGCCCTGATATCGGCTGGAATCGTATGTCGCCGTCTTATGGCGCGCCTGAACCGGCATCCGAATCACCTTGAGCTGCGCTAGGCCAGCTAGTTTCGGAGGTACACCCTATTATATCCAAAGCCGCCCCGCCAGCGAATAAACAGAACGAAAAAGTTCGCCTGATAGTAGCCAACCGGATAGCCTGTCGGCCGCCTCAGGGAAAACCCGATTCAATCCACAGATGAACACAGATAGACACTGATAAGAGAAGGAAAATGCGAATTTCCGCAGTTCCTATTCTTTCATCGGTGTTTATCTGTGTTCATCTGTGGATTCATTTCCGTTTTGCTCCTGTAGTCAAAAAATCGCGGCGAGCGTTCCATCCCAGGGTGTGGTGGCTGGGATGGAGACGCTCGCCGCTTGTATGACGGCGCAACCGGGGGGGATGAGCGCCGACATATTGCTAGCGCACAACATCGCGGCAGCGAAGGTGCGCTGGCAATCTCTATGAAATCGCTGCAGGCCCGGGTTGCAGCCAAGTGCAGCGTTTTACAAAATCTATAAGTACCTCTACTTCTGCCCCGCCACGGAAGCAGGTACCGAATTGGCGGACGCGGACGCTGCCGGGCCCATTTCCAGCACAAATAAACCCTCTGTCGAAGACGCGGCAATCAACTGGTTGCCCGCTTCGCGCGAGCGCAAAGCGGACAGCGTGCCGTCCGCGGGGCTGTCCATATGCCCCCAGGTTTTCCCGCCATCGCGCGAGAGGAACAGAGTTCCGTTCGCCGCCGATACAACAACGGCATTTCGGACCGGCGCCAAATCGTCGATGGAGAGTTCCGAAAGATTTGCCTGATGCCAGGATTCCCCAGCATCTCGTGAAACGAAGACGCCGTGATCGCTTGCCAGCACAACCGTATTTTCATCCGACGGGTGGAGATGCAGCGAACCGCGCGGCTCGATCGGCAAGGCTCGCGAAATCCAGGTTTTCCCGCCGTCGCCGGAAACTTCAAGTTGCCGGGACGTCAGCGCCCAGAGATAGGAATCACTGTTCCCGGTGCGCACCGCGCGAATCGAGGCTGCACTTGAGGCGGAAGCTGCTGCCGCAGGCTGCTGTACGGGCGCAAGGTTCACCGTGCTCCAATTGAGGCCACGGTCGCGGGAAACCAGCAGTCCCTCTTCAGTCGCGGCATACCAGGCGTCATGTCCAAACACCATGTCATTCACTTTGGCGCGGAACGGAACCGTGGATCTCGTCACCGTGGGAGCCGCGGAAGCTGCCACCGTTTTAGAAGCCGGCGTTTTCGTGGTCTGCGTCGACACTTTTTTTACAGTGGCGGCACGTCGAGTCTGCGCTGGAACAGATTTTTCGGTAACTTGATTGACCGGCACCCAGGAAGTCTTGGCGGTGTCGTAGCGCAGCAAGCCGCCAGGACCGGGAGCCGCGAACCAGCCATCGGGAGACGCAAAAATGTGGCGTGGCGGGCCGGACTGGAGACCCGTGGCGAGCGGGGTCCAGGTGCGCCCCGAGTCGTTCGTTTCGAGCAAAGGCTCAAATTTGCTGGTCAGCACCACGAGCGCGCGTTCCGGATGCTGCGGATCAATTGCCGCGTCCACAATCCGCCGATGCGAGAAGCCCTGATTCGAGGCACGGTAAGTTTGCCCGCCGTTTTCGCTCACCTGAATGCCCAGCCGCTCAGTGCCCAGGATCAGCCGGTCTGAGTTCTCAGGATCGATGATCATGGAGAGAATGCTCCAGGACACGGGCGTGATGAGGCGCCATGTCGCGCCATCATCCGACGTCTTCCAGAGGCCTTCGGTAGTCGCTGCGTATACGGTGGCCGGCCGTTTCGGATCCTGCAGGATGTGCACGGTCCGGCGGGAATCCTTTGGGATTCCCTTAAACTTGGTCCAGTTCGCGCCGCCGTCGGGGCTGTGGTAAATGCCCGAGCATGCGCTGGCAAAAACGTGGGACGCATCGTTCTGGTCGATCGTGATGCTCATCACGTCTGAATCGTCCACCATCCCCTGGTGAACGGGAGCCCAATTCTTTCCGCCGTCCACAGTTTTCCAGGGCAAGTGATAAGTGCCTGCATAAATCGTGTTGGGATCGTGCGGGTCGATTGCGATCGAATCGAAATTGCGAAGGTCTTCATGTTTCTCAGGGGAGATGCGAACCCAGTGCTTACCAGAATCTTCGGAGCGATACACGCCATCCGTTGCGCCGGCTACAAGAATGTCCGGATTGGAGGGCGCTTGGGCAATGGCGCGGACTACAAGCCCCTCAAGACCAATGAGTTGCCACGTATGTCCAGCGTCAGCGCTGCGGTAAACGCCGCCGCCATGCGAGCTGAGCGTCCAACTGGTGGCATACAGTGTGCTGGTTGAGCGCGGATCGACGACCATGGACATAATCACGTCGTCATGGTGCTCGCCGATTCTTCCAAGCAGATCCCAGTGTTCTCCCCCATCGCGGGAGCCAAACACGTGTCCGTCAGAAGTGCCGAGGAAAAGGGCCAGTGCGCTGCCGGGCACAGCTGCCAGGGATTGGACATCTCCACCGGGAGGTCCGACCTGCCGCCAAGTTTGGGAGTTGGCCGAAAATGAAAACAGCACCAACAACCCTAAAATAAATACACGTCGACGGTACGCCACACACATGAGCAAGCCTCCCAATATGTCCTCTCGGGTCCACCGACAACCGCTCCCACACGACCGCCAGCAAGGCGGGTGAAGGTCCACACGTAAGCCTAGCGGCAGAAGGTGAAATAAGACGCTGGTCACAGGGACAGAATTAGGACGGGGAGTTTAGCCGTACGAATGGGCAGGCCAAATATCCTGGGTTCCGGTCAACTGCGAGCCAATCAGGAAAATTTTGAGTGGGGGCATTGCAACGGCGGCGTACCGTAAGTTATAGTACGCATAGGAAGTAAAGATCTCCACGGTTGTATATAGTTTACCGGGCCACGAATCGAGTCATGAAGTACGGAGGCTGCAGAGCGAGCTCTAATTGTTGGGATCTCTGGGGTTTAGGGAAATGCGGTAGGGCCATCCGTTTGGCGCTTGTTTTGCGATACCCATTGTGAGTTCAAACTGTGGAGAGGGGGGACGAAAATGGGCATGCTAATCCTGAAGGTTTTAGCTATGTGGTCGCTGGTCGCCATGATCGCCGGATTGGGGTTGGGGGCTGCGATTCGGAGGGGCGAGCGCGTTCGAAAAGATGAGTTCTTGTCTTGTGTGTTTGCAACAATTGAGACTCTACAGGCGTCCCGCAGCTAAACACCCCTGGGCCGCCACTCCAACAGACTTCTCAACCCAAAGAATCAAACAAAGCTGATGTGGTCTTAAAGTCCGGCTCGCCCGATCGGATCACTTTCGGGTTTGCGCCTTTGAACGGCTCTTCCACCGGGATGCGCTCGATCCACCGCTGGTGGGAGAGCTTCTCATGATCGGAAAAATCGAGCCGGACAATCAAACGAATTTTCGTGGCATCAGCAGGCTCCGAGTTGGCCTTTGAAGCATGCTCTCCTCCCGGTTTTGATTTTGCACCCGGCTTGGCCTTTCCTTTCGCGCCGGTCTTGGCAGCTTTTGCCGACGGGGCTGGGGCGTCCACCGGCTTTGCTTCGGGCTCCTCGCGCTCAAACTTCACCTGAAGCTTTTTGTCGAGGCGGAAACCTTGCTTCCACCCATCGATTTTGTGTCGCGCCTGTTGGGCAGCGTCTTCGTTCCCACCAAAATCAAAAACCAAATAGGAGTGTGCCATGCCCTGCATATTGGCGGGGGACGCGCCGCGTGTCAAGACCGGAAGGTGCGTAGAACAGTCACGTAGGCTTCCCTCGTCAGCCCCGCAGACGCTGCGCTGGACAACCATGCGTGGCCGCCCTGCCAAATAAAATGATCGCCGCCGCTTGTCACTGCGGGCACCAAGGGGTTATGCTTCGCGAGTATGCTTGCCTTGAGAGACCGCTCAAAATTGCGGAATGGCATTCGCAAACTCGCAGCCGTCGCCGCCCTTGTGGCGCTGCTTCTCCCGTGTGTCTCTGCCCTCGCGGGGACACTTTCCGCCGCCGATTTGCCCGCGTGCTGCAACACGATCTATTGCCCGCTGCACCATCGCCAGATGAGCGAACTCCAGAGGGACAAGAGTGATTGCGATGCAATGGGCGTCGGGCAGAAGGATTGCTCCTTGCGGGCCTGTGACGCCGCGCCGAATCCAATTGTTGGAACCGCCGTATTTATTCTAGTAATTCCTGACGCCATGCGCGGACCCGCAGTGGCGGAGGGCGCCCCGGCCGTGGCATCCCAGTTTTTTCCCTACGTTTCCGCGATCCCCGTAACACCCCCACCTCGCACTTTTCTGAGCTAACCGAACCAGCCACGTCGCAATGGGAGATTTCGCCGGATGAGGATTTGTCCGCCCGGCGCCGTTCGGAATTCAATTCAGAAGAGGGAGAAAATGAAAGTCAGGATACTTTTAAGCAGTCTAGGCATTTTTTTCGCATTTGTTGCGATCGCTGTGACGATTGGCTCGACACCGGTTCAATCGGAGATCTTTGGCAATGTGCATGGTATCGTCCATGATCCGCAGCACCGGCCGGTTCAAGACGCGGCAGTGGATTTGAAGGCCCAACATTCCGACTGGGTGCAACACCAAAAAACAAATGGGGATGGAGAGTTTGACTTCAGCGCCGTCCCCTTAGGCGAATACACGGTCACCGTCACTTTGGCCAATTTCCGACAGGCGGAGGAAAATGTCATTGTCTCCTCCGGCTCAAGCCCTGTCCTGCACATTCAACTGGAGTTGGCTGGCATATCGGAAAAAACGGTGGTTACCGGAGAGCCCGTCTCTGCGTCCGTGGAATCGGTAACGCCCACAACCTTGTTGAGCCGCCAGACGATTCAAGATACCCCCGGAGCCGACCGCACGAACAGCCTGGCCATCATTACGGAGTATGTCCCCGGTTCCTACGTTACCCACGATCAACTACACATTCGAGGCGGACACCAGGTGAGCTGGCTGGTGGATGGCGTGCCGGTCCCGAACACGAATATCGCCAGCAATGTGGGACCACAGTTCGATCCCAAGGACATCGATTATATGGAAGTGCAGAGAGGCAGCTATGATGCGGACTACGGAGACAGAACCTACGGCGTCTTTAATGTCGTGCCGCGGACGGGATTCGAGCGAGACAATGAGTGCGACCTCGTCACAAGCTTCGGAAATTTCTATCAAACCAACGACCAGATCAGTTGCGGAGGCCACACCGAACGATTTGCCTATTACGGCAGTCTTAGTGGAAATCGAAGCAATCTTGGACTTCAGCTGCCGACTCCGGTAGTTCTTCATGACGCGGAGAACGGCTTCGGCGGATTTGGTTCGCTGATTTACAATGTGGGCCCCAAAGACCAATTGCGCTTCGTCATCTCCTCCCGCCGAGATTATTACCAGATTCCCGTTTCACCGGGCATAATCACTGAAATTACCGGTGATCCAGGAACAATTACGATCACCCCGTGCTCTCCGCCATCCACCTGCGTCGACGGCAGCGGCAATCCCCAGGGCGGAATTTACCAGTTCGATGGCCAGCACGAATCGGACACGTTTCTGAATTTCTCCTGGGTGCGGACCATCAACTCCAATTCCCTGCTGACGGTCTCCCCTTTCTTTCACTACAACAGCTCGGACTATGCTGGCAACCCGAATGACTTTCCCACTGACGCTACCGATAACAGGGCCTCCATTTATGCCGGAGCGCAGGTCACTTTCAGCGCGACGGTAGCGAAAAATAATATCAGTGTCGGGTACTATGGCTTCTACCAGCATGACAACCAGCTTTTTGCAATTACCTATACGGATGGCAGCGCCCCAAACCTTTTGCCGGATCGCGAGATCATCGGTGGAAATTTGGAAGAAGTCTGGATCGAAGATAAATTTAAAGCGACCTCGTGGCTGACGCTCAGTGGAGGCGTGAGAGAATCCTACTTCGCGGGGGGGATCACCGAAAATGCGACGAGCCCGCGCGCCGGGATTTCAATCCGCGTTCCAAAGATCGACTGGGTATTCCACGGTTTCTACGGACACTTTTACCAGGCTCCGCCGCTGCTGACATTCTCTGGACCCGCGCTGGTGAACGCAGCGACTGGACAAGGGTATAGCTTTGGGACGTTACATGGCGAACGGGATGAAGAATATCAATTCGGCGTGAACATTCCTTACAAAGGCTGGGGCCTCGATGCCGATACCTTCCAAACACGCGCCAACAATTTTTTCGATCACAACAATTTGGGCGAATCCAACGTCTTCATTCCAGTCACTCTGACGGAAGCGCTGATCCGCGGCTGGGAATTGACATTGAAATCTCCTCGCCTTTGGAAAAGGGCGCAACTGCACCTGGCCTATTCCAATCAGATCGCAGAAGCACGGGGTAATATCACGGGAGGCCTGATCCCTATACCAAATCCCATTTCTCCCGATTACGCCCCACTGGACCACGACCAGCGAAACACACTCAACGTGGGGACCTATGTTACCCTTCCGTGGAGAAGTTTCATCTCGGGCAATGTGTATTACGGCTCGGGATTCACCAACGGAAATGGCCCCACGGCCACGGGAACCGCTCCCTGTTGCTCGACCTTGGACTACCTGCCTGGGCATACCACGGTCGACCTTTCGGCTGGCAAGGACTTCGGCGAAAAATTCACTATTTCCGCTAACGCGCTGAACGTGGGAAACCGCCGTGTAATGCTGGATGACAGCCTGACCTTCGGCGGATTCCACTGGAACAATCCAAGGGAAATTTTCGTCGAACTGCGTTACCGGTTCCACTATTGAACAAAAGGATTGAATCTACAGATGAACACTGATCAAAACAGATAAAAACAAAACGATCGCTGAAAGATCTCTTTGAGCAAAATGGGCTTCGGGTTCTAGCTTTTCTCGTATTTAATTTCAAATCTCAAGTTTGAGATGTTTAATCTTTCCTTCGCTTTTATCAGTGTTTATCTGTGTTCATCTGTGGATCCCCCAAATGGCAAAGGAGCCGCGACGGGAATCGCGGCTCCTCTTCTTGCCCCCGCTCTGAGAATTACGGAACCAGCGCGCTGACTTCAGACGAGTAAGCACTCTCGACATTGCTGGAATCAACTGAAGTGACGACGAAGAAGTAGGTTTGCCCCGCCTGGACGCTGCCATCTGTATAAGAAGTCGCTGCGACCGGTGTGCCGGTCAGTTTTGTGTACGGGCCGCCTGATGTTCCTGAAGTGTATGTGTTGTAGCCGATCACGGTGGACGCGCTCGGCGTCCAGGTCAATGACACGGAGTGATTCACGGCCGCCACTCCCGTACCGGAAAGTGCAATGGAGTCCGGCGAGTTTGTGGCGTTGCTGGCGACCGATACGCTACCCGTCGCGCTGCCCGACGCGGCTGGTGTGAATGTCGCCGTCAAGATTGCTGTCTGTCCCGGATTCAGAATTAGACCGGAAGAGACACCGCTCGCATTGAAACCCGCGCCGGAAACGGTGACGTTTGAAACCGTGACGCTGGAATTGCCCGCATTCGTGAGCGTGACGGATTGCGTGCTGTTGCTCGACACGTTCACACTCCCGAAGCTCAAGGAGGACGCGCTGGAGTTGAGAAGGAGCGAAGAAGCGCTCACCGTAAGTGTTGCCGCGTTGCTCGTGGCGCTGCCGGCGGTGTTGCTCACCGCGACGGTGAATTTAGCGTTGTTGTCTGTCGTCGTCTCCGCCGGAGTCGTGTAGGTGGACGAAGTTGCTCCAGTGATCGCGGCGCCGTTCTTGCTCCATTGATACGTCATGGGCGCCGTGCCGCTGGCCGCCACAGTAAACGAGGCGGTCTTCCCGGCGATCACGCTCTGGCTGGCCGGCTGGGTCGTGATAGCGGGTGCGACAACGGAGCTCGTCACGGTGAGCGTTGCGGCGTTGCTGGTTGCGTTGCCGGCGGTGTTGCTCACTTCGGCGGTAAACGCCGCGTTGTTGTCCGCGGTCGTCTCGGACGGAGTGGTGTAGGTGGAGGAAGTCGCGCCGGAGATCGCTGCGCCATTCTTCTTCCACTGGTACGTCATGGGCGCTGTGCCAGTCGCTGCAACATTAAATGTTGCCGTTTGACCCGCGGTGATTTTCGCGCTCGCGGGCTGCGTTGAAATTGTGGGCGCGACCGCGCTCGGCGTTGTCGATCCGCTGCCGGTTCCGGTCAGCGCAACGGAAACCGTCGAACCATTGGACCGTTTGAAAATCAGCGTGCCGGCATATGATTGCGCGGCAGACGGCTTGAACGTCACGGAGCCGGTCAAGCTCTGCCCAGGATTCAAATTGACCGGCAAGGAAGGCCCGGAAAAGGAAAACTGGGCTAAGGAGGAAGAAACGCTGGAAATCGTGAGGCCGTGCCGATTGTCGTTCGTGATGGTCACCGTATGCGAGCCGCTCGTCGAACCCACCGATTCGCTTCCAAAATTGACGGAGGAAGGACTAACTTTAATATTCGCATGCGCCGCGGTTCCAAAAGCGAGCAGGATGGCCATGGCAGTGGCAACCGTTTGAATTTGATTCTTGAAATTTCGTGAAAATTTCATTTTCTTCCCCCGTATTTCGATTGAATCAGACTGCCAAATTTGTTCGTGTTCGCCTGCCGGCAGGCTTAAGAGACTCCCGGTTTCGTTTCTCAATTCAGCTCCCGTGACTGAGCGCAGATTAGTTCAATGCAAATTGCATGCTCGACTGGTCATTGGGACTAATGAAGGACAGGTCCGGGACACGCCCGTCGATACAGGACCAATACGACCTGGCGCGCGAGTTTCAGAATTCGCGTGAAATGCTCCGGCCCCCCGGGGCTGTTTGAATTGCGGGTGCCAGAAAGACCGTTGCGCTGCCTGCTGTGGCGTGTTAGCGTAGCGAATAAAAGGCGAAGTATTAAGGAGACCGGAAGTGGCTCAATCTCTGGCGGTGCGACCCACAAAAGACTCGGTCACGCTCGCGCGCGTCCGTGAAATCGTCGAGCAATTCTCGGAACGCGACCGCTTCGGCGAAATCATTACCGCCGTGCACCACATCCCGGCGCGGGAGGCCAAATTCGCGGCCATGCCGGAATGGGTTCGCGCGGAGCTGGCACACACCTATGCGGAAAAAGGTGTAACTCAGCTGTATAGCCACCAAGCCATGGCTGCCGAAGCCGTCCGGGAAGGGCGCAATGTTGTGGTGGTTACGCCAACGGCATCCGGGAAAACACTGTGTTACAACCTGCCGGTCCTGAACGCGGTCCTCGAAAATCCGGACACACGCGCGTTGTATTTGTTTCCGACAAAGGCGCTCGCCCAGGATCAGCTCGCCGAGTTGCATGACTTGTCGGCGCGTCTCGACAATCGCTTCGGTGTCTTCACCTTCGACGGCGACACGCCCGCCGACGCGCGCAAGGCGATTCGCGAGCGCGGGCACATCGTGCTCTCGAACCCGGACATGCTGCACACGGGAATCCTGCCGCATCACACGCGCTGGCAACGATTGTTTGAGAACCTGCGCTACGTCGTGCTGGACGAACTGCACACCTATCGCGGCGTGTTCGGCAGCCATCTGGCCAACGTGCTGCGGCGGCTTCAGCGCATCGCGCGCTTCTACGGCTCAAATCCGCAATTCATTTGCTCTTCGGCGACGATCGCGAACCCTGGCGAACTCGCGTCCCGCCTGGCGGAAACCGATTTCGAGGTAATTGAAGAAAACGGCGCGCCCGCCGGAGAGAAATTTTTTGTCTTCTACAACCCGCCGGTGGTGAACCGTTTTCTGGGAATACGCCGCAGCTATATTAACGAGTCTTCGCGCGTGGCTCAGGAATTCCTGAAACGGAAGCTGCAAACCATCGTGTTTGCCAACTCTCGTCTGTATACGGAGGTTCTGCTCACCTATTTGCAGCAGGCGAATCCGGTGCCGCCTGGGCAACCACAGGCGATACGCGGCTATCGTGGAGGTTATCTTCCCGGCGAGCGCCGCGAAATCGAGCACGGTTTGCGCGAAGGCCGCATTCGCGGCGTGGTTTCGACGAATGCGCTGGAGCTTGGGATTGACGTGGGCTCGCTCGACGCGACGATCATGGCAGGCTATGCCGGCACGATCGCATCCACGTGGCAGCGCGCCGGCCGCGCCGGGCGGCGCAGCGGAAGCTCTTGCGCCGTGCTGGTCGCTTCCTCGGCGCCGCTCGACCAATTTATCGTGCAGCACCCCGATTATTTTTTCGGCCGCTCGCCCGAGCACGCATTCGTCCGACCCGATAATCTCGAAATTCTGTTGAACCACCTGAAGTGCGCCGCGTTTGAATTGCCGATTGCCGCTGGCGAAACATTTGGAAGCGTGGATGTCCCCGATCTTTGCGGCCGGCTCGCCGAAGCGGGCTTTCTCCATCGCACCCGAGAGCACTGGCACTGGACGCAGGAAGCCTATCCCGCGGACACCGTGAGCCTGCGGTCGGTCACGTCGGACAATTTCGTGATTGTGAACATCACGGCAGGGGCCGAAGTGATCGGCGAAGTGGATTTTTCGAGCGCCCTCACTTCGGTTCATCCGAAGGCAATTTATCTGCATCAGGGACAGCAATTTCACGTCGAAGCGCTCAATTTTGAGGAGCGAAAAGCGTACGTGAAGCGTGTCGATGTGGACTACTACACGGACTCCATTCGCTATACGCAGGTCCGAGTGCTGGAAGGCGCGGCGAGTGAACGCATCGAGGCGGGCGGCTCCGACGCGCAGGCCGCGCGGTCCCACGGCGACGTTCTGGTTCGTTCGCAGGTGATCGGCTTCAAGAAAATCAAATTTTTCACGAACGAAAACGTCGGCGACGGAAAGCTCGAATTGCCCGAAAACGAAATGCACACGACGGCTTTCTGGCTGACTCTCGACCGCCCGCTCCTGGAATCGCTTCCCTTTTCCATCAGCGACCGTCAGAGCGGCATGTTCGGCCTGCTTCACGCCCTGGAATCCATCGCCACTCTGCTGCTGATGTGCGACGCGCGCGACCTCGGCACAGCCATCGGCGAGCGCCCGCCGTCCGCTGGTTCAGAGATCGAGTGGGAAGAAGCGGAAAGCCCGGAAGCGATTGCCGCCCTCGCGGAAAAAGAATTTTTCGAGCCCAATTTATATCTCTACGACGCGTATCCCGGCGGAATCGGATTTTCCGAGCCGCTCTACCGGGCGCACAACACCCTGCTCGCAAAAACGCGCGAGTTGATCGCCGCATGTCCCTGCGAAAAAGGATGCCCGTCGTGCGTCGGCCCCGTTGGCGAACGAGGCGAGCGCGCAAAAGAAGCAGCCCTGGCCATCCTCTCTCGTCTCGGCGCATGAATGAAAGCAAGAATGGAACCACGGATGCACACAGATGAACACGGATAAAAGAAGGAAAATGCAAAACAATGAGCCTGAGGAAATAAATTTTATTCTCTTACATTCATCTTTCCCTGGATTTTCGTTTTTTCCTATCCGTGTTTATCCGTGTGCATCCGTGGTTTCAAATTCCGTTCCTTTGTGCATTTAGCATGAGCAAAGACGACAAATTCGCTCGAATTGCCGCGTTGCGCCCAGCGCGCAGGAAGGAAGCTCCAGACCTGCACGTTTCCGAAGTTGACGCCGGAGGCGACCGCCTTGCGGAACTGCTCGGCGCGCGGATCAACCGGAATCATTACGGGGAGCACCTGTCTTTGCAGCAGTGGTACGCCACTCCGGAAATGTGCGCGCCGGATGCGCGTTCGCTTGCCTTGCTTCTTCCCCCATCCACGAATGCGGCAGATTCCGTAAAGTCCGCGCTCGATCCCGAAAAGTGGCTTTTCCTCGACACGGAAACGACAGGCCTCGCGGGCGGCACCGGCACCTACGCGTTCATGGTCGGCATAGCGTGGTGGGACTCGGGAGGGCTGCAGGTCGAACAGTTCTTCATGCGCGATCTCGATGAAGAACATTCGCTGCTGCTCGAACTCTCCGAGCGCATGAAGAATCGGCCCGTCCTCGTGACATTCAACGGAAAAAGTTTTGACTGGCCGCTGCTGGAGACGCGCTATCGCATGACGCGATCCGTCCCCGCGTTCACTCCCAGGCTGCATCTGGATCTGCTGCATCCCGCGCGCCAGCTCTGGCGGTTGCGCCTTGGTTCCGTGCGCCTCAAGGATCTCGAGCGGCATGTTCTGGGCGGGGAGGGCCGATCCCTTGATTGGTCCCGCCATGACGACATCGATTCCTCGCTGATTCCGCAGCTGTATTTCGATTATCTCCGCGGAGGTCCGGCCGAGCCGCTCGTGGGAATTTTCCGCCACAACCAGATGGACCTGCGCGGTCTGGCAGCGCTTGCCGGAAAAATTCTCGCGCTGCTCGACAGCGGGAACGGAATCGCGAACGCCGGGAATGCTGAAACGCGCGATCCAATCGAGGTGTTCGGTCTCTCGCGAATGATGCGCAATCGCGGCCATTCCGCACGCGCGCGCGAACTCTACGAAACCGCGCTGCGTTTCGGCTTGCCGCGACCCGTCGAGCGGCTCGCGCAACGGGAACTCGCGCAGCTCGCCAAACGCGAACTCGATTACACGCGTGCCATCGCGCTCTGGGACGCACTGCGCGAAGCGCCCGGCAGAGGCAAGCGCAACGAATCGCCATTGCTCGCGGAAGACGCACAGAGAGCGCTCGAATCCGCCATCGAGGCCTCCGAGCAACTCGCGATCTACTACGAACACCGCGTGAACGAGCCGCGGCAAGCCCTCGATTTGATACGAGCGGCGATCGCGGAATTGCGCGAAGCTCAGCGCTCGGGCAGATTCTCCAAGGACCGTGGAGAAAAAGTTGAAGCGCGCCTCGCCCGCCGCTGCGCGCGCCTGGAGCGCCGCTGCGCGGGCACGCCACCAGTGGCGCACGCTTCAGCCTGTGGGGTTCGTCCATAGTAGGACCAAAGCCCACAGGCTGAAGCCTGCTCCACAAAAACCCGCGCCAAGCTGTCAATCTTGATCTCTCTCTAGTGAAAAGCGTCTACAATCCCCCAGACCATAAGAAATGCACCTTAGCCCCAAGGACTGAAGCAAGGGAGGCGCAACATGTTCCTGGGCCATTTTGGTGTAGCATTCGCCGCGAAAAAAGCGGCGCCGAAAGCCTCCCTGGGCGCATTGGTTTTTGCCGCGCAATTTGCGGACATGCTGTGGCCGATCCTGCTGCTGCTCGGCCTCGAACGCGTGCGCATCGTGCCTGGACTCCTCGCCGCCTCACCGTTCGATTTCACTTCGTACCCGATTTCACACAGCCTGGTAGCTCAGCTCGGATGGGGAGCGCTTCTGGGTCTCATTTATTTTGCGATAAAGCGCGACGGCAGGACCGCATTGCTCGTCGGAGCCCTGGTGCCCACGCACTGGTTGCTCGACTACATTGCGCATCGGCCGGACCTGCCAATTTATCCCGGCGGCCCCAGGTACGGGCTCGGAATGTGGAATTCCATTCCTTTGACAATATTCGTGGAGTACGTTTTGTTTGCGACGGGCGTCGCGATTTACATCACCGCGACTCGCGCGAGGAATACGACGGGGAAATGGGCGATATGGACGCTCGTTGGTCTGCTTACCGTTCTCTATCCGCCCTCACTGTTCGGGCCGCCGCCTCCAAGTGTGCAGGCCCTCGCCTGGAGCGCGATCGCCATCTGGCTCACTGTGCCGTGGGCTGCATGGGCCGACCGGCATCGGCAAGGAGCCTCGGGTAAACTGGAAACGCCGTCTGATTGACGTGCGGGTCGCTCGGGTTCACCGGCACGGCTGGTCCGGCCGGCCACCCCATCTCCACCGTAAGGCGATCGAACATCGCGCGGGTTCCACCTTCGAGAACGAAACATTCGGAATCCATGCAACGGAGGAAAACGCCATCTTCCGCGGTATCAAACGAAAAGAAATTCGGCCGGCGCATCAAGTTGGTCCGCTGGTCGTACTTCATTTCCAGAATTTCGCTATAAGCGCCGAAAAAGCGCGCCGCGGCCGCATCGCTCGCCAGGCGTACGCGGAACATGAGCAATGTCCGCTTATTTTTTGGGTTCTCGAAAATTTCGTAGCGATCGCCGGCCCAGGCGTCGGCCAGTGCCGTGGATCTGTTCTTGGTCAAAAATTGCTTTAGAATTTCCTCGACCCCGAATTCCCCCATATTATTTTCATCGAGCTTTTTCCATTCGGCGGAAATCACGCCCTTGGTCGCCGGCATTTCAATCTTGGCAGGCACAACCCCTTGCAAGTACAAATCAGGATGCATGATTTGCTGCGTCGAGACGGGCGGCTTCGCGAACACTTTATAGAAATCCGGCCATCCGTTTCCGGCCTTCAGCAATTGCTGCGTGAACCTGATCCCCGCGAGGTACGGGAATAGCAGCTCGTCCTGCAGCACTTTCGGGGCCTTGGAGAGTTCCGGACTGCTGTCCATATCGCCCATCAGCATGGCCGGATCGAAATCACCAAGATCCCGGATGCTTCCCTTTCCGCCCAACTCGTAATCGAGCATGGCGGCCATGGCCGAACCTTCGATCACAGCGTCCCGGGCAAGTTCACCGTCATCGTTCGGCTTCGCCGCGTCCGTCCATTTGTCGATATGGAAATGCTGATCCTGCAGGGCGTGGGTCAGCTCATGCGACATAACGGAGCGCTCGTCGGCGGGAGTGGTCCAATCCGCGATGAAAAATTCCTGACTGTCCGGATCGTAGAGTCCCGCGATCTGTTCGGTCAGGACTTTGACGAGGACCTGGTCGAGCGGATAGTCCTTCGGGATCAGACCGAATTTCTCCATGGTCTTCTGGTCCGCGTACCGTTTGTCGGCGTCCTTGTCTTCCTTCATTTTTTGCAAGAGGTAGGCTTTAATTTCCTCGCGGGAGCGGAGGCTCTTTTTCAGCGGAGAAAGGATCGGCAGGGAAATGAGCTTGCTCATTTCAGCAAGGACTTCATCGGCTGCCTGCAGGAATTCCTGACTTTGCGCGGATGCGGGAGGCGGCAAAGATGCGGGAGGCGCAATTTTTTGCGCCGCGACTCCCAATGCCAGGAAAAGCGCGGCGGTAAGACCTGCCAGAATTCGTTTCACGCGATTCGTCCCTTCCCTTTCGAGAGCCAGAACCAGATTAACATTTTGATGTAAATCCCGGACGAATGGATGTCGTGGGAGGGCGAGACTTGATAACCCTCGCGGCTGTCTTATTTCTGTGGTGGGGCCGGCGCAGGCAAGTCGATCGTCTCGATCCGCTTCCATTCACCGGCTTGAAAGCGATAGAGGTCGCGCGACATCTTCAGACACTGTGACGGACGATCCTCATCCACCTGCGAGCAGTACGCCAGGTGAAATCCATTCTCATCGGCCTCATAGCTAGATTGCTGGAGCAGATCCGAATTCCACAGCGCGACGGCTCGATGTCCATCAAACCGCCAGGCCGAAAACAAGCCTGTCGACAGATCATCCGTCCGCCCGGAAATCGTCACAAACACGGCGTCGGAGTTTGAGACCGGCACCAGTTCAAGGTCGCTATCGAAAAAGTCTTTCTGGACAATATGATCGATCCTCGCGACGAATGCGTAGTGCCCGGCGCCTCCGGCATAAATTCGCACGGCAGCCGGACCGCCCAGACCGAAATTAATCACCATGGCATAGACCGCGGGAGCGCCGCCAAGCTTCAGGAGACGATAGTTCTCGCCGACCGGTGGAGTGTGAGACGTCAGCTCCGCCAGACCGCGATTCGCTCCGTCCAGGTTCGGCTCCGCCGAAGCATTCAAAACGGAAACCGCGACGGAGTCCAGATAAGCGAGCGCTTTCTCCATCCGCGCTTGATTTTCGTCCTCACCGCCCAGCCTGGCGTCGGAGAGTTCCCCGGAAATTCGTTTGAATTCCGCGGCTGCATCGCCGCTGCTCTGCGCCGGCAGCCACGCGGCAAGCGGGGAGGCATAAAAAATGACAAGACCAATGAAAAGTGAGACCCTGACCCTCGTGGGCTGAGTCGCTGGCCAAACTTCTCGATCGCATGAAAAAATAGAGTTCATTCGGGCCTCGACTCTAATACACTCTATGCGTGGGGCGCAATACGCTGGGGGCATCGGGCACTCCACGCTTCTTCACAAATTCACTTTACTTATTAGATCGTGCATGTATGCGCGAATCTGACATCTGATTCCGCAATGGTGGGTAAAGGATCCGATGCCTGGATTTCAGATTCTTGATGGATAGATTCGTGTTTCTCCCATTTTGGGAGTGCTAAGTCACAAGTGATAAGTAAATTTGTATTATTCGTGGGATAAGATGACCCGGCGTTAAAAGAGTCATTGTTCTGGAAACATAACAGAAAGGTAGCTTCACCATGGCAATTCGTAGTTTGAGCCACCCGGGGGATCTTCCCGCGCCTGACATGCAGCCCGGCACCAGGCTGCGCAGGTCCCGCGAACGTCTCGGCCTGACCTATCGGGATGTGGAGCGAGCCAGCTATGAATTAGCGTGCCAGCGCGGCCGCCCCGATTTCATCGTTCACCTGAGCCGCCTGGCTGACATCGAAAATAGGGATGTAACCCCCAGCATCTACAAGCTTTATGCCCTGGCGGTGATCTATCATCTGAATCCCAAGGATGTGTGTGAGTGGTATGAGGTCCCCTTCGAGGGCCATTTTTCCGATGCGAGCCAACTGAGCGCTCCGAACACGCACCTTGCGGCGCCGCCAGCCAAGTTACGACTCCCGATTCGATTTGATCCGGCCTTCGACCCGCGCCGCACGGAATTTTTAACGCGCATGGTCGAGCGCTGGGGGGATTTAGAAGGAACATTTTTCAGCCAGCCATCAAAATTCCTTTATGGGTATGTCGGTGCAGACGATGTGAGAATGAACCCTCTTATTCGACCAGGGAGCCTCGTGCTCGTAGACCCAAAGCTCCGTCAGGTGAAGAACTCAGGCTGGACAAATGAGTATGAACGCCCAGTCTATTTCATCGAACTCCACGGGGAGTTCCGATGCTGTTGGTGTCAGTGCGAAGGCAGGAGAGTCATTCTGATCCCTCATCCCCTATCTTCTTGTGCGCCAGAGGTTTACCGTTATCCGGAGGAAGCGGAAGTTGTTGGTCAGGTGGTGGGAGTAGCGATGAGACTGGGGCCTAGTTAGGCTTCCTTGAGGAAAATACGGCTAACAGGGCGACCATATTGGAACAAAATAAGTCCTTTAGATAATCCGGCAAGCCCTCGGGGCACATATCCTTGAAGCGCCGATTTTCACCCCAGCTTTCAATCACATCCCAGTACTGATCCCCGGCCGTGCCAAGGCAGGCGCCCAAATCACGCTCTTGCTCTCTCAATGGCGTTTCCAAAATCCTGGAAAACAATTCCTCGTGGCAGTGGGAAAGGGCCGCCTGCACGGCAGTCTCGGAATACAGGCTGTTGAGACCGTCATGCTCATATCGGCCCGAGTCCGAGTCCTTCAGAGAACTGACGTAATAAAGCCGCCCAAAATCGCTGGAGATGGCTGCGAGGGTCTGAGAAGAAAAATCCTCGATGATGGCGCGGCTTTGCTGGAAACGCTCTAATGATTCCACAAGATCACCCGTTCTGATTTCTGAACTCTTTCCTTTGAATCCATCCCTACACAGAGGCAACAGTGTATCAATGTGCCGACTCTGGAGGGTCATTCACCATGAAAAAAATTATCAGTGCATCGTTTCTTGCAGCCCTTACGTTGACAATGCTACTCCCCGTTGCACGGCAAGTCAACGCTTCATCGGTTAATCCGGCCCAGGTGTATCAGGGGGGAACTCCGATGCCGGGCGGCGGAGGCGGCGGACACTTTCAAGGCGGAACTCCAATGCCGGGTGGCGGAGGAGGCGGGCACTATCAGGGCGGAACTCCAATGCCAGGCGGCGGGGGCGGCGGGCACTATCAGGGCGGCACTCCGATGCCAGGCGGCGGGGGCGGCGGACACTAGTCCTTCGAGTGCGGGCCAAACCGCCGCGCGAGGAAATGTTACCCTACGTGTAACGACTTACTCGTGATATAGTTTGGGTGATTCGGTTCGAACTGATGAATCACCTCGAAACTCTTCTCGTTTGGCTGACTGTTGTGCTCGAGGCAGTCCTCTGCGGCTTCGTCTTCGCCAGGAAAGCTCAGAGGACCCTTCCTTTTTTTGCCGCCTACGCGACCACGATGTTGGCCACCACGATCACTGTGTGGTTTGTTTACGAACGGTTCGGATTTCGTTCGGACACCTCCTATTTTTGCTATTGGATCCTGCTGCCATTGAATGCAGGGATGCGTATTCTTGCGATCGCGGAATTGTGCCGGTTCAAGTTGCGCGCTTATCGCGGAATCTGGGGACTTGTCTGGCGCGTATTGGGCGGAATCTCCGTGCTTTTTTTCTTGCACGCGGCAATCGACGCCTGGGGGCAGCCGAATCGCCTTTCCATTTACTCACTGACGTTTGACCGTGACGTTGATATCGCTTCCGTGGCTATCCTTGCTGCCCTGCTGCTGATCCACAACTATTACGGGCTTTCTCTTGAACCACTGCAAAGGACGATCGCCCTGGGTATCTGCCTTGTTTGCGTTGTGGACGTTATCGGTGAAACGATTGTTGGAAACCTGTTCACTGGCTACCTGCTCCCGTTCTTCGCGACAAACCCGACCTCGGTTGGGTCCGCCATCATTCACTTTTATGCCCGAATGAATGATTTGTGGACTACAATCCGTCTTTTCTCGTTCACAGCCGGAGTGGGAATGTGGTGTTACGCGCTTCGAAAGCCGCTGCCCGAGCCGGCGGCGGCTCCTGTCCTTCTCCCCGCGGAAGTCTATCGGGAATTGTCGCCGGCGATTAATGTACGCTTGAATGCGTTTAATAACCGGCTGGTGGAGCTGTTGAAACCATGATGAATGATCTAAGCATCGTCATTCTCCTTGCGATAGCCCTCTCAGGCCTTCTCCTTTGGCTCCTGATCCCCAGGCATGGATCTTCTGGAAAAGCCGCGGCGACTTTCTCTCCGGATTTAAACGAAACACTTCCCACCGCGAAGCACTACGGCTACTTTCCTCAGATTCGCCAGGCCCTTTCTGTCGCAGATTCCCGGTATCTTGTCGAAACGGCGCCCTCGCGCGTGGCAAAACAGGCGCTGCGCGAACGGCGAGAGGTAGCCCGGCGCTTCCTCGGCGGATTGCACGAAGACTTTTCAAATCTCGCGAGGTTGGGCCGGATCATTGCGGCGCTTTCTCCGGAAGTCAGCCGCGAGCAGGAAACCGAACGTCTGATGCTGAGCTTGAAATTTCAATTTCTATACGCCCTCGTGTGGTTGCGCCTTTTCGCCGGCACTTTGCCCCTCGAGCAACTCGAGGACCTGACGGGATTGGTGGGAAGGCTTGCGACGCGGATGGATGAAGCCATGTCGGAGATCAGCGGGCTTTCGGCGGGCCAGCTTCCCCGAAATGTCGGCGCCTGAGGAACAGGCTTCCTGGATTTCAACGAAAGAAGTTTTCGAGCTGCCGGTTCAGAGCACGCACAATCCGATCCGCTTCGAATTCCAAGCGGAATCTGCGTACGCGATCCAACAATTCATTCGCTCCAAGCCCCCCGTTACGAATGTAGCACCCCATTTCTTAATTCGACACTCGGGCCTTTGCGAGAACCCGGGCTGCCGTATAATAACCTCCTCTGAGGTTCTGGGTGGCCAAGACCAAAATACTGATCGTCGACGACGAAGAGGCGATTCGAGAAGTCGTTTCGACTCTCCTTGAAGCGCTGGGGTACGAGTGTTCGTCCGTAAGCAATGGCCGCGTGGCCAGGGAATTCCTGCTCCAACATCCTGTCGACATGGTTCTGAGCGACATGGTGATGCCGGAAATGGACGGCCTAAGCCTCGTGGAATGGCTTCGTAAAGCTGAACCTGACGTTCCGGTCATCATGGTTACGGCCATGCACGATATCTCGACCGCGCTCGAGGCCATCCGCCGCGGGGCCTACGATTACATCCTGAAGCCCTTTGAAAAAGACCAGCTCTATCTGAGCGTGCGGCGCGCGCTCGAGCACCGCCGCCTGGTTCTCGAGAATCGGAATTATCAGCGCAATCTCGAAAAACTGGTTGAAGAGCGAACGGCGCAGCTCCAAGGCGCTATCGAGCAGCTGGAGCGGTCCTATGACGACACGCTCGAGGCCCTCGGCGGCGCGCTGGACCTGAAGGATGCTGAAACTGAAGGTCACTGCAAGCGCGTGACGGCCTTCACCATTGCAATCGCAAAAGCGATGCACGTGGACCCGGCCCTGCTCCCGCAAATCGCCCGGGCCGCCTTTCTTCATGACATCGGGAAAATGGCCATCCCTGACAATATCCTGCGCAAGCCCGGCCCTCTCACGCCGGAAGAACGCGACATCATGCGCACCCATTGCGAAATCGGATACAACATGGTGACGCGAATTCCTTTTCTGAGGGAAGCGGCCGAGATTGTTCTTTCGCACCAGGAATATTTCGACGGCACCGGGTACCCCCGGGGTTTGCGTGGGGAGGAAATTCCACTCGGTGCGAGAATTTTCGCGGTTGCCGACGCTCTGGACGCCATGATTTCCGACCGGCCCTACCGCAAAGCCTTGTCAATCCGGCATGCGCAAGAGGAAATTCAACGATGCTCGGGAACGCAGTTCGATCCAAAAGTGGTCGAGGTGTTTGAAAAGATGCACGCCACGCTCTGGACAGAGTTGCGGGAAAACATTGGCCAACCGTATCGCCTTTCCCAGTTAAAACCTGCTTGAGGATCACCGCACCCGTTTGGAATTTCGCCTCGGGGACTTGCGCAAATTCCGTGGCGCCTGTAGTATCCTGCAGAAAAGGACAAACACAATGGCTCTGGTGGCGATCAAGACGGCTTCAACGACGGGATATTGCGACTGCATTCACGGCTGCTATGAATTTGCCAGCCTGCGCGACGAAGACACGGGCAAGGGGTTTTGCCCTCGTTGCGCGAAAGATCATCTTGAGATGAACGTCGGGATCGGCCTGCCGCAACCGGCGCCCAACAAGGTCTCCGCAAATTCGGGCTCGCCTTCGTCGACTCCCCACATTCCTCCTTCAGCCGATCCACCGGGCCGCCTGCGATAGGCCTGGATTAGCAGATCCGACCCTCAGGGTGGACGTACAGAGACGAATGAACGAGGCCTTTAGGCCCTGTAGCTTCATAGACTTACGCCGCTATCTCCTAAGCCACAGAATCATCGTCGTACCTTCCAAATCGGGCAATCCAGGACTTGATGAGTGTGACTGTGCCTTGCGCGCTCAATAATGTCATAATAAGAGTGTTCAGCGTGCCTCCCATGGTTCACACCTCATTTTACGACGTCTTCATGGACGGCTCCTGCTCGTTCTGCCGTTGGACGCAAGCGAAGGTCGAGCCGTACGATTCCGGTTCTCGGCTGCGATTCCTGGATTACAACGATCCCGCCGTTGCGGCACAGGCCCCCTTTACGCGCGACGAACTTGGCAACGAAATGCACGTTCGAACACCGGATGGCGCGTGGGTCAAGGGATTCGAAGCCTGGCTTGCCCTGCTCTGTGTCCTGCCGAAGCTCGCGTGGCTGGGACACTTCGCCAGCATGCCGCCAATGCGCTGGATGGGGCCCTCCGCGTACGCATTTATTGCTCGACACCGCTACAGCCTTCCCGGGGCCCCGGCGCGCTGTGAGACCGATACGTGCGCGATTCCGGGGCGGTCGTCCAAGTGACCCGCGCGTGCGGAGTGCGTGATACCATATTCGCGCCGTGAAAGTTCCCGTCACGCTTTTGGTTTATTCGAACGAACAATGAATGCGCCGCCGCGCCCGTCCATGGAAAAGATTCCGATGCTCGACCTGCGCGCGCAGTTCGAAACCATCGCGCCCGAAATTCGCGCCGCCGTCGAGGAAGTCCTGACGTCGCAGCAATTCGTGCTCGGGCCGCAAGGCGAAGCGCTGGAGCGGGAGATCGCCGAGGCCTGCGGAGTGCGCCACGGCGTTGGACTCGCCTCCGGAACAGATGCCCTGGAGCTCGGGCTTCATGCCTGTGGCGTGAAGGCCGGAGACGAAGTCATCGTTCCCGCATTTACATTTATCGCCACGGGTAGCGCCGTCAGCGCGCTTGGCGCTCGCCCGGTGTTTGCAGACGTCGAACCGGCAACGTTCAATCTCGATCCGGACCAGATTGAAGCGCTGATTACGCCGCGCACACGTGCGATTGTGGTTGTCCACTTGTTTGGCATCGCGGCGGACATGGATCCCATTCTCGCCGTCGCGGAAAAGCACGGCGTCCCAGTTATTGAAGACAATGCGCAATCGTTCGGCGCCACTTATCGCGGTCGGAAAACAGGCTCGATGGGGCGCCTCGGCTGCCTGAGTTTTTATCCCAGCAAGAACCTGGGCGCGTATGGCGATGCTGGCATGATCGTCACAAGCGATGAGAAGCTTGCCGCGCGGGTGCGCGCGCTGCGCAATCACGGGCAGACGGGCCAGTATCTCAGCACCGAACGCGGATGGAACAGCCGACTGGATGAACTGCAAGCCGCGATCCTGCGCGTGAAATTGCGCCATATGGAGGAATGGACCAAGAAGCGGCAGGAGCACGCCCGGTTGTACAACTCATTGCTCGCGGACTTGCCCGGGATTGTCGTCCCGCGAGTGCCGCCTGGAAGAGAACATGTCTACTACCTCTATACGATTCGTGTCGAGGGGCGCGCCGGCGGCCACACTCGCCCGAATGAAAAGGGCAATGAAGTGCGCAGCGATCTCGTTCAGCAGCGCCTGAAGGAACGCGGCGTCGCGAGCATGGTCTACTACCCGGTCCCTCTCCACCTGCAGCCGCTCTACGCATTGCTTGGAGGAAAGCCCGGGGATTTGCGCGTCAGCGAACGCGCCGCGCGGGAAGTTCTATCCATCCCCATTTACCCCGAACTAACAAGCGAGCAAATCGGGTATGTCGCGCAGGAAGTGCGCGCTGCAGTGCTTCGTGATAAGTGAGTTTCAGTTTCCGGTGCCTCGTGAATTCTTGCATTGCCGTGGTCGCATGGTTGCTTTATACAAGCGATTTGCCAAAACAATCTGTCCTCGTTGGCAAAGTGTTATCCAACTCAAATGACCTACTCAGGCATCACCCGAAAGACAGTAGATTTCGAGACCGGCGGCACCTTCCATTCGGGATATTTTTTCCCTTTCACTTCGAGCACAGCTGCTTTCTCGGCTGGATCGTTGATAAGTAATAAGGTGCGATCATACAATTGCTCCCCAATCTTCAGTCGCACGCGGGGATTACGCATAATATCTTCATTCCACTGTTTGCCGGGATTAGAGGTCACGTAGAGATTGCCATTATAAACCGCGCACCAAATCGTCACTGAGAGAGGCAGCAGATACGGAGTCTGGGTCTGAATCTTGATCTG